>ENA-OWPI01000568-OWPI01000568.1-marine-metagenome-genome-assembly--contig:-NODE-568-length-50226-cov-4.230274_pt1 | contig 50226 bp, 43 predicted proteins | sample MGYA00238138_ERZ651775 | MGnify/ENA primary metagenome ERZ651775 (study PRJEB26906, sample SAMN06265043) | marine metagenome | isolation source: Helgoland LTER site | place: Germany:Helgoland, sampling...
TCAACGAGATTCACCACCGGCATTTCTGTTTTGCGCGAAGCGCAAATACAGAAATTTGGTCGGGACGGCAGGATTTGAACCTACGACCCCCACACCCCCAGTGTGGTGCGCTACCAGGCTGCGCTACGTCCCGAAAAATCGATGAACTGGTGTTTTGCATCTCAAGGTAAGTCAGTGAAGACCACGTCTGGAGGACGTCTTACCACGAAAGACGCGGATTCTAACTCATCTACATTTAGATGGCGAGGGGTATGCTCGCTGGAATCTGTCAGGCCTTCAACACCCCTAAGACTTCTTCTAATTCAACGATCATTTGCTGAATAATCTGTTTGTACTGGGTGTTATCTTCGGCTTGATCGTCGCCAGACATTCGTTGCCGAGCGCCACCGATGGTAAAGCCTTGATCATACAACAGCGCCCGAATTTGGCGGATCATGAGGACATCCTGACGCTGGTAATAGCGACGGTTGCCCCGGCGCTTTACGGGCTTGAGCTGAGGAAATTCCTGTTCCCAATAGCGCAGCACATGAGGCTTAACCGCACACAAGCCGCTGACTTCACCAATGGTAAAATATCGCTTACCGGGTATAGGCGGTAATTCAGCGTTATGATCTGGGTCCAGCATAAGCTTCCACTTTGGCTTTGAGTTTTTGTCCAGGGCGGAATGTCACCACGCGACGCGCACTAATGGGGATTTCTTCACCAGTCTTGGGGTTGCGACCCGGTCGCTGGCTTTTGTCGCGCAGGTCGAAATTACCAAAGCCAGACAGCTTAACTTGCTCGTTGACTTCAAGGGACGCGCGCACTTCTTCGAAAAAGAGCTCGACGACTTCTTTCGCCTCACGCTTATTCAGACCCAGCTCTTCAAATAGCTTCTCAGCCATTTCCGCTTTGGTTAACGCCGCCATGTCGCCTAATTCCTTAAACTCGCTGCCAATTGGCTTTCCAGTGCCGTGACGATCTGATCGACCGAGACACTAATTTCTTCATCGGTAAGAGTGCGTGATACATGCTGGAAGGTCAAGCCTAAAGCGATACTTTTTCTATTAGGATCAATGCCTTTGCCCTGATAAACGTCAAACAACTTGAGGTTCCGGAAGGTCTCATCGGCAGCCTGCATCACACAGGTATTGATTTCCGCGGCATGTACGCTGCTGTCGACAATAATGGCGATATCCCGGCGCACTTCAGGGAAGCGCGACAAAGGCGCAGCATTCGGCAGGCGCTTGGGCGTCAGCAACGCCAGCTTCAACTCGAACAGGTAGACCGCCTGGTCTAAGTCCAGGGTCTGCTGCACGCGAGGATCTAATAAGCCCACATAGCCGACTAGTTGGCCCTGCCGGTAGATTCCGGCGCACTGACCAGGATGCAGGGCAGCACATTCCGCGGCCTTGAAACTGAACTCATCGGCCAAGCCCGTAAGACCAATAAGGGCCTCAACGTCCGCTTTAATATCATAAAAATCAATGGCTTCTGACTTCTGCGCCCAGTTCTCCGGGAATCGAGGGCCGCAGGCCACACCGGCCAACATGGCTTCCTGAGTAATATTCGCCAGGCTTAAGCTCGGCTGATCAGGCACCTGCAGAAAACGCAGGCCGGTTTCGAACAAGCGAATCCGGTTTTGCTGGCGGTTACTGTTATAAATCAAGGCTTTAATAAGACCTGACCACAGCGTGGTGCGCATCACGCCCATCTCGGCGCTGATGGGATTAGCCAAGGCGATAGGTTGTTGCTGCGGGTCGAGAGTAGCCTGTAGCTTCGGATCAACGAAGCTGTAGGTAATAGTTTCCTGGTAACCTAGAGACACCAACTCATCCTTGATGCGGTTAACGGGCAGTTGATCCTCGGCCACGGGCGCCATCGACAAATTGACCTTTGGGGTTCGCACCGGCAGGTTGTTGTAGCCATAAATCCGGCTGACTTCCTCGATCAGGTCGGCCTCGATAGCGATATCGAATCGAAAGGAAGGGGCTGTGACTTCCCACAGGGCGGCACCATCCTGGATGCTCCGCTGATTCTCAAAGCCGAGTCGGCCGAGCATCTTGTCGACCTCAGCCTCTTTGATCTCAACCCCCAGCAGGCGTTCAATCCGGTTGGCACGCAAGCTCACTTGCTGGTTCACCGGCAGCGTATCCGCATCAATAGTCTCGATGGTTGGGCCGGCTTCACCACCGGCAATCTCGATCAGCAGGGCCGTGGCGCGTTCGATAGCGCGAACCTGGCCTTGCCAGTCAACGCCGCGCTCGAAACGATGAGAAGCATCGGTGTTCATGCCATAGGTACGTGCTCGTCCGGCAATGGCCGTAGGCGCAAAGAAGGCGCTCTCGAGGAAGATATTCGTTGTCTTGTCGGTCACAGAGGTAGACAAGCCGCCCATAATACCGGCAATACCAATCGGGCCTGAATCGTCAGTAATCAGCAGCGTATCTTGGTGGAGTTTTACGGCCTGCCCGTCGAGCAGCGTGACCTGCTCGTCAGCCTTCGAGATCCGCACAACTATCTTGCCCTGCAGTTCATCAAAGTCATAGGCATGCATAGGCTGACCCAATTCCATCATCACATAATTGGTCACATCTACCACGGGGTCGATACTGCGGATATCACAACGACGGAGTTTTTCTTGCATCCATAACGGGGTTTCTGCATCCAAGCGAATGCCTTTGATCACTCGACCGGCAAACCGCGGGCAGGCAGCACCGGCGGCAAGCGCTACTGAAAAGGTTTGGTCGTGGGTTGGCGGCACTGGCAAAACGGTTAATGGTTTAACGTCCAGGCCATTAATCACGCCGGTCTCTCGCGCCAGCCCAATCATGCCCAGGCAATCGCTGCGGTTCGGGGTCAGGTCAAGATCGACGATCACATCATCCAGCTGCAGGTAGCCACGAACATCCATGCCCACGGGGGCATCCACGGGCAATTCCATCAGGCCTTCGTGATTATCGCTCAAGCCCAGTTCTCGTTCGGAACAAAGCATACCGAATGACTCGACACCACGGAGTTTGGCTTTCTTGATTTTAAAGTCTTCGAGTTTCGCGCCAACCTTGGCCAGTGGCACCTTAATGCCAGGCCGAACGTTGGCCGCACCGCAGACGATTTGCACTTCCTGGTCGCCGGCATTGACCCGGCACACGGTGAGTTTGTCGGCGTCAGGATGCGGAGAAGTCTCCAGCACTTCGGCCACAACCACACTGGAAAAGCTGGCCGCGACGGGCTCAAAGCCATCCACTTCCAGGCCGGCCATAGTCAATTGGTCAATCAGTTGCTGGGTGGTGAGTGGTGGGCTGACAAATTCTCGGAGCCATTGTTCGCTGAATTTCATAGGACGTTCCTGCGTCGCACCAGCCATGAATCACGGGCGCAATACCTCACCCGCATCCTGGTCTGGTTGCTAGTTAAACTGTTTGAGAAACCTTAAATCATTGTCAAAATACAGGCGCAGGTCATCAACACCATAGCGCAGCATGGCCAGCCTGTCAGGCCCCATACCAAAAGCAAAGCCGCTGAATTCGTCTGGGTCGATGCCAGACATTTCCAACACGCTGGGGTGCACCATACCGGCGCCCATGACTTCGAGCCAGCCGGTATTGCTGCAGACTCGGCAACCCTTGCCAACGCAGTGTACGCACTGCACATCTACCTCGGCGGAAGGCTCGGTAAAGGGAAAATAAGAGGGGCGAAAACGAACCTCAAGATCTTTCTCAAAGAACACCTGCAAGAATTCTACGATGGTGCCTTTTAGGTCAGCGAAACTAGAAGTGCGGTCGATCAGCAAGCCCTCGATCTGATGAAACATGGGCGTATGGGTCAGATCGGAGTCAACCCGATAAACTCGGCCCGGACAGATGATTCGAAACGGCGGCTTGCGGTTTTCCATGGTGCGCACTTGTACCGGCGAGGTATGGGTGCGCAGCAATAAGTTGGGGTTAAAGTAAAACGTATCATGCATCGCCCGCGCGGGGTGATGCTGGGGAATATTCAGGGCTTCGAAGTTATGGTAGTCGTCCTCGATTTCCGGGCCTTCCACCACATCATAGCCAACACTGCGAAAGAATCCTTCGATGCGCTGCAAGACCATCGTCACGGGGTGTAAACCACCCACATCGACGCCACGACCCGGCAGGCTGACATCGATCACCTCACTGGCCAGACGCGCCGCAATGGCATCGTTATCCAGTGCTTCTTTGCGCGAGTTGAGCAGATCTTGAACGATTTGCTTGGCGGTGTTGATCTCAGCGCCAGCAGTGGGTCGGTCTTCTGCGGGTAACTTACCTAGCGCCTTGAGCAAGTCGGTGAGCTCGCCTTTCTTCCCCAGATATTGCACACGAACCAAGTCGAGCGCCGCAGAATCAGTGGCAGTTTCGATGGCAGTAATGGCCTGGGCGGTGATCTTTTCTAGGTCTGACATAGGCTTTCGCTACGAATTCCGAGGGGACTCTATATTAGAAAATAATTTCTCAGGAAATACTTTTTTAGAAAAATATTTTCTGAGAAACAATTTCTTTAACACAATGCTTTATAGATGCCTTCTTAGTAAACCGTCTTATAGAAGAGCGCCTTATTAAAAATGATTTTATAAAGTAAAGTCTTAGGCTATAGCTTCTGATAGGAAGCGCGCCTCGCTCACTACTGACAACCCTATCGGGACAGATCCTTGGACAGGCTTGTCAGTCGTTGCGAGTCACCGCTGCAATTAGGCAGCAGCGGCGATAGCTTCTTTGGCTTTCTCGGCCAAAACGGCGAAGGCGTCCTTTTCGTGCATGGCCAGATCGGCCAGCACGCGTCGGTCGATTTCGACACCGGCGAGACCTAAACCGTGGATCATGCGGCTATACGACATGCCACACTCACGGGCGGCAGCGTTAATTCGCTGGATCCAGAGACCACGAAACATACGCTTCTTGGCTTTACGGTCACGATAAGCATATTGGCCAGCTTTAGTAACGGCCTGCTTGGCAACGCGATAGACTCGGCTACGTGCGCCGTAATAGCCTTTCGCGAGTTTGAGAATTTTCTTGTGGCGATTATGCGCTTGGACGCCGCGTTTTACTCTTGGCATTTCATACTCCTGAAAAAAATAAGCAACGAGTCTTTAGGCTTATTGGCTGCAGCATAGGTTGCTGCCGGCACCGGCTCTTAACTCGAAAGATTCAATAGATCCTGTTTACCTCTAGGGTTTCCACAGGGTCTTGGTCTAATGACCTAGCATCCGTTTAACCAATTGGACATCACTCTTTGCGACGCTCTTCATACCACGCAAGTGACGTTTCCGCTTGGTGCTCTTCTTAGTCAGGATATGCGCTCTGTGCGCCTGACGGTGCTTATAGCCTTTGGCAGTTTTCTTAAACCGCTTGGCCGCACCACTACATGTTTTTAGCTTGGGCATTTTCTAACTCCGCAATTTTGCATCTAAATAGTTATCGAATGTTGTTGGGCGGCTAAACAGCAAAAGGTCACCTCCATAGAGATGACCTCAAAGCGCTGCACGCGCATCCATCAAACATTGCAAAGGCTCAGGCTTATACCTGGGTACCTTTCTTCTTACCTTTTGGGGCTAACACCATCGTCAATTGACGACCTTCCATCTTTGGATGGAGTTCGACCACGGATATTTCGGCTAAATCAACTTCGATTCGCTTCAACAATTCCATGCCGAGCTCTTGGTGTGCCATTTCACGACCCCTAAACCTCAAGGTCACTTTGGCTTTATCCCCGTCATCAAGGAAACGTGTCAGGTTGCGTAGTTTTACCTGATAATCTCCTTCTTCCGTCCCTGGGCGAAACTTCATTTCTTTCACTTGGGTGCGGCGTTGTTTCTTCTTTGCCGCAGCCTTGTCTTTTTTGGCTTCAAATATGTGTTTGCCGTAATCCATAATCTTACAGACTATAGGATCGGCATCGGGAGCAATCTCGACCAGGTCCAGCTTAGCTGCCACCGCCGCATCTAACGCTTCCGCTATAGACACAACACCCACTTGTTCACCATCGGCCCCAATGAGACGTACAGACTTAGCGTCTATTTCGTCGTTAATTCGGGACTTTTTCGAATCACTTTTCTTAATTCCGTTTCTCCTCTACCTGTCGAGGCGGCGAGTATACCCACTTTCAGGCAACTCTTCCCATTTTTTCGACATCAATTTGCAATAGCCGTGAAAAATCTTCTATCGACATGGAACCCAGGTCATCTCCATTGCGAGCGCGGACTGCGATTTCGCCATTTTCGACTTCCCGATCACCGACGACGATCAAGTAAGGTACGCGCTGAATCGTATGCTCGCGAATTTTAAAGCCGATCTTCTCATTTCTCAAGTCTGATTCCACTCGAAAGCCTTTTTTATTCAAGGTGTTAAGCACGGTGCCGCAATATTCTGACTGACTGTCGGTGATATTCAGCACCACCGCCTGAACCGGCGCAAGCCAGGCTGGCATCTCACCGGCGAAATTCTCGATCAAAATACCAATAAAGCGTTCAAAGGAACCCAACATGGCTCGATGCAGCATCACCGGTACCTGCCGCGAACCGTCTTCGGCAACATACTGGGCATCCAGTCGCCCTGGCATCGAAAAATCCACCTGTATCGTGCCGCACTGCCAGACTCGGCCAATACAGTCTTTCAGGGAGAACTCGATTTTAGGCCCATAAAAGGCGCCTTCGCCGGGCAACAGGTCCCATTTAAGTCCTTTCGTATCCAGCGCGGTGGCCAGCGCGGCCTCCGCCTTATCCCAATCCGCATCACTACCCACTCGCTGTTCTGGGCGGGTAGAAAGTTTGATAATAATCTCGTTAAACCCGAAGTCCCGATAAACATCTTGAATAACATCAATAAAATCAATGACCTCTGACTGAATCTGACCTTCAGCACAGAAAATATGACCATCGTCTTGGACGAAAGACCTGACCCGCATGATGCCTTGCAAGGTACCAGAAGGCTCATCTCGGTGGCAGCTGCCAAACTCTGACAGACGAATAGGCAGATCCCGATAACTTTTCAAACCCTGGTTGAACACCTGCACGTGGCAGGGGCAGTTCATGGGCTTAATCGCATAGTGGCGGTTGTCTGTGTGCACAGAAAACATGCCGTCGCCAAATTTATCGGCGTGACCAGAACGCTCCCACAGTGACATATCTACCATTTGCGGCGTGCGGATCTCCTGGTAACCGTGCTGCTTCTGAACACCACGAATATACTGCTCGATGGTCTGCCAGATCTGCCAGCCCTTGGGATGCCAGAACACCATGCCCGGCGCTTCTTCCTGGGTATGAAACAAATCGAATTTCTTGCCGAGCTTGCGATGGTCGCGCTTCTCTGCCTCTTCGAGCCTGAACAGATATTGCTTCAACGCCTTCTTGTCAGCCCAGCAGGTGCCATAAATACGGGTCAGCATGGCGTTGTTCGAGTCGCCGCGCCAATAAGCACCGGCCACCTTGGTTAACTTGAACGCCTGTAATTTACCCGTGCTGGGCACATGAGGACCACGACACAGGTCGATAAAGTCGCCCTGCTGATAAAATGACAGATCCTGATTAGAGGGAATACCCTCGATAATCTCTACCTTGTAGGTCTCACCTTTGGCACGGAAAAACTCAACGGCCTCGTCCCGGGTCATCAAGGAACGGCTTACCGGCTGATTCTGGCTAGTCAGGTCCACCATTTTCTTTTCGATTTTTTCCAGGTCTTCAGGCGTAAAGGGGCGTTCAAAGGCGAAGTCATAGTAGAAGCCATCTTCGATCACGGGGCCGATAGTAACTTGCGCTGTGGGAAATAACTGCTGAACAGCCTGAGCCATCAAGTGCGCACAAGAGTGCCGCAGCACTTCCAGGCCATCGTCGTCTTTGGCGGTGATGATAGACACATGCGCGTCTTGTTCGATCAGATAGGACGTGTCGACGATCTCATCATTGATCTTGCCAGCCAGTGCGGCTTTTGCCAGACCGGTGCCGATGGATTCAGCGACTTGGTAGATAGAGACAGGGTGGTCGAAGTGTTTCTGGTTGCCGTCGGGCAAAGTGATTACGGGCATATCATCCTCTTTTCAGTGGTGACCGGTACGAGGGGTCACATGGGGGTTTTGGTGCTGGGCTTTTATTGCTTTCTTTTTATCTTACTGGCTACGATTAAGTAGATCATTAGCGGATCTATTTCCCGGGCTTTTTCGCCGTTAGCGAAATGCTCGGGCGCCCCTTAGGGCTTATTAGACAAGTACTAGCCTTTGCAAGTACTGGCCTTTGCAAGTACTGGCCTTTGCAAGTACTGGCGAGTCGCGGTTCCCCGCTCAGCGCTACAGGGTAGCGCCTGCCGGGTCGTATGTTTTCGCCTGCGGCAAAAAAACCAATGTTATTGGTGGGAGTGGACGGATTCGAACCGTCGACCCTCGCCTTGTCGAGGCGATGCTCTAACCAACTGAGCTACACTCCCTTATTCTTCGACTTATTGTCTTAGCGCCAATTAATAGTGCTGTTTGACGTGTCACCTAAGTGTCACTGACGTGAGTCGCTGCTGGCATCCCGCGGCCTGCGTACAATGCAGTCCTCGCAGGCTGACTAGCCAAGCGCGCGTAATGTAGCAGGAATTAATCCTTGGCACCAGCCTGAATGGGGGACTTGGCGGAATTTCGCCGAATTCGCGCCCTGCAGATTCGTTTACCCCATGGCCTGACCGCAACGCCAATCACCCGTCAAAACCTCTTAGCTATTAACGAATTGCTGGCGGAGCTCTTCGATCCGGTCACGCAATTGCGCCGCTTCCTCAAAGGCCAGGTTTTTTGCCGCCTGAAACATGGACTTCTCAAGGCTGGCCATTTGCTTTTCAAGCTCTGCCGGCGACAATATTTCCGCGGCATAACGACCTTTACCCTCTGCCACCTTATTCTTCTTATTCCGAGCAGTCTCCCGCGCGCCTTCCATAATATCCGTCACCAACCTTCGAACGCCGAAGGGCGTGATGTTGTGCTTGAGATTGTGGGCGGTCTGGTGCTCTCGCCGGCGGTCGGTTTCACTAATGGCACGGCGCATGGAATCGGTCATCTTGTCAGCATACAGTATGGCCCGCCCCTCCATGTGTCGAGCAGCCCGGCCGATGGTCTGAATCAGCGAGCGCTCAGAACGCAAGAAGCCTTCCTTATCACTATCCAGAATCGCTACCAATGACACTTCAGGCATGTCCAAGCCTTCGCGCAAAAGGTTAATGCCCACTAACACATCAAATTCACCCAGACGCAAGTCACGAATGATCTCAACCCGCTCGACCGTATCAATATCTGAGTGCAGATAACGCACTCGCACGCCATTGTCATCGAGAAAGTCGGTCAAGTCCTCGGCCATGCGCTTAGTCAGCGTCGTAATCAACACACGCTCGTCCTTGGCCGCACGAATTCTGATCTCGCCCAGGACATCGTCAACCTGGGTCTGGGCCGGACGAACTTCAATAACGGGGTCTAGCAAACCTGTAGGTCGGACCAACTGATCCACTACCTGGCCCGCATGCTCAGCTTCGTAGTTACCCGGCGTCGCTGACACGAAGATCATCTGTGGGGCGTTCTTCTCCCATTCATCGAACCGCATCGGCCGATTATCCAATGCACTGGGCAGCCGAAAGCCAAAGTTCACCAAGGTTTCTTTGCGGGAACGGTCGCCCTTATACATGGCCCCCAACTGCGAGATGCTCACATGAGACTCATCCACCACCAGCAAGGCATCATCTGGTAGATAGTCATATAAAGTCGGTGGTGACTCACCGGGTGCTCGACCGGACAAGTAGCGCGAGTAGTTCTCGATGCCGTTGCAGTATCCCAGCTCTTTGATCATCTCCAGATCATAGCGGGTTCTTTGTTCAAGGCGTTGAGCCTCCACCAGCTTGTTATTTTCTTTAAGATAACGCAGGCGCTCATCCAGCTCGCCTCGAATCAAATCGATGGCCTTCTCCATGGTTTCCCGCGGCGTCACATAGTGCGATTTCGGAAAGATCGTCAATCGAGGTACTCGCCGCAGCACTTCACCGGTCAGCGGGTCAAAGTAAGCCAAAGCTTCAATTTCGTCATCAAACAGCTCAACCCGAACAGCTTCTTTATCGGACTCTGCGGGAAAGATATCAATCACATCACCTCGCACCCGATAGGTGGCCCGGTGCAGCTCAGTTTCATTTCGGGTGTATTGGAGTTCGGCCAAGCGTCGCAGAATCCAACGCTGATCCACTCTGTCGCCGCGATCAAGATGCATCACCATTTTTAAATAAGCACCCGGATCGCCCAGACCATAAATCGACGAGACCGAGGCGACGACAATGGCATCGCGCCGCTCCAGCAGCGCCTTCGTAGCTGACAGGCGCATCTGCTCAATATGCTCATTGATGGCCGAGTCCTTTTCGATATAGGTATCGGAGGACGGCACGTAGGCCTCAGGCTGGTAGTAATCGTAATAGGACACGAAGTATTCCACCGCGTTATTCGGGAAAAACTCCTTGAACTCGCCATACAATTGCGCGGCCAGGGTTTTGTTAGGCGCCATGATCAAGGTGGGGCGCTGGATGCGCTCGATCACGTTAGCGATAGTGAAGGTTTTACCCGAACCCGTCACACCCAACAGGGTCTGCGACGCTAGACCCGACTCAATACCCTCCACCAGCTTTGCAATGGCGACCGGCTGGTCCCCCGCTGGTTGATATTCCGAGTGCACTTTAAACTGATCTGAATTCATACTGCCTGTTGCCCGCCCCTGCGGGCTGATCGAAAATGGTGAACCGGCACCATCTTCGCAGCGCCGGCGTTCAGGTGAAATGATACAGCAAATAGACCTCTTGCTGGCGGTGGGGTTCCGTATTGTCTGTAGATGAAGTAATTGCACATTGAATTGCGGTTTGCGTGACTTACTTATTGACCGATCACGGAAGCCTCTATACAATTCCCCGCTTCAATATTCCCCGATAGCTCAGTTGGTAGAGCAAATGACTGTTAATCATTGGGTCCGTGGTTCGAGTCCACGTCGGGGAGCCAATTGATGTCTTCAAAAGATTGTAACTCCTTGATCTGCTTAGGTATTTCCTAAAACTGCTCAACTGGAGCAGACAAAATTGAAGACACTGAAGCATCCTTCTTCACCTATACCAACTTACACCTATACCAGAGGTGGCATTTATTACTTTTCTAAAGTAGTTCCTCAAGATTTAGTCGCCCTTAACGCCAAACCTAGAATCATTAAATCTCTTCGCACTAAGTCCATCAGTCACGCTAGGGCTGCCTCTAGATCCTTGTCAGCAAGGCTCGAAGACTACTGGCTTGATCTAAGACTACAACGTGCAGATATCCCTGCTGCTCACCTTCTTCGTTCCCAGACAACCGACTGACTCCAATCCACCAACACTAGATGAGGCGTTAGACTTTATCTCTCTGTTAAATGCCAAGACAAAAGTAAACTTTTCTTCAGCAACGCAAAGAGAAACATTTCTTACGTTGTAAGCTGCTTGGGATCACTTCCTTTAGATTGTTATAGCACTGCTGACGCAGCAACTTTTAGACAATGGTTGTTAGATAGGGGACTAAGCAAAACATCACTCTTAAGAATCTTCGGCGTAGTTAAAGCAGTAGTTAACTTCTGCATCAAAGATCAGGGGGAGTGTAAAACGTAGTTGGATATTTTGAAGCTTTTTCAAGATTGTCAAAAGGTCAAGCGCTTGTGTTGTAGCTTTAGAGCGCTTGTTTTGAGTGGATATAGGTCCGGGTAACGCAAAGCTGGAAAGATGGAAACATGGAAACATGGAAAGATGGAAGTGAGTTTTTTCGTTCTCAATATAGGAAATGTTACCCCACAGACTCTGCTGAAATAACTCAATGTTGTGATAATCTTTGTTTCCACCATATAAAAATTCAGGCAGTACTTTAATGAAAAAACAATACTTATCAGTAGCTATACTATCTACAGCACTTACAATCATGGTGGCTCCGGCGACTGCTGATCATCATGAATTAATAATGCCTCTGGCAAAAGCTGGCCAGCTAATTGTCACCTATAAAGGGGAGTGTCCTTCTGGTGCCGTAGACGGTGCAATTGCCAAGGTTAAAGAAACCATTGCCTATGAGCGGAAAAACAGCCCTGTCCTGTATGCGTCTTCTCCGGGTGTGTGGGCAGGCGGTAAAGTTGGAGCAGTGGACGTACATGAATCTAAAGAGGCTATGGATAAGGCATTTGCATGGCAGGCTGCGGATGCGACTTGGTCAGCCAACTATGATGAAATTGCAGCTAGTTGCGGCGTCACTGTTGCTGACTTCGAGGTTTCCATATTTGAGGCTCGTTAGCATTTGAATATGCTGGGCCGACAACACGCAGTAGATAGCCTTTACAGCATTGAAAGGTCTTCTTTTCCAGAACAATGAGGATGCGACTGCATCTGATGTGATTTCACAGTTAGGGCGGCTGAATCAATGCAGAGTTATTGCGAACCGCCAATTCTAAGCAAGGAAGTAATATGAAAAGTAGAGTACTGATGAATGCAATGCTAGCAATCGCGTTAGTGGGATGTAATGGTGAATCGACCAAAGTGGAAGATGCTCACCCAAAACATGGAAAAGCACATGCAAACCATTGGGATTATGGAACAGAAAATGGCCCGACTCATTGGGAAGAGTTTTCTAAAACATGTGGAAAAGGAATTCATCAATCCCCAGTTAACATCATTCCCGGTGAAACTATTTCCATGGATCATAGTTACGATTTAAGCATGCATGAAGATGTGACTTCTATGAATAATATTATCGATAATGGTCACTCCATTAAAGCTACGCCACATGAAAGTGGAAGTATAGAGCTTCATGGTGAAACATTTAACCTTTTGCAATTTCACTTTCATGGGAAGTCCGAACATACAGTAGATGGTAAGCGTTATGATATGGTTGCTCACTTAGTGCATCAAAATCCAAAAACTAAACAGTTGGCAGTTGTTGCAGTTTTCTTTGAAGAGGGAGCGCCACATCAAATTCTTGATGATGTAGTAAATAATGTAGGTGCCAGTATAAAGATAAATCCTCAAGATTTACTTCCTGAAGATGTTGCTAGCTATTATCACTATGTTGGCTCACTCACAACTCCACCATGTTCTGAGAATGTACAGTGGTATCTTTTAAAAACACCAAAAACAGCTTCAAAGCAGCAAATAGAACACTTTAGAGAATTTTATGTTGATAATGAGCGTCCAGTTCAAGAACTTCACGATAGAAGAGTAGAAGTGAACTAAAAAATGGCAAGCCCCTAGTATCGTAGATACGTGAAATCTTTGCTTCGCCACCACCTTTGCTACTGACCGTGACTCTGAACGCTAAAGTGCTATTTGAGTCGTTCCTGGCACGTCAGAATCATCTGGCAATTGTGATGATTCTTGTAGATTTTGCATGCGTTTCACATGGTTGCGGCACACAAAGGGGTTACCATTCTTTACTGTACTTGATGCTTAATGGGCCAACCTCTTCACCCCGCAGATCTGTATATATTATATCTACCACGTATTCGCCAGGCGGCAAGTGTCCGGGTATTTCTATCTCTGAGCCCGGTCTGATGTAGTGCTCTTTGGTAATCATATTGTAGCCACGATCCATCTGGTCGGCTTGCTTCGCCATCATCTCTGCCAGCCACGGCATCGAGCCGTAGTCGATTTTACGAGTATATTCTCCAGCACTTGCGACAATTCGGTATTCAAATTGATCGCGTATGCGCCATTTTATTTGTAGCGCTTGCTCCCCTAAGCCCAAAATCGTTGCCCTTATATAATCTGGCTTTTTGGGTCGTTTTGGAATAGCCCATTGTCTCAACTGTTCTTGATAAAGCTCAGTGGCCCCGGCCAAATCTTCGGGTGCTTCAATTGCTATTTTTCTCAAAAGTTCATTAGCGTCCGCAGTGACCTTGGACAACTGCTTATCAAAATAAGCTTTTTGATCGGGATAGCCGTCGCTGATTGCTAAGCTAAGGGAGTTCGCCCCTTGCCCTTGGGCCGCAGCCATACTCGCCCTTAACTCTAGGTTTGATCGGGTCACTTCGAGCGTTTTCTGAAAGCGATCGAAGTTGTCGCGAAGCATGAAGTGTACTCGCAGTGCGCGTATGCCGCCAAGCCGATCTATCTCCTCAAACGCAGCCATTTGGCGTCCTTCCTGAGTTTTGGTAAGTAAAAGCTGGTCCGTATACTGGTAGGTGTATTGAGCAACCGACATCCCATAGCATAATAGGCAGTCTGGATATGTTTCAATTATCGCGTCTGTAGTTTTGGTGAAGTCATCAGTGCCTAGGCTCGAGAGCGCTGCATTGGCGAGCAAGACAACCGAATTTTCTGGGTGTTCTAATTTCAGTTGCGCATAGGTTTCAATCGCTTCTTGCCGCATATCAACGTCATCAGAAAATTCGATAAAAGACTCATGCGCATCCCAAAAATCGGCTGCAATGCTTAATAATGACTGATATGCCGCAAGCGCCGCAGTAGTGTCTTTCATTTCTGCAAAGGCGGTAGCGTTTTGATAGAAGTCGGCTGGTGTAGACGGGGAATTGACTATGCCTCGCGCTGCTTGATCAATAGCAGGCGCCAGATCCTTTAGCGCCTGGTGTAATTGAGACGCGGTCATACCTGTGTTCATCTCGTCCTCGATTCGGCTGTAGGGAAGCGAGCCTAAGACACAAAACAGCTCGATAACTAGGTCTTGATCGAAAACTCTTTCAGAAGCAGAGAGGTAAACACCTTTAGCTGCGTTAGATGATGAGCCGTCTATATCAGTTGGAATGCCATTCAAATACGATGCAATCTCCTCTCGCGTGGCATTTAGCGCGGCCTCCTTAGCTGCCTGTAGATCGTTATTGCGGACAGGTATACAAGAAGACGCGGAGTAATTGTTCTCAATGCTAAAAGTAGGGTTTTCAAACCATGAGGGATACAGCAACTTGAGATCTGCTTCAGCATGGTTCGCTGAAAAAAGAATAATAACTGTAACTATTAGCGCTGGAATTTGGCTGGGGTGAGCGATGAAGTTGGTCATGATGAACGCGATATCCTTGGAGCTTAAAACCGCCTTTCTACTTGAAGGTTAGCAGTAGCGTAACTGTTACTCAAATCCTTTTCAGCCACGCGAATACTACGAAGTAGTTTTATTTTTCATCACAGATGGGGGGGGGTAATCTACCCTTGTTTAGCTTACTGCAAAAAAACAATGGTCAGGCGAGCTTCTGTTTTAGGGTTATGGCGTCTACTCCTTAACACCGACTACAGAATCCTGAATCAATCTGCTAGTCATTTACAGCCTCTAACTGAGTCAAAACCCTAACTGCTGACTTTTTCAACTAATCCTATGTTCGCCCGCATAGCTCACTTAACTATTTGCCACCTGTTGTCTTCGCACAGCAAGCAGCAGATAGTGCCCTTAGTTACCTGTTGCTATTCGAGCATCAACTGGCAGAGTCGTGGAAAGCCTCATCTTCTAAGTGTTATTCCTGAGCATCGAAAAAATCCACTCGACCTAACGCCCAAGCCTATTGAACTCAAGCAATGCGCCCTACATGACCGACGCCATTTAAACTATAGCTTGGAGCCATGCACCTAGAAGCCATACGCCTAGAAACCGTGTACCTAGAAGCCATGCACCTAGAAGCCATATACCTAGAAGCCATATACCTAGAAGCCATATACCTAGAAGCCATGCACCTAGAAGTTGCTAACTGTTCTGATCAGCGCTTATGGCGGCTGACATCGCCTGAAATGACAGGACTATTTTGCAGCGGCTTGCAAAATAGCAGCTGTATCATCGAAGCATTGGAATTTACTGATGAGCCCGTCTCTGACTGTAAATCTATGCATTGTCTCTGACTGCAAATTATCTCCGTTCATATGCAGGTGCACGAATACTGTATCCCCACAATCAAAGTACTCGATGGGCAAAATTTCAAGGTTTGAAATAGTTTCGGCCATCACCGAAAAACTTTTATCTATCACGACTTGCGGCCCAACAAATGTTCCTGAATGCGGAAAATTACCTGGATTCTTATATTCGAAATCTGCCGTATGCAGGACGGCCCACGCAGCCATATCTCCGGCCGAGAAGGTCTCATACACTTTTTCAATTAATTCAATATTACTCATTATTGCTACCTCTTATTTTATTACCTAAAGCACAAGATCATGCTCCAGACACAGAGCATTTAGATCGGTGATTTCGTGCATTTTTATTCTGATGTGGCAGCGCCTCATCATCCTTAACCGGAACAACTTAAAGGATCCTAAAGCATCAATGGTGGTGCCCACTCGCTTGTCGCAGCGACACCACCAAAGAACCTAGCATTAACCAGCTGACTTGACAATGTACTCAGCAACCCAAGCCGACTCGCCTTCGCAGGTGGCATAGGAATTTTCGTAATCTCTCATCGCAGAAGCACCGCCGCCGTTAGCAAGCCAGTCTTGATTAGCCATCAGTTTTGAGGCGCTAGTGTAGGATACCAAGTGCATGAATTTTCCGTGTCGACTACCTGCACCCAAACGCGGCATAAAAATATTCCAAGCAGCTATGTCAAGATCATCACCATTGTCTACCAGCCACGAAGCGTGTTTGGCTTTCAAATGCGCAGAAGAAACGCCCTCTCTCGGCGCGCACCAGTTCATGGTCATTAGGCGGTTATCCGTACTGTCAAGCTCTGCGGCATTAAGCATTTTGTTAATGCCTTGGCCAAATTTAAAGCTACAATTTCCCACCTTGGCCGTATCTGCCATGAGCTTGGCGGCTTCATCCGACATCATCCAAGCGTCCCAAGCTGCACCAAATTCGTTGATGTCACCCATAACCAAATCAATATAATCAACATTCGACTGGCCTGGCATACCATGGCTATACATTGGCGTCAGTCGAATCACGGAAAGGTTTATATTCATCTTGGTCCAAGCTTGCTTTAAGCGTGCGTCTAGTTTCGCCACGTCTGCGACAGATTTTCCGGCTTGCAATGAACACACTTCAAATTGCATGCCGAAATTTTTGTCGAGGTCTACGCCTCGCCAGCTGTTCTCATGATTGTCAGCGAAAGCGCATGGAACCAGCGCGAATACCGCAAGTAAAGCCAGGGTTGCTCGTCTCATCTTATCTTCTCACTAAGTTTAAGTTCATTGGAAATCAAAGGGGGAATGATCAAACTAGCGAAAGCTGTATTGAGTTTCAATAATGGTTCGGATTTGGCTGCCAGTTGTATGGCGTCGCACACTGTCACAACCCCCGAAGCTCACCCGAATTACCCAAAGCGGACCCATCGGAATAGCCCTTGATTCGAGCATCGACTTTGAAAGGTAAACACAACTGTTAGGTGCCAGACCAATACTGCTCATGCCAAAGTAAAAAAACCAGATAATCGCTATCTGAGGCTTATTATGAATCAGCGATATTACTGGCGTGTGTTTCCCTCATCACCATTGAGCCGGTTTCGAGCCAGCACAAGCGTTGTTAGCGTTTGTATTCCCGCCGCTGAAGAGCGCTACTGCTCCATCAATGCGACAACAGCAGCAGGATCGTTGGCGACAACGGACACACTTTTGCCATAAATTATTGGCCCCGAATTCTGGCCATCAGCTTGAGAAGAATAGGCAAGCCACTACAGCCCCCTAAAACTTCACACGGCTTTAAATAGCGTTGTAATAAATTGAAGTACCCAGGTTCGTTATGATTTCCTGGTTTTCATCCATCCAAGATATGGTGCCGGCCCACCACTCTGAAGCCATCATGGTGTCCGTAAACTTCCCATAGGCTTCAAGGGAGTCGAAATCTAAAGAATAGAACGCCTGCTCCATATCTCCACCGGCAGACGCCCGCCACAGCCTGGGGTTTCGACCACCCATGGCTTCGTGAATAGCAGCGGCGTTCTTAGAACCTTGCACCAAGAGTTCCAGCCCGGCAACGGTACCTTCCCAAGAAGTTACGGCTTGAATTATCATTTATTTCTCCAAGAGCTAATGTTGTTCTAAAACCCTATCAATGCGAGGAGTTTTAGAGAACATTAGTTCGAGTTTGGTCACGCCGCACAGACCCAGCCCTTAGCAAAAGTCAAACTCAGTCCAATCAACTTTGTCTCGGGCATTCTATTGCTTAGTTATCCCAGTCTCGAAAAACAACCAGCCCATACAGGTTTTGTGCTTGACCTGACTGACTCGCTAGAAACCCTTGGCGTCATTGTTCGAAAACCGCTGGATAGACACAACGGCCTTTGCCATAACAATATGGACGACGAACCAAGGCAAGAACAGCAATCGATAGTTGAGATGAATAGTTGAGATAAATAGTTGAGATAAATAGGTTAGCCAGATCGAGCTAAGGCACGCGCCTTTATCCGTCGCGCCTTAATTGGGCCCAACCGTTTAACGAATCTGATCTTGCGTACGATTCTGCCACCAAAACGGCTTCAACTTTTGGTTGCCGGTGACAACCTCCTGTAGAGTCGATGCTACAAACACCCGGCCATTTAGCAGCACCTTGCTGATCTTGTCGGTGTGGCGAATATCCGCTAACGGATCACCATCCAAGATCACCATATCGGCGAGCTTGCCTACCTCCAGAGAGCCCAAGTCTTGATTCATACCAATATAGGTTGCCGGATTAATGGTGGCCGCCGATAGCGCCTGCATCGGCGACATGCCGCCTCGAACAAAGCTCCACATTTCCCAATGAGTTGATAAGCCTTCCCGCTGGCCATGGCCGCCAGTGCTTACGAGTACGCCCGCCTCCATCAATACTTTCGCCGAGGCTGCTGAGTCGTCATCTTTATAATCACTCTCTGGCGCCATGGGCCGGCGAACTGAACGAGGCTGTAACACGCTTGGCGGCACGAAGTTCGACAGTATTGGATGCTTCCAGACCTCGGTTTCCTGATAAAAATAGTCTTCCGAAGTCAAACCATTGAACGTCACCACCAGTGTCGGCGTGTAGGCTGATTTGGATTGGCGCCAGAATTGGGTCACGTCATCATACATCACTAACGTCGGCACATTATGCTCAACACCCGTAGTGCCATCGGCAATCAGGTTCATATCCATATGGAACAATGAACCCCCTTCTGCCACGGTCATCAGGCCTTCCTGGCGCGCAGCTTCAATAACTTGTTGGCGCTGATCTCGACGAGGCTGATTATAATTCTTAATACTGATCGCGCCCTGCGCTTTGAGCCGTCGAATATGACTTAGGGCATCATCGAGAGAGTCAATCGGCGCCCAACTGGTGCTCTTGGCTCCATAGACAATTTCGCCGGTAGAGAAGATTCGTGGCGACAATATCAACCCTGCACGGGCATACTCACTAGCGGCAAACACCTGAGTCGCCCGACTGGAAGGATTGTGCAAGGTGGTCACACCAAGCGCCAGATGCGCCAGCGAATCCCAATTTTGTTGCGGAATAATTTGTCCTGATGCGTAAGCACCGTGTGCATGAACATCGATCAGCCCAGGCACAATGAACTGATCGGTAGCATCTAAACGTCGAGCATTGGCCGGTATAACCACTTCATTCTGCGGACCAATCGATACAATACGATTGTCCTGCACAAGAATAGTGGCCTGCTCAATCACTTGGCGATCAGCATCCATGGTGATCACCGTCGCGCCAGTAATCGCCAACAGACCGGCGGGCCGTGCGGCATCAACCACCTGAGATAAATTCACGCTACTTAGTTTCGGCCTATCATCTTCAGTTGCACTCATGGCTGCGACCACATTCACTGACTTCATCTCAGCGCCAACAGACCAACTCAAGGTTTCACTGTCTTCAGACCAGTGCAAATAGGTACCACCGACGAGGCTCAACTTTTGAGTTGGCAGCCCGCCAGTCTCGCGGCCGACAGTCAGCGGCTTACCGGTTTTCGCCAGCATGGTGACGTAGACTTGGTGGTTTTCAAGAAACGCCAGGTAGCGATCATTCGGCGAGGGCAACAGCCTAGTGGCAAACTCACTTTCAGCGACAACACGAACATCGAGACCATCGCGGGTCATGGATAACAATTGAGTGTTGACCGATGAACTACCGCGGCCGACGCCGGATTTTCGATCCTGTACAGTCACTCTGCCATCCGCCGTCACTCTCGGCAGAGTTCCTTGATCACCAACAAATTGCGCGTCACGAGTTTTGATATCCATGAGGTAGATACCGGGTTTTTGACCCCAGTCTGGTGATAGAAAAGATCGCCCCTTGAGTTTTCGGTAAGCCAGGGTTTGGCCATCAGCGGCTATTGAGAGCTCGGTGTACTGACCGGTTTGTCGATTCAGCTGTTCCGACCTTCCGCCTTGTTGCTTGACCCGGCGAATGGAAGCCAAGGTCTGGTCGTTCCAGCGAATAAAATAGATATAACGACTGTCGGGCGACCAGACCGGCGAGAAATCGAAGCCATCAGTTTGCTCTTGAGTGACGACCCGCGGCGCGGCGTCTCCTGTCTTGATAAACAGCTGCCCGAGAGACTCAAAAACGACGGACTGACCGTCTGGCGACGGCTGCGCAAAACGCACCATCTGCGTCTCAAATTGATTTGGGGCGACATCAATGTTGTACCGCGGCGGCGGATAGATATCCCGAGTATCGCTGACTTGAAACGGAATATTCACCGGCTCACTGCCTTGAAGGCCAACTCGCCAGATTTTACCGCCAGCCCAGTAGATGATCTGCTGACTATCGGGCGTCCAGGCCATTGTCGGGTACAAACCCTGCACCGCCCAGGTTTCCTGCAGATCCTGGTCTAACGTATCAACGAGCATCGTTTCTGTACCGGACACCAGATCCAACAGGAACAGCCGAGAGATCGCCCGCACGCGTTTAACATAGGCAAGAAAGCGTCCATCCGGTGACGGCGTTGGTCGAACCGCCCCACCGGGGCCACCCACCACCGTTTTGACTTCGCCGGTACTCAGATCCACTTGGCGAATCTGGAACACCTCGTTGTTGGTATCTTGATGATAAATGAAGGTATTACCCGGCGTACTGTCGCGGGTGAAGTACAGCGACTGACCATCGGGCGCAAAGGTTGGCTCGCCCAGCTCTTTCTGCAAAGCTGGATCGGCTCGCTCGATGATCGGCACACCTTTATCGTCTTGATTGCCGTTGGCATCAAACAACCAAATTTCTCCCGTACCTAAGGAACGCGACGTGGTGAAGTGCTTGCGGGCGGCAATGTACTGACCCTGCGGGTGCCATGTGGGGCTATTCATCAGGCGGAATTTTTCATAAGTGATTTGCCGGGTCTGCTTCGACGCTAAATCCAGCACCCAGATATTGTCACCCCCCTCGATATCAGAGGTGAATGCGATCGACCCACCGTCGGGGCTGTAGCGGGGTTGAATCTCCCAGGCCAGACCAGAGCGTAAGGGCTCTGCCAACCCGCCCGCAAAGGGTATGCGGTAAATATCACCCAACAGGTCAAACACGATATGCTTGCCATCAGGTGAGATGTCCAGGCTCATCCAGGTGCCTTCGCTCACCTTCAGACTGGCCTGACTGGCCGAAACGGTGTAGTCAGGCTGGCTAATATCCCAGTGGGCAGCTTCGACTTTAAGGTCTTGCTCGGGTTCGGCTTCTATAATCTGAGCTTGTGTAATCTGAGCTTCGGTAATCTGAGCTTCGGTAATCTGAGCTTCGGTGACGGGGACAAACAACAGCATGACAAGTGCTAGTCGGAGGGTACTCAGCAGGGACATCTCGAATTTCCTTTGTTACACGCCATAGCCCTTATAACCGCTCAACATCAGCGGCAGGCTTCATCGTCAGGGCATGACCATGAAGGGTCATGGTCGCAACAGCGAGGATATCTCAGCGACGACAGAAATGCAGTCGCTTTCGAGTCATCTTGGGCGCTATCAATCCGCTGGCTGATCCGGCTTTGAATCCTTCTCGCGCTTCTTGGCACTAGCGGCATCCTCCGGATCATTCTGGCTTGGGTTAGTACTCGCCGCCTCGGTGCCTGATTCAGAGCCTACTTCAGAGCCTACTTCAGAGTCTACGTCAGAGTCTACGTCAGAGCCTACTTCAGGGCCAACTTCCACATTGTCAAACACATCCAGGCTTTCAAGGTCCTCAGGACCGTTCGGCCAGACAGCAAAAGGATAAGGCTTTGCTTCCGAATTAAAGGTCAAAAATTGCAGTATCTGGTAAATATAGACACTTAAGTCGCTGCTGAAATCCAGCAGTCGCTCGTTGGTGTCGCGACTAAAGAGCACATGAATAAACTGGAACACGACAATCAGCCCTAGGACGAACTCCGTCACCGAGTAGATCACCGTAAACAACAACATATACAAACCCCGCATCCAGGTGTCCGTGGCAGTCAATGATGATTTAATCTCGTTATCCATAATATCTCCGTCGATCATGATTAATACAACGTTGTTCCGTTCGTAAGCTCGGCTTATTCTGCCTAACTCTGCCGATGCCTAACTCTGCATAAAGACCTGCAAGGATCGCACCAAAACCGTAAGTCAATGAATTCAATGTAGATAGCGCATCTCCTGGGCAGACGACATAACTGACTCGTGCGCTACCTGACCGAAGATTGGGTGTTTTGACCAATCTTCAAGTACCCCGCTCACTTGGAGCCAGAGCCTGACGCGTTTGGGTTTGCCGCAAACGACTGCTCAAGAGCGTACTGACCACGACTCAAATTGATTCTGGTCTGCAAGCCCCCCATCATGGCCTGAAACTCAGGCTGCGCTGCCATATCCTGTAGAATTGGCTCAATAGGCGGCTGCCAAAATGCCACCCAGCCTTCATCAATGCCACGTTGCAGGCTCATCAGGGCCATCTGCTGCTGGCCGGCCAACTGGTTCGCCAGCGCTTGGCGGTACCAGACGCTGGGATCCGCACGTGCGGCCCCTGCCACAACCGCATCCAGCTTGACCTTGGCGGCGTTGAGTAAGGCGCCGCCAGCCTCCACTTGACCCAATTGTTGATAAGCGTAGACGGCACCCAACATCGCAAACTGTTCGAGGTCGCCACCCTGCCTTTTTTTGTCCTCGAAGGCCTGCGCCTGCTGCCAATAGTCAATCGCGGCTTGCGGCTCGCCGTTCAAATAGGATGCATAAGCCGCCACCAGATGACTCTCACGCGTCAGCTCATTCGGCTGGGCCAGTCGTTGCAGCACGACCCGCACCTTGCCAAACTCTTCTTGCATGGCATAACGCTGCACCTCCAGCCAATCAAAGCGCAGCGTATGCTCAGGCGCAGCGGTCGCCTTGGCCACACTAATCCATTCATCGGCTTGCAAATAGTTACCCAGCGACATCTGCAACTCGGCGAGATCAAAAGCAACCTCATCGCTCCCAGACAACTCATAGGCTTTTTCATATTGTCGAATCGCATCACTGACTCGACCACGGGCCTGACTAACCCGCGCCGACAATCCATAGGCCAATGCAAAGTTAGGGTTCGCGTCGATGATACTGCCGAAGACCTGCATCGCTTCGGCGTCACGACCACGATCAATGTAGAGACTCGCGACGTTATAACCGGCAACGGGGGATCGAGGGTCCAGCTTGAAGGCCATCTCAAACTCGGCAAGCTTGGCATCAGGATCCTCGATCAGCGGCGCATACCACATATGTGCCATCGCATAGTTCGGGCTGTATTCGATGGCCTTGAGTAATGCCTGCTTGGCAGCTTCGTCTTCGTGGTTGCGCACCCTGTGGATCAAGCCTTGACTGGCCCAGGCCATGCCTGACTGCGGGTTCAATTTCAACACCCTGTCGACCGCCGCCTGCGCCACAGCCAGCAGACCATTCCTATCCGTATCGCTGCCACTAGTCTGGCCCGCTGCACCAAAACCATAGGATACTTGCAGCGTGTTGGCGTCTGCCAGACCGACCCACGCCGCCACATAGTCGGGGTCCAGATCAACTGCCCGTTGAAAAAATCGTGCGGCGTCCTGTAGACTCACCTCGCTGCGACGGGCCAATTCAGCCTGACCCATACTATACAGAATGATGGCTTCGGGGCTGGCAGAGGCCCGGGTTAGCAGATCCAGTGGCTTCGCACCCAGCAACTTGATTTTCAGCTCACCGACAACCGCTGCGGCAATATCATCCTGAATCTTAAAAATATCGTTAAATTGGCGATCATACGTGCTCGACCAAAGGTGCGCGCCATCATGAGCGTTGATCAATTGCGCAGTCACACGAATGGTGTCATCAATATCATTACGCCGCACACTACCCTCAAGAATCACATCAACGCCCAGCTCTCTACCGATCTGCTGCATGCTTTTCCGCACACCGCGATAGGCAAAAGATGACGTGCGAGCTGCCACTTGCAGTCCTTGCACCCCGGCGAGCACATTGAGCAACTCTTCCGAAAGTCCGTCGGCGAAGAATCGATCACGACTGTCATCAGTAAAAGATTCAAAGGGCAAGACCGCGATCCTATTGACTACTGCCAGCTGACTACTCGCCTTGGTGACGGCCTTTGCGACCTCGACAGTGCGTTCCTGCGCCGGGACATTAACGGCTGGCGACCCACTGGCTTCCTGGAGAGTGAGCTGGGCATAAAATAAACCGCCAACGATGAATAACATCACGACAATCACTGCCAGCTCGGCTCGGCTGCCTATCAAAGCCACCGCTTCAGGCGGAACGACACCAGCATCCGCGTGAGAAGCACTCGCATTCAAGCCCTGATCGCGGACCACGCCTCGCTGATTCAGATCGAACAACCAGGCACTGAGCAACACCAACGGCAAGCCAGCAGCAAAGGCCATGACCAGATAGCGCATAGTGCTGTCAGGCAAGGAGAGGGTGGGCGACAGAATGTCGACAATCTGAATGATCGGCCACAGTATGACAACATACAGGGTCGCTGTGCGGATCACACGTCGCCGCTTAACTTCCTCAAACAGGTTGGTTCGCCAGCCCGCTTCTTGCCTGGAATGAGATTCAGTCACAACGGGTTATCAAACCTCCTCTAGCGTAATATCTGCTGAGACAGTACGAACCGACACTCGACCTTTGCCATCGCCAAATACAGCATTGAGGCGCTGGCGAGCAGGAAAATGGGTTTGGGCTTCAAGCTCACTCAGTTTATTTTCAATAGCACCACTCATACCACCCTCCAGATCAACGGTGGCACTGAGCCCCGATTGCAAGCCGAGGCGGATATCACCGCTGACTGATGACAGGTCTATCTGACCTGCCGGGTTAAGCTCCCCGGTAATATCCATGCTGCCACTGACGCTACGTACGGCAAGATGGTCCACCGCTGCCATCTCAATGACCAAATCACCAGAAACCGTATCAAGTCGCACGTCAGTGGCTGTGACAGACAATGCCAGATCACCGCTGATGGTAGACGCCAGTACCGAACCAGCCACACCCTCAATGATAATGTCACCGCTGACGGTGTTCATTATCAGCTGTCCTTCGATTTTTCGAGCCCGTAGATCACCACTGATGGACTGCAACTGGACCCCACCCAGTACATTCTCAATCTCAACCTCTGAGGAAACACCTACAAATTTGACTCGGCTGCTATGGGGCACTTGGATGGTCAGATCGGAGCCATTACCCCAGTTCAGATCCTGACGGGGCATCTTGACATCAACAACGATCAAACCCTCATCGGCATCGAAGACTAGTGCCTCGGCGAGATCGTCAAGCTCACCCTTGATGCTGACCTGCGCCTGATCCCAACCGATAATAGCCACTGCGCCGCGAGTGTTATTGATACTGATCACCGCTGTCGCGGGGACCGCCAGTGATGTGTCTATGGCGTCGCCAGCATTCGCGTTCGAAGCCCAACCTGAGTTCAGTAGCAGGATCAACAAAAGACATTTCTCAAGTTGCATCAGCCATCCCTCTTGTCACAACATTTAAGGCCTCAAGTCTACAGCTAACCTAAGTGTTTTTTGGTGCGCCGAGTCAATCATTCAATGGCTTCTGACCCGCATTTTAACTGCCCCTACCGCTCGAACTGGGGATTCGACCGTTCGGCCTTAGCGCAACCCGAATCGATCAAATTACGACCAGCGAGGTGTTAGATTAGCATCCTGAAGTCGATGAACAAAAAGCAGTGTTGCATGAGTCATCGAGCTGGTTAGGAGGTAACAATGCGCTTGTCGATGTATGGCATGACGTTGATAGAACTGGTACTCGTCGTCGCCTTGATTGGCACTGGCATCCTTGCGGCTGCCCCCAGCTTCAACTCGATAGTCAGCAAAAACCAAACGACAACCCAAATCAATGAACTGGTCACAGCGATCAACCTTGCTCGTAGCGAGGCATCCAAGGTCAGTGGGGTTGTGAGCCTGCAAGCAACCAACGCCATCGACAACACCATCGACAATGACAACGAATTCGGTCGAGGCTGGTGTGTCGTCGTCGGTAACCCAGGCGATTGTACCGGCGATATCATTCGCTCGTTCCCAGCGCCGCTCGGCGTTGATGCCATCAACTCAGAAAGCGATTCACTGCAATTCAACGCCTTCGGCGCCATGCATGACAACTCGACTCGAACATTTATATTTTGCGCCCCAGGCAAAGACCGTCTGATCACCGTTACCCCTGTCGGTCGATCTAAAATCGACAACGTAGCACCAGGCGATTGTTAAACCATTGTAGATTTTTTTAATTATTGGAAGTAGCGTAGTGAGACGATCGATACAAGCATTTACTCTGATTGAGGTTTTAATCTCAGTCCTCATCTTGTCAGTTGGCCTGCTCGGCGCCAGCGGTTTACAACTCCGCGGATTAGATGCTAATCGCAATGCGTTTTTTCGTACCGAGGCAACGTATCTGGCAAGCGACATTGCCGACCGCATCCAAGTTAACAAGACCACCACCTATAGCGACGTAGCACTCACCACCACGCCGGCTGTTGTCACCGACTGTACCGCCAACAATTGCTCGCCAACGCAAATGGCCGCTTATGATACGGCGCAATGGCTATGTTCCATCAACTCCATTAATGCCACCAACGATTCAACTTACACTGCGTGCTCAAATCTGAACATCGTCGGTATTTTGCCGAGAGGCAAAGCATCGATGGTAAAAAACGGCAACGAATATGCGATTACCGTGCAATGGTCTGATAACAGCACTGACACAATTTCAGCCGTTAACCTGGTGGTGGTGCAGTGATGATCAACAGGACAACGATGGGTAAACTTTCGGGATTCACACTGGTTGAAGCCTTGATCGGGCTGGCACTGTCATCCACGATCATGCTGGGCGTCAGCCAATTGTTTTTGGCCAATGCAAAAACCTACAACTTACTCTCGGGTCAATCTGCCATGCAAGAATCCGGTCGATTCGCGCTCGGCGTCATTACGCGATCGGCCCAAACTTCAGGCTATAAGGGTTGCTTTTCAACCAATGCCAGCGTGCATAAAACCTTTCTCGCTGACATACCTTACGAGTTCAATCTTGACCGGCCAATCATTGGCTACGAGGGTGGATCCAGCACTTGGAACCCGAATATTAGCAACAGCTTACCGAGCACTGTTGGCACAATCGACACTCATGTATACAAATCGAGTGGCATCGGGGCGGGTACCGGTATTGATATCACGACCATCACCAAGGGCACTGATATCATCACCCTTAACTATCTACCGCAGAAGACTCATCGCCTGAAAATCGATATGCCAACCAACACCGCCGACATTCAGACCACGACACAGGACTTCGATTTTGCCGCAGAGCATATTGCCTTTATTCACGATTGTGAAAAACAAACATTCTTCAGAGTCAGCGGTATCGCCGGCGATCTCATCGAACATGCCACAACGATCGACGCGGACGGCTACACCAATGCCAACATCCTCGCTCGCTTTGGTGCCTTTAAAAACAGTGCCTATGTGTCAGCAATTGCCTCAGAAACTTATTATGTCGCACCCAGCGAAGGTACGAACAATTCAGGTCAAAACCCTCTGTCTTTGTGGCGCAAGTCCGGTATCTCACCGCCTACCGAATTGGTAGACGGCATTGAAGACCTGCAAATTAAATACGGCGTTGACACCGATAATGACAAGATCCCCAACAGGTACGTCGACGCCGGCGCCGTCATAAATTTCGACGATGTCCGGTCACTACGAATATCCGTCGTCGCCACATCTATCGACGATGTCGATGGGACCAGCACCCCAACTCACGGCTGTAGCACGCAATATTGTAAGCCTGGCACAGCCACCGATGGCCTGTTGCGTAGAACCTTCAGCCAAACAGTGGCACTGCGCAACGGCCGATAGCGGATAGCTAATCATTGACCCATTGACAATATTTACTTACGGAGTGACTCGTTACATGCACAATCCTAACAAGCAATCTGGCTTTGTGTTGATCATGACACTGGTCATATTGTTGATCGTCACCTTACTTGGCACGTCATCTATTCAGATGACGAGCCTGCTTGAACGTATGTCGAGAAATGCCACCGATGCCAGCAGTGCATTCTCCGCCGCAGAGGCCGCTTTAAAAGCGGCAGAAGCTATGGTTGAACTTGAAACCTCAACCACGGCTTATGCCGCCAATGCCAACGGCAAATATGAAAGCCAGGGTGTTGACGTCACACCCAGATGGCAAACGGCGACTACATGGACCGCAGCTAATGCCATTACCGCAACATATTCCGGTAGCGTCAACCCGCCTTCATACATTATTGAATTTGTTCAAGCCGTGCGTTCGGGAGATGACCAACTCAACCTCGACAATGTAGGTGGCGATGCGGGATCTGATGTTACACAGATATTTCGCATCACAGCGTTAGGCAGGGGCAAGACCACAGCGGCCAAAATTTACCTACAAAGTACTTATGGTAAGAAATTTTAGTGATGATTCGAGCATAGCAAAATGATTCAGATAGCAATACATCAGTTGATCAGGGCTAGTCTTTTAGCCTGTGTTCTTTCAGTCGCCTTAAACGCGCAGGCTGCTGTTACCGTCGCAGGCGCCGGTATTGCTGACCAGGTCAACGATGACGGCGCCAGCATCCTCATCGATATCAGTAACGCATTTAATGGCAATCCCAACGCCTTCGCCCTGACTTCAGGTGCATTACCCGATGGCTTGAGCCTTAACGGCATCACTGGTTTGATTACCGGCACCCTCAATCCGTCTGCTAGCGGGTCCAGCCCCTATAGTCTCGAAATCAGCGCCTCCGACGGTGGCACACCGGTACCCGATACGTTCATCTGGGTGATCAGCAACGTCGCACCTCTTGCCGTCGCGGATACGAATAGCATCAACGAAGAAGGCACCACCACCAACGGTAACCTGCTGACCAATGATGCCGATGGCGCGCCGGATACCGATGCCCTGATGGTCAGCGCCATTAACGGCGGCACCGTCGGCGCCGCTACCGCCGGCACCTATGGCAGCGTTGTGATCAATAGCGATGGTAGCTATAGCTACACCATCGATAATCTTAACCCTACGGTGCAGGCCCTTGATGCCGGGCAAACGCTGATTGACACCTTTACCTATACCGCTGACGACAATGAAGGGGGTACCGGCGACGCCACCCTGGACATCACCATCACCGGCGTTAATGACTTACCCGTGGTGACCGGCATTTTTACGGGCAGCGTTACCGAGGGCAACCTTGGAGATACCGTAACCGTCAGTGGCGCCATCAACATCACGGATGTCGATACCAGCAATACACCGAGCTTCGCTACGAATGTGACGGGCACTTTCGGCAGTATTGTCGTGGCGCCAGGCCGCTGGACTTATACCCTCGACCAAAGTCTGGTCCAGAATCTTGATGCTGGTGACGTGGTCATCGACAACCTTATTCTAGCCGCAACCAGTCTTGATCCAGTGACTCAGGCAATCGTCATCACCATCACCGGCAGCAATGACAAGCCGCAGATCAACGATCAAACTATCAGCTTGCCGGAAAACTCAGCGAGCAATACCTTTGTCCTGAATCTTGGCGCAACCGATATCGACGTCGATGATACGACCTTTAGTTTCCTCATTACTGCCGGGCTAACGGTACCCGCCGAATTTCAGGTCAATAGTAATGGTGATCTTCTGGTGGGCACGCACACACCGGATATTGAACTGTTGGATTTTGAAACCAAAAACACTTACTCCCTGACCGTGGAGGTCACTGATAATCAGGGACTGACGGATATAGCAACTATCACCGTCAACCTTACGGATCAAAATGATGCGCCGGGCATCACGGTCTGCGAAGAATTTGACAGCCTGGGCGAGTCTCTCAATACGCTACCTAGTTTCCTCACCCCTCTGTTCGCCTTGGGTTATTACAATTTTTCTGCCGCTGCTCCTTGCCATCGCGTGATCAGCACGCCGGTAGACTATTACATGGAGCAAGACAAACGCATTGTTACCCGGTCACCCATCCCCTCACCCGCGGACACAGCAACGACCAACTACCGACAACTTATCAGTGAATTTCCCAAGACTTGGGATCAAGACGACACACTGTTGTATTACTCGACACTACAATCCACTACCAGTCTACTGGCAACCGTGGCATTTACTGACGAGACCGGTACAGATAGTACTAGCGGCGAATTTATTTATCTGCCAACAGCAGGAACAAACGTCACGGATGATGGCCTAGACCATTTTGTTTACCGTGTCTGTGACACACCGGCACCCACAACTGAGGCGCGCTGCGCACTTGGCATCGCCTACGTCAGCATCCTTAAAAAAGCCGCAGATGCGGTCAACACAGGCAATGTCGTTGATAGCGGCACGCTCGCACAAGGTCCGTTGGAGCTACCTGTAGCCGCTCTGCCTAATGTGTTCATTTTGCTAGATGACTCTGAGGCCATGGCATCAGACATCCTTACTGACCAAAGTGAGGGCTACTACGCCGTCGGCAACCTAACTAAAACCTGGTTTTTACCGGAAGATGGTACTGGCAGACCCAGCTACGCAGTCAGTGAAGCAAAGGATCCAACTGCGGGTCTATGGCGCTTGCGCAACAAGGACTACAACAAGGTTTACTATAACCCTGGCATCAGCTATTTACCCTGGGTCGGCTTAGATAATCGCGGCGATAATTTTACAAATTCGGATCCAACCGCTGCCATCTCTGATCCCTATACGCAGAACAGCCAAAAAATTAATTTAACGGTTGGCCGAGATATGCCTGGTAGCGATAGCAACGTTTTCCTGGCCAAATATTACACTTGGACTGATATCGATGATGCGATCAACTGCCCTGACAACGTCGTCGGCGTCGTTGACGGCACTTCACCCATCACAGCCGCCGGCGGTCCTTGTACCGAGGGCACGCTAGTAGAAATCAAGCCGACAACGAGTCTTTACCCCAAAGGGCCAAACAGAACCGATTGTGTCGGCGTCAACTGTACCTACGAGGAAGAGATACAAAACTTCGCTAACTTCTACAGCTTTGGCCGCACGCGTCACTACACGGCAAAAAATGCTCTAGGGGGTGTATTAGCGGCGTCAGAAAATATGCGCATCGGCTTTGGGGCCTTCGCTGGCAAAAACGACAACATCAATATCACAGAGATGAATGAATCAGCGCTGACTGGCAACAAAGGTGAGTTGCTCAATAGACTATACCGTAACAGTGCATCATCAGACTCGACGCCTATTCGTGACAGCCTGGAGCGCACTGGCCGCTATTATGAGTGTGAAGACAGCAAAACCATTATTACCAGCGGTAGAACCTGCCCGGTACTACCCGCACCAGAAGGCAACTGTCAGCAAAACTTTACCCTGGTGGTTACTGCGGGCTTCTGGAATGGCAATACGAACACGCTATCAACAGATGACGCTGACGGCGACGACAACAGCGCCTGGGATGGCGGTCGTTATGCAGACACTGGCTCAACGACACCCACCTTGGCGGATATCGCCATGCATTTCTATGAGCGAGACCTGCACCCCTCATTGAGCAATGAGGTACCAGCGACAGAGAAGGACCTGGCAGGCGCAGCGGCTAGCGCATTCGGCGGCTCAACCTTGGGCCAAACCATGCACCAACATATGTCTACCTATGTCGTTGCCTTCGGAGTCGAGGGCAGCCTCTCGCCCACCGATGTGCCCACTGATTATACGATGGCCTTCGACTGGGGCGATGCAGTCACTGATGAGGAGAAGCTGAACGACCTAGTTCATACTTCAGTCAACGGCCGCGGCAGCTATCTCGATGCAGGCAACCCAGAGGAACTTAAAAGCGCCCTGAAAACCGCTTTCACAGAATTTTCCCAAGCCATCGGTACAGCCAGCGCTGTTAGTTTCAATTCACAAGAAGTCCAGCAGGGTGCCCTGCTTTACCGGGCCATTTATAACGTGCGAGAGAACACCGGTGATCTGGTGGCGCAAGGTTTCAATCTGGACGGCTCACTGGGCGATCAGGTTTGGAGCGCTGCCGAGCAGCTCGATTTGAAAGATCCCACCGCCACAGACCCGAGCATCAATCGACGGGAGCTACTCACCTACGACAACAGTGTCGCCAATGGTGCTCGAGGTATCGCATTTAGACCGCGGGATATCGTCGAAAATAACCAACAGCTGGCGGAAGCCCTTGAAGATGATATTTTGAATGTCCTCGACTGGGATAATATCTTTGATCCCGATGCTAGCCCCTCGCCAGATCTGTTTGATCGACAGATGATTAAACACATCAACTACCTGCGTGGTGATGCGAGCAATGAGCGTCCCCTTGGTAACCTTCGTGAACGACCCGTGCTTAAGGGTCGATTGGGGGATATCGTCAGCTCTACACCGGTATTCTATGGTCCACCAAACAGGACTCGAAGAACCTTACCGCCCTATCCTACAACAGCAGCCAAGAGCTACGCAGCCTTCCAAGACTCCTATACCAATCTGCTTGCAGATGACGACAAGGAACGGGAACCTATGGTGTATGTTGGCTCGAATGACGGTTTCCTCCACGGTTTTAATGGGAATACCGGCGAGGAGCACTTCGCTTATATGCCCGGCGAAGTCATTACTGGCGTTTATAGCCAGCGAATAAAACAATTGCTCAGCACCAACTACCTACACCGCTATAGCGTGGATTTGGCCGCAGCTGTGAATGACGTTTACCTGGATAGTGATCGTCGCAGCGACACAGGCAACATAGAAAAACACTGGGCAACCGTTCTTATCGGCGGCTATCGCGCCGGCGGTAAAGGTTATTTTGCACTGGATATTACTGACCCAACCGGGGCTAACGATGCCAACAAAGCCATCACTGAAGCCAACGCCAGCAAGGTCGTTATGTGGGAGTTTAGTCCTGCCGACGATACACCAGTCACTGACTACGGTATCGACACTAACGCTGACACCTTGGCCGCAGGCGATACCGATGACCGCAGCGTCGATGCCTTGTCTCAGCCCATCAGTGATTTAGGCTACACTTTTAGCACACCGACCATTGCCATGAGCAATGTCAGCGAAACCGACCTCAGCCCATCCACAGCCGACAGGGATAATCGTTGGATTGCCGTCCTTGGCAATGGTTACGACAGCACATCAGGCAACGCGGTACTGTTTGCCGTGTTTGTTGATGGCGGCACCGACGGCACCTGGTGCCACCCGGAAAAATCTGGCTGCGCAACAGATAATGGTGATGGGGACAGCTTTGACTTTGTCAAAATTACAGCCGCAGGACGTTCCTCAACGGGGATTGCGAATGGCTTGGGCGTGCCGCGAGGAATTGACCTTGACGGTAATGGTACCCTCGACATCGCCTATGCCGGCGACCGCTTCGGCAATTTATTCCGGTTCGATCTACGTAATCCTGATCCCGCTAAATGGGATTCGACGCTACTCTACAGCGCCAGCTATACCGATGCTGACGGCATCACTTTAGCGCAACCCATCACGACCCAACCGCTGGTGATCGCGCACCCAACCATTCAAACCGGCGTCGATTGCGGTGCCTTTGATGCAAACGAAGTGCTCTCATCGAATTTATGTGGTGGCTATATCGTCATATTCGGTACCGGCAGCTATATCTATGAAGGCGACGACACCAACAAGGACATCCAAAGTATTTACGGCATCTGGGACAGGTTAGGCACGACCAAGGTGACTCAAGACACCCTGGTAGAACAGACTTATACGGCATTCAGCGGGGATGCTAATGTGGGCGATGGGCGCGTACTCTCGAGAAATCCAGTGGACTACAACTCAAAGTTTGGCTGGTACTTGAACTTCGATAACCCGGCAGCAGTTCCCGTCGAGATTGACGGCGTCAATCAAGCGGAGTTTCCCGGCGAACGCGCCATCAGAAATATCCAACTTCGCGGTGGCATTGTGTTTATCAATAGCGTCATACCAAAACCCGTACTCAGCTGCAGTGTCAAAGCTGGTGGAGCTTCCAATGCATTTTGCCCTGACACGGGTTCCACGTTCTGTATTACCCGGGATGGCATTTTTGATATCAATGGCGACTCAACGATCGATGCTGACGATAAAACCACCTCTGGCGACTTGGTGGCATCAACCTATTTTGAAGGCTCTGTCCCCACAGACTCGACATTCTTTGGCGACTCGCTGGTCACTCAATTAAGCAACCAATCACTCAATATCACGCTCACGGACACCAGTACTAGCGACCATACCGGCCGAATATCCTGGTCTCAGCTGACAACTGATTAGAACACTTGAGGAGTTAATACCAATGAACCTAACCGTTCTTGCCGGCCTCATCCTCGTCGCCTTGAGCCTGTGCAATACCGCGACGGCCGAGGTCGAAGCCAGCCCCTATACGCAGACCCGGATTGCGGAAATTCACACGATGGACTATGCAACAAAAACCGCCATCATGAGCGGCTACCGCTATGCTTTCAGCGGTGTGCTGGGTTACGACCTGCCGAAGATTCGGCTTTACGGCTCTGATTTTGGCGCTTACGAACTGCTGGAACCCGGTATGCGGGTACGTGTCACGTACCGTCTTTCAGCCGACGCCCGAATTGTGATCGACCTGCAACAGGTTCACGACTCTACTCCACTGGGCGTACCGGAAGATCAATAGCCAGCCCATGGCGCTGCACCCGCGAGAACCCCTCAGTCCTTCGGTGTCAGCGCCTGAATTTCTAACCAGATGGCTTCGGCCTCTTCGGTTAATAATGAGTAACCCCGAATATTGCCGTTACGCTGGGCCTGCAGGGCTTCGCCCAATTTCTTCTGATAGGCTTTGTTGAGCTTTTTCAGAGGATCGGCTTTCAGAAAAGAAAACATGGGTTCGCTCCAGAAGTTGAGATTTACAGATTATACGCCTAAAGCCGCCATCTGGCTTGTATGGAGGAGCAGAAACGAAGTTTTGAGCCTGTTATGGCACATTACTCCGTCAATATCCTGCCAATACCGTGCCGCCTTCAAATTTGGATAGTTACTAAAGGTTGTCTGCATCGGCAATTTCCTGGGTTACAATCTTCTGCATACCCATGCGCCTATTAAGGAATCATCTATGCGACCCTTTAGCAACAGCCTGCTGTTTCTCTGTCTCATTAGCTGCGGTGTCGGTGCTATTGAGGTGCCGGTCAAACTGGACCCCGCTGGTTTTGAGCAGGTTTTGGCCCAAAGCGGCTCAACTCTTTTGGGTGGCCAGCCCTCGATCAAAGGCCTGCAGCGCGTCAAGCAAGCGGGTGTACGCGCCGTAATATCGCTGCGAACGGACAAAGAGGTTGCTAAACTCGGCTTTGACGAGGCCGAGCAGGCACGGGAGGCCGGGCTGGCATTTTACACGATCCCTTTGTCTGATGATGCGAGCTTCTCGCCGGCGGCAGTACAACAGTTTATTGATCTGTATGACAGATACGAGGGAGAGGTGTTTCTCCATTGTCGCAGCGGCCGACGGGTCAGTTACCTGTGGACCGCCTTTCTGGTAAAACATCAAGGCCTGGATCTGGCCGCTGCGCAGCAGCATGCCGCAGCCATTAACCTGGGTCACTCGCCCATTGAGGGTTTACTAGGGAAGGCCCTGGAACTGCAATACAGCGATCGACCTGAATAGCCAAGCCCCTGCCGTATCGGCAATGAACCGCAGCTTTTTTTAAAATAAGAGGAATGACAGCATGACCGACTTCGCATTACCAAACTTCACCACTGACCTCACTGGCCAGGTCGCCCTAGTCACCGGCACGACCTCTGGCTTGGGTAAGCGATTTGCCCAAGTGCTGGCGGCCTGCGGCGCCAGTGTCGCCGTCACTGGTCGACGGGAAGATCGCTTGCGTGAACTCGCTGACGAGATTAACTCGCAAGGTGGCAAGGCCTTTCCTGTGCGCTTGGACATGACTGACTCGGAGAGTATTGTCGCGGCAGTATCTGCCGCCGAAGCTGCCCTTGGCACCATCACCATACTGGTGAACAACGCGGGCATTCCCGATGCCCAGCGGGCTCACAAGATGTCGAACCAATTGATTGATGATGTGTTTGATACCAACCTGCGCGGCCCTTATGTTATGAGTTGTGAAATTGCGAGACGCTTAATTGCCAGCGGCAAGCCAGGACGCATGGTGAACATCTCCTCAGTGGCGGCGTTTCATTACAGTGGCGGTGGCGCGGCTTTATATTCCATCACCAAAGCGGGTATCGCTCGAATGACCGAGGCACTAGCAGTGGAATGGGCGCGATTTAACATCAACGTCAATTGCATTGCCCCGGGCGCTTTTTCATCAGAGATGCTCGATGGCATGTTGGAACGCATGGGCGATATCAGCGAGCACTTTCCACGCAAACGTATTGGTCAACCAGCGCAGATGGACAGCACCTTGCTCTATTTGGTGTCACCCTCATCAGATTGTGTGACCGGTACCATCATCAAGGTTGATGACGGTCAGGGGCCACGCTAGTCCATCGTGGGTGAGCGCCTAGGCAATCACCCCTTCTCGAGCCAGGGCCTGCATATCCTCGATAGACAGGCCAAGCTCAGAAAGGATCTCCACCGTATGCTGACCCACCTCTGGTGAATGATGACGGAGCGCATAGGGTGTTTTGCTGAACCGCGCTGGCGCTTTGGGTTGTTGCATGGTGCCGCCACGGGGATGCTCACTGACCTCGAGCATTCCACCGGCCATCACCTGCGGATCTGAACTCACCTCACTGCGCTTGTTGGCTCGGCCAACGGGGATATCATTCTGCGCCAGAATATCAATCAACTGATCTGTGGTATACGGCGACGTATCAGCCCCCAGATTATGTGACACTACCGCGCCATCAGCGGTCTGATTGACCTCGTAGTTATCCGCCAAGTCACCTGCATACTCAACATTTTCGCCCAAAAAACTGTAATTCCACATCAGGTCTGGCCAATTGAAATACAGGCCTGTATCGAGCATGGAAAGTCGGATATGTTGACCACCAGCACCCCGTTCCCGCGCCAACAGAGCCGCTGTAATGCTTTGCGCCGCCGTCAGGGCGGTGACCTTGTCGTAGATAATGCTGCGCACCATGGCCGGCGGAGCACCTTGTTCTGCCTGGGCATCAGTGGCACCAGTCATGCCCTGGATAACATAATCATAGACCTTCTGATCCGCATAGGGCCCAACTTCGCCCATACCGTTAATGGAGCAATAGATCAGTTCTGGATTGAGGCTCTTTAGATCGTCGTACCCCAGGCCCAGTTTTTCGATCTTTCCGGGCCGATAGTTTTGCAACACAACGTCGGCAGTCTGCGCAAGGATTCGAATCAGCGCTGCACCTTCTGGATGTTTCAGGTTCACAGCCAGTGAGCGTTTATTGCGATTAATCATGGCGAAGATGGCGCTCAGACCATTGCGATTCGCGCCCAGATAGCGAATGCCATCACCCCAGCCTGGAGCTTCAACCTTGATCACATCAGCACCCTGATCCGCAAGCACCACCGCCGCCATGGGACCGGACACCACCCGCGACAAATCGAGTACTCGAAACCCATGTAATGGACCGTTACTCTGCGTCACGCTGGTCTTCGCCTCACATTACTCATTGGTTAACCATTGGTTTGTCATACTGAAACAGGTTTGCTTCCACGCATACTCAATGCACAGGCCCGATTTGGCCCACTTAGCAATGGGTGCTTAGCAATGGGCATTTAGCAACCGGAACCTAGCCAAACAGGATGCCACTAAACGACAGCGCCCACATCAGCAACAAGAGCCCGCCCGTAACAAGATGGGTACGAGTGATCAGGCCTTCGATCTCGAGCCGGGTCTCATCAGCACCGGAACGCATGACCTTGAGCATCAACAGGTCAAACATCATCACAATAAAGATAATTGGCGCGGTGGCAGGGATCATCGCACCCATCAACAACTCCCAGCCGCCCTCAGGGTGCCACTGGGGCTCAGCAAACGGCAGGATCAAAATAAAAATAATGGCCAGCAAGTGCATTAAATTACGCAAAACACCCATAGCCTTGAATCGTTCGAGCATGACTTTCCTTCACTGGATTGGATCAAGGCGCTGATTACAACACGATTCACCCACAGGTAAAACACATCACGCCAGATACTCGATACTTTCCTCACATTGCTGGCAATGAGTCCTATCAACAGCCCTGAGCCGCTGTTATAAACAGCCCTGAGCCGCTGTTATAAACAGCCCTGAGCCGCTTTTTTATAAACAGCCCTGAGCTGCTTTTTACAAACAGCCCTGAGCTGCTTTTTTATAGACAGCCCTGAGCCGCTTTTTTATAAACAGCCCTGAGCTGCTTTTATTATCGACAGCCTCCAACCGTACTAGCCAACGGCTAGCCCTCGACGACGAACCAGTAATTCGCTGACGGTGATACTCACGCAGGCCAGCAAAAACCCCATAAGCCCAAGGGTTGAATCATCCAAATTAATACCCACCGAACCGAGACCGGGCAAAGCAATCAACAGACCTCCCAAACCCAACATCAAGCGCACCAGCCAGTTTTCCGAGAGCGGCCCCAAGGCCAGTAGATACCCTTGCATGGCACCCGCTATCAAAGTAATACCTAGCATGACCTGGATCACCTGAATCACCGTGACCTGCCAGGTACCCTGAAGAATCAGGGCTGGCTCAAGGACAAAGAAGAATGGAATGAAATAGGTGCTGGCACCCAGCCCCATAGCACGTAGACCGGTCAACATGGGCCTGGCGCCAGCGATTGAAGCTGCGGCAAAGGCACCTAATGCCACCGGCGGCGTAATAAACGACAACATACCCCAATATAAGATAAATAGATGAACAGCCAACGGATCCAAACCGCCCTTGATCAATGCCGGAGCAAGAATGATGGCGAGAAAAATATACGCCGCCGTCACTGTCATGCCGATACCTAAAACGAAACTGGTGGCCGCACCCATCAGCAACAAAACGGCTAAGGAACCACCGGCTAGAAACAACAACTCATTTACCAGGGTGCCCGACAAGCCGGTCATAGACAGTGCACCGACGATCAAGCCGACACCGCTGAGGATCACCAGAAGTTCGATTAGCAAGACGCCACTGGCACGCAAAAACGCCAGAGCATCCGTCAACTGCCAGCGATGCTGCCTCGAAAACTGGTTCAAGACGATCAGGCAAGCGGTGGCCAACCAAGGGGCCAAGGCCTCGCGCTGCATCACTAATAGCAGAAAAATTAATACCATAAAGGCTCCAAGGTAGTACCAACCAGCCTTCAGAGTATCGGCGACCCGTGGTATATCTAGATCTACTACACCTGCGAGTTTATATTTGGCCGCATAGGCATCGATCTGCAGAAACAAGGCACTGAAATACAACAACGCGGGGATCGCCGCCGCTAGCGCGACTTGGTAGTAGGGCATTTCTAAAAACGTTGCCATAACAAAGGCCGTCGAGCCCATAATCGGTGGCAATAGAACGCCGCCGGTAGACGCACAGGCCTCAATGGCGGCGGCTGTTTCCTTATCGATGCCGCTTTTTTTCATGGCGGGGATAGTCAACTGACCAGTGGTGAGCACGTTCGTAATGACGCTGCCACTTAGGGAACCCATCAAGCCGCTGGCGACAATCGCGACTTTGGCGGGTCCGCCTCGCACTCGGCCCAGCATGGCGAATGCCAGCTTGATAAAAAAGTCACCACCACCGGTGTGCTGCAACGCCACGCCGAAAACCAGAAAGCCAATCACTAAACTGGCGAAAGCACGAAATGGCAAGCCAACCAAACTCTCACTACTCATCACATGATAGGCCGCGGTGTCGGCCAAAGACGTCGCCATGCCCTGCACTGCCTCGGGCATCAGGTCTGCGACTACGGGATACAAGGAAAACACTAACACCAGAATAAACAACGAGACGCCGGCGATTCGCCGAATGGCCTCGAGGACCAAGACCCACAAGATGATACTCAGGCTGTTACCTAAGTCAGGGGCGCCAAACTCCCAGCCTTCATCGAGCATGGTCTCGGCATTCAGGTACAACCAAACGCAAATGCTAAATGCCAACAGTCCCAGCAGGAGATCAAGGCCAATCAGGTCAAACCGAGGGTTAGATCGATAAAGTAAAAATGCCGGCGGCAGCAGCAAGGCCATCAGGGCGTAGTAATAGTGGGTTTCTACCGTTATCAGACCACTCAACAATGGTGCTCCGAAGGCCCGCACATTGTCCAGAGCCAGGGCCGCTGCCAGCACACAGACCACAGCAACCAGGGTTCCCAGATAGCCCGTCAGTGGACGGACCTGTTTCATTCTTGACCCGCCTGGTCATGCCACACCGGATCAAAGCCGGCGGCCTGCAAACGTTGAGTACGCAAGTTTAACCAGGCCTGCTCAAACTTCTCTTCGTCGTCTGTACCCAGACTCAAGGCTTCACGCCATGCTTGCTGTAAGACTTCCTGGCGCTGAATCAGGCGCTCATTGTGATCATTCATCGCGTCAGTCCAGACGCCCACAGATTGGTAATACCGAACGGCTCCAGCATGCCAGGGTACCACCCAGTCAAACTGCTGCGAGGCGAGTGCCCAACCAATGGCGCCCGGATCCGCATCCTTGAACTCGGGATATCCCAGATCAATGGCCTTAACAAGATTATAGGCAAGCGCTTCATCCTGATCGGCCATGGAGATCAAGATTGGGTAAGGATACGTCGCGCCTTCATGCGGACTGGCGACAGTAATGCCTGTTCCACGGGTGGCAACATGCTTGGAAAAATACGGCGCCTTAGCCAATAGGCGCTGCCAACAAGCCGCATCATCATGAGGCACCTTGGGCCAGTATATGCCTTGCGGGGATGCCTCGAGCTTGCGCGTTGGGCCTGATACGGTAGTGGCATAGGCTGCATCGATTTGACCATCAACGATCCCATTCCACATGGCGCTGTACCCGGGATAGTCCACCCGGATCACATCATCCCAGCCGACACCGCCACAGGCCATGAGAGCCTCCATGGAAAGGTTCAGTGCTGGGGCGCCGCGCACCCAGGGAATGCGTTTGCCCTTGAGCTGAGACCACTGGGTAATGCCGGAATCAGCGGAAACAGCCACAGATTGGTTACTCAGGCCATTAGACATCATCAGCACGCGCACTGGCTGCGGTCCCCAGTCAGCATCCGCAAATTGAAATACACCTTCCTGCGCCAAGTAAGTGGCGACGCCATTGGCAGAAAATTGCACTCGACCAGACTTCAGAGGCAGCAACCGAGAAATGTCATTTTTACCGGGAATCACCCGCAGCGTCACGCCATGCTGGTCTTTCAAGACTTTGCCAATGGCCACCGCCTGGTTATAACCCGTTGTCCCCAAATTGTACGCGGTCCAAGCCATGACTCTAGGCAATTGAACTTCCTCTGCCTGCGCAAATGCCGTCAACCCCAACATCAGTATTGGTAATCGCAAGCCACTTCGCCGGACTTGCGGCAGAAACGTCGCCAGGTTAGAAAATTTTGCAAAAGAAAAAAACATAAAGGTAGGTTCATTGGGGTTTCCGTAAAGGTTACCCTAGGCACCGACTCGACGCCATGGTCGTCAGTCGTCACGTGGGGACCTCCGTAGCAGCAAGTTTGTAAAAGTCGACAAAAGACTGGCGAAATTGACTATTTTTAGACGCCCAGTCCGCGATGAAAATCATTATCCCCTTGTTTTATATCGCTATTAATTTCCGGCATGGTTTTTGTATGGTCATTAGGAGTCACTCGAAACGCCACTGACCCAGTCAACATTCACTCACGGAAACGCACAAATGAAATCAGCCCACATTCTACTTCTCGTTGCCACTATGATGCTGCCCCTTGGCGGTTGTGTTATCAAGATCAATGGTGATGACAAGGAATCTGATCACAGCAATTGGAAATCGATACAACAGAGCAATGTAAAGCGCATCAAGCAGCTTGAACTGGGCAGGTCCCTCGGCAGCATTGAGTCTGAGTTTGGTACTCCGGACATTGTTGAATCCTTCCAGCGAGATGGGAATGCCTATAAAGTGTGGTTCTACCGAACCCGGCACGTCACCAGCGACGGCATGACCCGCCGGGATGAGACCACACCTTTGGTATTTATTGACGACGAACTCGTGGGTTGGGGTGAATCCGCCATCGACAAAGCCGCGCCCTAGCGCGTAAAAACCTAACCCGGCTCTGATTCTGCGCCGATATCTGCCCTTAACAGACCGCGAAAGGCGGTATTCGCATTGCTCTCACCCCGTAGCACCTCATAAACCTCACGGGCAATGGGCATCTCAACTCCATATCGATCTGCCAACTCAATCACCGCCGGGGCGCTCTTGACGCCCTCGGCAACCATAAACATCTTGTTGGTGATCTCCTCAATACTTCTACCCTGACCCAACTCAAAGCCAACGGAGCGATTCCGACTTTGCGGACTGGTACAAGTTGCGACCAAGTCACCCATGCCCGTCAGGCCCGCGAAGGTTTGAGCTTCACCCCCCATGGCGACGCCTAAACGGGTAATTTCAGCCAGGCCACGGGTAATGACCGCGGACCGTGTATTCTCCCCGGCGCCCTGGCCGTCACCCATCCCCGCGGCAATGGCGATGATATTCTTCAACACCCCACCCACCTCACAACCGATGACATCGTGATTGGTATAGACTCGAAACAGACCACAATGAAAAACCTTCTGCACTTCTTTCATGATGATCTGGTCAGTCATGGCTATGACGCTAGCAGCAGCATAGCCAGACATAATTTCACGCGCCAGATTCGGACCCGTGAGAACGCCGGCCGGATGACCTGGCAACACTGCATTGATAATCTCGGTCATGCGCATGCCCGTACTGAGCTCAAGCCCCTTGGTCAAGCTGATCACCGGCACCCACGGACGAATATACTGCTTAACCTCTTCCAGCACAGCGCGAAAATTCTGTGACGGCACGCCCATCACGATCACATCCATCGGTGCGACTGCCGCTTCAATATCGTTAGTCGCGATCACTTTGACGGGAATTTTAGCGCCGGGAAGATAACGCTCGTTAGTATGCTGGGCATTGATTTCAAGCACTGTTTCAGGATCTCGCGCCCAAAGATGAGTGGACGCATTGCGGGCAACCAACGCTGCCACCGTGGTTCCCCAACTGCCGCCACCCAAGACTCCAACCTTTAGCGTATGATTCATTCGGCCGTCTCCATTTAGAGCCCCCGCAACCGATAGATTGCGCGCAGGTCGATACTGGCATAACAGGTGTCATTGTCACGATCATACAAGGCCACTTGAGCATCAACGAATTCGTGACCTTTCTTATTGAACAGGTCGGTGATAACCATCTCAGCCACCAGCTCAGTGTTCAGGGGTATCGACCCATAGTTCTGCGATTGAGTGGCCATATGCACCCAGGGGTTCATATAAGCGTTACGCGCCAAAATCCAGTTAGAACAACCCAGCACGAATGACGTATTCGCCAGTCCACCTGCATTTATCTGAAGCAATTCAGGCAACTGTGATTCGTCTTTGAGATAGGTGTGCATCTCGTGTTCTGCGGTCCAGCGAAAGCGCACAGCTTGGCAGCCGTCCTGCATCAAACGCTGCATATTCTCGAGAGTCGCTTGCGGCGCCGGGCTATCGCGATCGGCAACCACATCACCACGCCGTTGGGGCACTGCAGGCCCCACTGCGGGCAGGCTAACCGCTGCGGTTGCACTGACAGTGCCATCGGGTCGAAGCAGGCGCGCAGAATAGCGCTCCGCATTAGACTCAAGTATATCGATGACGAAGGACTCTCCATCGTACAGTGGCGAGACCACCTTGATGTCTGCGGCACCGCCCTTGAGCCAGGCCACTCCCCACTGCTCGACGGCTGGATGGCACAGGTAGGCTGAGACGGTCACGCCCGGCACCAGCCCCCCCTTGAAGCCATAGTCTTTGGCGACCTTGTCGCCGTGAATCTCATTCGCCGAGTGCGGCACCTGGTTAAAGGCAAGGCCGTGCCAGTTATTCGCCATACTGAATTCTCTTCGTTGGATCTGGCTGACAGCCTACCTGATGAGGCTGTCAATCAGCAATAAACGCATTCCGGCTTCGATCCTTATGCACGCGAGTGGCATCAAAGACCGTGCCATTCATGGTGATGTAGACTCCTGGCGCACTGGTCTGAACCGTGGCGAACGCCATGCCCAAATTGAACATGGCGTCTGTTTCCGCAAAGCGGGCCGGCGACAGCGCACCAGTGAGAACAATGGTTTTATCAGGTATATCTGCCAGCACACGACCCGTGTCAGTCATGGTGTCAGTACCATGGGTGATGACGATCAAGGCATTGGGCGCTGCCAGGACCGCCGCACGAATCGTCTGTCGGTCAGTGTCGGTCAATTCCAGACTGTCTTTGCGCAGGATCTCGACGACCCGGTAGGCTTTCTTGACCACCGCTTGCTCAAGCAGATCGCTGACTACGGGATGTCCGACTTCAAAGCTGCTCATCGCGTCAAAGTAAATTTTATCGAAGGTACCGCCGGTGGTCAGCACCAAAATTTCATCTCTATCGCTCATACACTGCATCACTATTGAAGTGCGCGCATTGTCCCATGAATAGCCTTAAGGGGTCGATGTTTACCGACCCCGAGTCGCCGACCCTAGCTGGTAAACATACCACCAGCCGGAAACAGGATCTGACCTGCATAATAGGAAGACTCATCGGTCGACAGAAATAGTGCTGTGTTGGCGATCTCTACTGGCTTGCCGTAGCGGGCCATCGGAGTCATGCCCATGGCCATCATATTGCCTTCGTTTTCACTTCGAAGATTAGCCGTCATGGGTGTCTCCACAAAGCCCGGCCCAATGGAATTAACGCGAATCTCATGAGGCATCAGCTCCAGACTGAGCACCTTGGTCAACATCTCAACACCCGCCTTTGAGACACAATAGTCTGCCGCGCCCACCAAAGGCCGGCGAGCCGCGACCGACGCTATATTGACGATCGTGCCTTTGACGCCGCCTTCAATCATCAGCCTCGCCATCACCTTGTTCGTCAGCATCACCCCGGTGAGATTGACCTCTAGCACTTTCAGCCAGTTTTCCAACGGCTTATTGATCACATGACCCGCCTCAGGGTCCACATCAGCGTCGGCTTGCGCCTCGTCGGTGGCACTGCCGCTGGCAATACCGGCCGCGGCAATCACCGCATCAACTCGACCAAATTTGGCCAGCGTGGCGGCACCCAAGGCCTCCGTGGCGGCCTCCGAGGTCACATCGGTCTGCACAAAGATCACATCAGCACCATACTCTGCCTGTAAGCTGGCGACAGACTCTGCACCCTTATCTGCAAATAAATCCGCCAGCACCAGCTTTGCACCTTCTGCTGCGAACCGACAGGCGCAAGCATAACCAATACCACTGGTGCCACCTGTGATCACCGCGACCTTGTTCAACATACGATTTCCAGACATGACTTCTCCGATGACGACATAAATGATTTATCGAAGCTAACACTGGTTCGCCAATGAGGCCAGCGCAATTTAGTGTAGGATTTGACTTTCAGGCACCATCGCTCCCATTATCTGGCTTTGGTTATCTGACTTTGGTTATCTGACTTTGGTTATCTGACTTTGGTTATCTGACTTTCGTGAATAGCGGCGACCGCCTCACGCCACTGCTGACACAATCTATCGCACTTGAATCGAGGAACAGCTGATGCTGAACAAATTTGACGACTATCCTATCCACCAGACGCCTGAACCCTTGGCCCAACCCGCCAGCAGCGAACGTAATCAGTACGACCGCACCTGGTTCAATGGCTACTCTGCCGACGGCGACTATTATTTTGGCATCGGCATGGCGATCTACCCGCATCGTGGCATTCTCGACTGCGCCTTCAGTGTGGTGGAACGAGGGGGACGCCAGCACTGTTTCTATGGCTCTCGGCGCGCGCCACTGGAGCGCTCGGAGATGCAGGTCGGGCCCTTCAAAATTGAAATCATCGAGCCCATGCGCCAGACTCGCGTCACGTTAGATAGCAACCCGAGCGGCATCACCTGCGATTTGACATTCTCGGCTCGCACCTCGGCCATTCAAGAAGGTCGCCAAACCCTATGGTCAGGTCCCCGGCGCGTGCTGGACTCCACTCGATTCGACCAATTTGGCGAGTGGCAAGGACAAATCAATCACCCTGATGGCGGCATTAAAGTCGAACCTAAGGTTTGTCGCGGCACCAAAGATCGATCTTGGGGTCACCGTGGCGTGGGCGAACCGGAAACCGGAGGTGCACCACAAACCCCGGGCGGCGCATTTTTCCTCTGGGCGCCATTGTTCTGGGATGATCATATTTCCCATGCTATTTTCTTTGATGGCATGCAGGGTCAGCCCTTGCACCGGGAAGCGTTGATCGCGCCGTTGTATGCCACCCCCGCCGACGTGCCCGCTGTTGAAGATGGCAAAATTGAACGCATGGCTTATGTCCGCCATCGCGTCACCTACCACCCAGGGACTCGCCTGGCAGCAGCGGCAGAGCTCGACTTTGAAGACTTGAAAGGCGCCACACGAACTATTTGCATGGAACCGATCTTGAAGTTTCAAATGAAGGGTCTCGGCTACTCACACCCGACTTGGGGCCAAGGCATGTGGAAGGGTGAACTCGAACTCGGCGGCGAGAGCTTTGATCCTGACAGCCTCGACCCTCTGGCCCGAGAAAACCTCCATGTTCAGCAGGTCGTTCGCGCCACCGATGGTAGTCGTCAGGGCATTGGCGTTCTCGAACAAGTCTGCATCGGCCCCTATGAACCCGGTGGTTTTTCAGCGTTTCTCGATGGCGCCCAGTAATGGGCGCAAAGCCATGAATTTCGGCAAGTGCATGGCATAGCGAAACACCGAAGAGGCGGCGAAATCAGCTGATAGTCCCTATATGACGATTCGGCTTCGAATGCCGCCACTCTGCCAACAGGGTTCTCAAGGCGCTAACAAAAGCCAACGGCTGATCCAAAAACAAATGATGCTGCGCCTGAGGAATCGCCACGAACGGCACTGATTCATCCAGTACTTTAAACATAAAGTCTGCAATGTCCTGAGTGAACAGGTAGCTGTCCTCACCGTAGATCACACCCACTCGACACTGGAGCCGGGCTAAGTCTTTATGCAGATCCGTGCCGAACTCGAATTTGTTAAACATCGTGTCATCGAACTTCCAGGTCCAACCATCATCAACCTGCTTGATCGAATGGCGACCAATATAATCGAGGATATAGTCGTTCTCACATCCCTGAGGGGGCATCAGGCGAAATCTGGCGAGGGCCGACTCGAAGTCTGGGTAGATACGTTTGCGCTTCAGCGGCGAGCTCTTCGGGTCTCGCTCCCACTGGAAATCTGGCGGGCGTACCGCCGAATCCACGAGCACAATACCCCCCAGACGCTGACTATAGAGCAAGCCGGTTTTCAGGGTGATATAGCCGCCAAAGCTATGACCGACGATAATCGTATCGGCACCGAACCCCGCATCGTCGGCAACCGCATTAATCTGTGCAGCGAAAGCTTCTGGCGTGTAACCGTCTGAAGCACCGCTATCGCCGGCACCCGCCAGATCAATGGCGATGGCACGATAATGATCAAGGAAAAATGGCGCGATAAAGGACCACCAGTGTGCGTGGGCACCATTACCATGGACAAAGATCACCCCGGGCTTTGAAGTATCTGTGCCCCAGCGCAATGAATGAATCGCAACGCCATTAACATCGATTGTTTTGCTTTCCGGGACCACTGCCAGGCTTTTCGAAAACCAGGATGGAATATTCTCTGCTACTGTCACATATCTGCCCTCGCATTGATCAGGCGCGCAGTCTACGCCAGTCGTTCATCTGACCCCAGAATGATTCAAGGGCTGATGCTTCCGGTATAGGGGGAATGGATAGCGCGAATGGATAGCGCGAATGGATAGCACAGCTTGCCTGCAGGCTCCCAGTGAGTGGTCCGATTCAGCGCCCTCGATCAGAGCGTTGGCTCTTCCCACCAGGGAAATGTAGGCGGCATATCTGTCGACACTCGAGCACTCAGTACCGGCGGGCGCTTTTCCAGAAACGCGGTCACGCCCTCCTTACCGTCAGCCATGCTGGTATAAAACATATTCAGACTTTCCTGCCGATGGGCTGCCATGGGATGGGGCTGACTCGACTCTCGATACAAGCTCTGACGGATCAAGGCGATGGATACTGCCGAAGTGGAGTCAACATACCGATGGGCTAACTTGCGGGCCTCATTCAGCAGATCTTCCGGGGCATAGACGGCTCGCACTAATCCGCCCCGCAGCGCCTCAGCCGCATCAAATATTTCACCGGAATACAGCCAGTCCAACGCCTGCGACATGCCGACAATTTTCGGCAGAAACCAGCTGGAACAGGCTTCATTCACGACACCGAGTTTCGAGAAGACAAAACCGAAACGTGCCTTATCTGATGCCAGTCGAATGTCCATGGCCAAGGTCATGGTGGCGCCAATGCCCACCCCCACACCGTTAATCGCGCCGATAATCGGCTTCTTGCAGTTATACATGGCCAGAGTCACAACCCCACCGGTATCCCGCACGACACCGGCACCATCCAAATCGGGACGCTGGCTCTCGTCCAGGCCAAAAACGTTGTCGCCTGGTTGTAAATCCATACCGGCACAGAAAGCCCGGCCAGCACCAGTGACCACGATGGCCCGTACTGCGTCATCTTCACTGGCGGCATTGAAAGCCTGCACCAGCTCTTCGGCCATGGTAACGCTAAAGGCATTCAGGACCTCGGGCCGATTCAGGGTGAGGGTCAAAATGTGATCCTCGATATCATATTGCAGGGTCGAGTAAGCCATCTTTGTTCTCCTTATTTCGCGCGGGCACGCTGAAAGGCTGGTCGCGCCATCAGACGAGCCAGATAGGCTTTCGTATTGGGTTTATATTTTTCATCAAGGCCCAGAGAAACACCGAGAAATACCGCATAGCCGACGGCGATATCCGCCACCGTAAAGCGATCACCGAGCAGATAGTCGCGACCCTCGAGCGCCATCTCTACCGATCGCAACCGCGAGTAGTACCACTGCGTGTAGTCTGCAACCACTTGCGGTACACGGCGCTCTTCCGGCTCCAGACGGGTATAGCGCAACACGAGAGTCTGAGGGAACGTCAAAGTCGCATCACTGCGATATAGCCAGTTGAGATACTCACCATACTGAGGGTCAGACACATCAAGGCCGAGCTCAGTGGGACCATATTTCTCCGCCAGGTACTGGCACATGGCTGACGACTCTGTAAGGGTGACAGTACCGTCTACCAACGTGGGCACTGTACCCATAGGGTTGATATCGAGATAACCGGGCTGGGTAAACCGTGGCGGAAATTCCATATTCACCAATTCATAATCCAACCCCATTTCCTCAAGGGTCCATAAAGCGCGTAGTGAACGCGCATCCTTACAATGATATAGCTTCATAATTGCGTACCTGACTAATGGCTGAGATGCATCAAGTTATGCTGTGGCTGCCGCTCAAGCACCACCACTGATAGTAATTCTCTGGTCGGTGATATAGCGCCCGTCGTCGGAACACAGGTGCGCCACAGTCGCGGCTATATCCTCCGGCGTGCAAACAAAACCAAATGGCATATTGGCATCCAGCTGCCGCATATCGTCAGGACCCGGTAACAGACTGACCAACTTACGCCCCATGTCCGTATCTACCAGTCCCGGGGCAACGATATTAACCCGGATGCCATGGGCCTTTTCTTCCTTGGCCAACGTGTGCGCCAGCGCTTCCATACCGGCCTTGATGCCGTCGGTCGTCCGACCTTCCTCGATAAAGATACCGCCCAGCTTTTCGGCGATCCAGATCGGGTCCAGCGCGCCACGGGTGGGGAACAGCTCTTCGCCATGCTCCATCCCGGCACCACCCCCCTTGTGCCAGCCATAGACCCGGCGGTGCGTGTCCGAGAACAGCGCCTCTTTGATCTGG
>ENA-OWPI01000573-OWPI01000573.1-marine-metagenome-genome-assembly--contig:-NODE-573-length-49837-cov-14.359686_pt1 | contig 49837 bp, 50 predicted proteins | sample MGYA00238138_ERZ651775 | MGnify/ENA primary metagenome ERZ651775 (study PRJEB26906, sample SAMN06265043) | marine metagenome | isolation source: Helgoland LTER site | place: Germany:Helgoland, sampling...
CGCACCTTGGACAGATGGCGGATTAATTTACGCACCACCTGCAAGGTAAAAACTTAAATGTTTTAAAAAAGGGGTCTCAGGACCCCTTTTTTTTATTCTTTAAAAACTGCCTAGAAATGTAGTTACTCGGGTGCTATCCTTTTCTAATACTGATGACTGAAAAAAAATATGAAATTTAACAAAGCTTTTTGGAGAGATGTACGATTCCTTAAATGGGCAGGACAAATTGCCTTCTTGCTCTTTATTTTTAACTTAATTAGTAATTTTGTATCTCAAGCAATTGAAAACCTAAATGCAACTAATTTGCCCTTTTCTTGGAGATTTCTTGGTACCACTCCCGGCGTTCTTATTTCCGAAGGCTTCGTCACATACCCTGAGTCAGGTTTACAGGCTCTACAGGTTGGAATGGCTAATATGTTACGTATTGCTATATCCGGTATTTTTGTAGCAACCATACTTGGAACAGTAATTGGTGTTGCACGACTTTCTAAAAACTGGGTCGTACAAAGATCGTCTTCAGGGCTTGTAGAAACAGTCAGAAATATACCTTTGTTAGTCCAGATATTTTTTTGGCAAGCTGTCATTTTATCTTTCCCAAGACCAGAAGAGATTGACCGTGGAGAAATGATATTTGATATTAGTGCAAAGGGTATTGCTTTTCCTTGGCTAGATGCTCAGGAAACTAGCTGGCTATTTGGTGTTTGGTTTATTTTATCCTTTATTGCAGCTAGGAGAATTTTTAAATGGAGAGTTTCCGTAATGGAGTCTGAAGGAAGAGAAGCTTATCCAGGCATAGCCTCATTTATAACGTTTATTGCATGGAACGTTGGAGGGTGGTTTGGTGGTTATAAAGCTGTAGGAGTTATAGGATTTGTGGCATCACTGTTGTCCGATGGTTTTGAATTATTACCCAGAATTGGAATACAGTCACTAATAATATTTATTGGCTTTTATTATTCATATAAATATATTTCAAAGGAAATTAAGAGAACTAGAAGTGCAGAAAATAGAGGAATTCTTACAGATGATGACATTTTTAAAATCATCATGGCGGGCTTACTAGTTCTAATCCTTGCGATAGGTCTATTCCTACCTTTCGGTATTACAATTTCAGATTTTCTTGTAGGAGATGAACCTTTCTTTAAAGCAGATTGGGGAATACCTCAATTTCTAGATGGTGTTCAAAATAGACTTAACTGGGAACTTACTGGAGAACCATTTACGTTAAGCTATCCAGAAATAATACAAGCTGGACAATCAAAATTTAGTAGATATTCACCCGATGTAGGAAAAGTGATGAGCGTAGGCTATTTTGCAACCTGGATGGGTGTAATTATCTATACTTCAGTTTTTATTTCAGAAGTTGTAAGATCTGGAATCATGGCAGTTGCAAAAGGGCAATCAGAAGCTGGATTATCATTGGGTTTAAAAAGAAGCACACTTCTAAGGTTAATAGTATTACCTCAGGCACTCAGGATTATGTTGCCACCAATGGGAAATCAATATCTCAATCTAGCTAAGAATACATCATTAGGAATTGCTGTAGCATTTCCTGAAATTGTTGCTGTAGGGCAAACGATATATAATCAAGAAGGTCAAACAGTGGCTGTTTTCTTAATATGGATGGCATTCTATTCAACCGTAAGTCTTGTCTTATCCTCAATAATTAATTATTACAATAGAAAAATGAAGATGGTGGAAAGGTAATGCAAGATAACAAAACACTAGAAAGTCCACCAGAAGTACAGTTTGCTGGAGTATCAAGATGGCTTAAAGAAAATTTATTTTCAAGCCTAAGCTCCTCTATTTTGACTGTACTTTCCATCGCTGCTGTAGTGAGTGTATTTCGAGCGATAATTGGATTTTTCATCTCTCCAGAGAGAGAGTGGACTGCAGTTACTTATAATTTACAATTATATATGGTGCAGGCGTATCCAGAATCAGACTTTATAAGGGTATGGATAACTGTTGGATTATTAATATTTTTATTAGGACTTAGTTGGGGGTTCAACTCTCTCAAAGAAAAAGTAATAATAAAAGAATGGTGTGACGGATTACTAAAAGGGATAAGTAGCTTCCTGTTCATTGTTTTAATTGCACCGACTTCCGTAGATGTTGAGGGAACTACCGTTGAAGTCTTTAGCAACAATACTAGATATATTTGTCTTGCTGTTGGTGTTGGTTTAATTCTTACCGTGTATTTATTAAGAAAAACCTATCCAAAAAATGAGATTGTAAGAGACAGAATTAGCTTTTTATACTTATCTTTGCTTGTTGGTTCGATTTGGATCATAAAAGTTCCAACTGTAACTTTTACATCATCAAACGAAAGAGTAGATCCAGACCCATTCCTACCGTTAGCCAACACAACAACCATTCCTTGGACAATTATTTTTGGCTTTATGATTTTTGCATACCTAATAGGAAGCTTCTTAAAAGCAAAAGGTAAAAATTCTATGAGTAGATTAATTCTTTCCTCATGGGTTCTTGCTCCATTAGTGATAGTGTCTTGGATATATAGAAAACCAGATTTTGGAATGTCAAACATCCTAACACTAGATATACCTATTGCAGTGACATTCTCAATACTGGGTATTCTTGCAATAAGGACGTTAAATAGTGAGAAAATAGTTCCCTATCAAAGATATATCACTTATGGAATGTTGGTTCTATCAATAGTGATATTCTTTTTACCAGTACTAAGACAATTAAAAATATTATTTTTCATTACATGGCTTTTAGTTTCTGTAGCTCCAACAATTGCTAACTCCAAAGAGTCGGCAAAAAATCTTTCTATTGTATGGAGCGTAACAGTCTTTATTCTCGTACTGCTGATGAGAGGAGCATCATCTGAATCCTTAATAGTAGTTCCTGGATCTTCAATCTATGGTGGATTTACACTAACGTGGTTAATAGCATTTTTTGGAATTGCTATCTCTTTTCCTTTTGGAGTTATTTTAGCTCTAGGAAGAACTTCCAAACTTCCAGTGATAAGAATACTCTGTACTGCAGTAATTGAATTAGTAAGATCTGTTCCGTTCATTACGTGGCTATTTTTTGGAAGCGTTATGCTCACCCTCTTTCTACCTAAAGGAGTAGAGTTTGATGAAGTATTAAGAGCAATAGTTGTTACTGCTATCTTTAGCTCAGCTTACTTAGCAGAGAATGTGAGAGGTGGACTACAGTCGATAAGTAATGGTCAATTTGAAGCAGCTGACGCTGTGGGATTAAGCACTCTACAGAGAATAACATTAATAATTATGCCACAAGCATTAAGAGCCGTTATCCCTCCAATTGTGAGCCAGGTTATAAGTCTATTTAAAGATACAAGTTTGGTAGCTATCGTAGGATTATTTGACCTTCTTTATATTGGATCAAAAGTTATTCCTAACCAATCACAAGGTGCCAACTTCTTAGGAACCATACAGGAGAATATACTTTTTTGTGCAATATTTTACTGGATATTTACGTACAGCTTCGCAAGAAGAAGCATGAAAATTGAGAAACGATTAGGATTAGGGGAGAGATAATTATGAGCATAATCAAATCAGTTGACGTTAAAAAATGGTACGGTGACTTTCAAGCGCTTAAAGGTATAAGCATGGATGTTGCTGAGGGAGAAGTTTTAGTTATTGCCGGACCTTCAGGCTCGGGTAAGTCAACTTTCATAAGGTGCATAAACAGACTTGAACAACATCAAGATGGGCAGATATTCGTTGACGGTATTGAGTTAACGAACGACTTAAAAAACATAGAAGCTATTCGTTCAGAGGTAGGGATGGTATTTCAGAGTTTTAACTTATTCCCACACCTAACTGTTTTACAAAATATAACGCTTGCTCCTATTTGGGTAAGAAAAAAGAGCAAAACTGAAGCTGAAGAAAAAGCTATGGAATTACTTGAACGAGTGGGGATTCCAGAACAAGCAGACAAGTTTCCAGGACAACTTTCAGGTGGACAGCAACAACGAGTAGCTATAGCAAGAGCTTTAGCTATGGAACCAAAGATAATGTTGTTTGATGAACCAACATCAGCTTTAGATCCTGAGATGATTAAAGAAGTATTAGATGTTATGAAAGAATTGGCTAAATCAGGTATGACAATGATTGTTGTTACTCATGAAATGGGTTTCGCAAAAGAGGTTGCAGATAGAGTTATGCTTTTTGATGATGGTCAGCTTGTTGAAGAAAATACACCAGATGAGTTTTTCAACAATCCAAAGAGTGATAGAACAAAGCTATTCTTGAGCCAAATTCTTTAAAGCTCACTCCAAAGATTTTTTTCAGCTAAGTCAATAATTGTTGAACCCATAGCGTATGCTCCATCATATATTGCTTTATGCCCACCTGAGGTTAACGTAGCGGCTGCATATTCAGGTTGATGATTAACAGCATCACCAGAATCTATTGATAGCATCGGATGGATAGAAGGCATCGCTAAAGATATATTCCCCATATCCGTTGATCCAAGTCCCGGTCTAGACGCCTCGCTTTGTAAGATCATCTTTCTATCAACTGATAAAGAGTTTTCCTTGTACAGATCATACAGGGTTTTATTATTATCAATTTCCGTATACCTATAATCTGGTGATTCTATCTTCACCTCACACTTTGTAGACATCGCAGCTGCATTTACAAAGTTTTTAAAATCACTTTCGATTTTTAATAAATCACCTTCATTTAATGCTCTTAGATACCACTCTGAACTTGTGTACGAGGGAATAATATTTGGCTTAAATCCCCCGTTAGTAATCACACCATGCATTCTATTTGTTGACACCATTTGTTGTCTGTAGGTTGACGCATTGACAAAAAGTTGGATTTGAGCATCTAATGCATTTATACCCTGCTCAGGTGCTCCAGCAGCATGAGCATCTTTACCAAAAAATTCAACTTTGTATTGTTGTATTGTTGTAAAAGTGGGGTTCACAACATCTTCAACTCCGGGATGGATCATCATAGAACATGCAGCATCTTCAAAATTTCCATTTTCTAAGAGTATAATTTTTCCTCCACCCCCTTCTTCCGCAGGCGTACCAAGTAATTTAACTCTGATACCTAACTCATCTACAAGACCTTTTATAGCTAGACCAGCACCAATTGATGCAGTTGCAATTATATTATGACCACATGCATGACCAATTTCGGGTAAAGCATCATACTCAACACAGAGAACTATAAGAGGTCCTTCATTGCCATATGTAACCTCAAAAGCAGTATCAAGACCTCCAGTAGGGTAGGCAACCTTTTCATCGAAAGACTCAATAAACTTAACTAAATATTCTGATGTTTTAAACTCTTTGAATCCGAGTTCAGGATTTTCGTACATCCAGTCGCTAACTTCTGTAAGTTGTTTATGTATGGAATCTAGATTTTTTTTAAAGGTATTTTTTAATGTCATTCACTTAGTTTAGTAAATGAATCTAATTCATACACTGATAATATGTTCCAAATCAACCAGTCCATCTCTAGGTCTGAAGCCGCTTTAATATTGTTTCTTATATCTTCGTTACTATGCCAAAAACCCTGCAAGAATGGCCTAATTTTATCCTTATCCACACCCCTATCCAAAGCATCTGTTAGAGCAGCTGTTATTACTTCATAAGGATGCTCATTAGGATTCTGATAACCAAAGGAACCATTTGTATAGTGTGACGGGTAGACCATTGGAGATATAAAATCTACATTTTCAATAATAGTTTCAAGATTCTGACCAATTCCTCCATCTTGTTTATTTGTAAGAATATAACCAAAAGTATCTGCTGAAAGTAAGCAACCCTCATTATGGAGAAGCTGCCTAGATTTTGAGAGAAAAGAATTTATGTTATCAACTCTGTTTTCAAAATCATTTTTAGTATCAAATTGCATAAATTTACTACTTGAATCTGGGTATCTGATGTAGTCATACTGTATTTCGTCAAAACCAAGTCTGCAAGATTCTATTGCAATATTGATAATGTAATCTTGAGCTTTTTTGCTTGAGGGGTCTAAAAAGAATTGTCCATTTTGCGAATATGGTTTATTTAATCGTGAGTCAAATACTGCTTCATTTGGAAATACTTTTGCAAATAAAGGGTCTTGAAAAACAACTAATCGACCAACTAAATAAATGTCTTTAATTTCTCTAAGTTCTTGCAGGTCATTTTTAGTAAATTTAACTCGTTCATTATTTAAATATATAACTTCATCTATTTCAGTATCAAAAAGTATATGACCATTGTCGGTCTTCACATCAATTACAAGTGTGTTTACATCAGTGTTAGTTAAAATCTTTTCTATACTTTCTCTTTTACTAGGGTTGTTAAATAAGTATCCATTTAAGTAGATCCCTCTAATCTGATCATTCTCTTTTTTAAATTTATTAATTTTCATAGATGCGTATATCGTTGCATTTTTTAGAGCTATTTCCTGCAACTGAACCTCTATATCACTAAAAAGAATTTCACTATATGCATTTAGATTTGAAGACAATACAGACATATCATAATTTTCCATAACCTGCTTAATTGTTTTTACATGATCTTTTTGAGAGAGTACGTAGATTGTTGTCTCTGTAGTCTTTAATTGAGATATTGCTACTTCTTTGTTTTCCATTTCTTGACTCAATTTTTGAGGATATAAAAAAATTAGTAAAAATAACATAAATGCAGTAACTAAAAATATGTTAAACAATATTTTTTTCATATAATCAATTTAAATAGAACAGTTTCTTATTAAAAGCTTTTAAATTAGTTTTATAATGCTTTATGTCGAATAGTTCATTCCAAAAAGCAGAAAAGTTTTTCGAAGTTCCTGTGATGGTTTCTGTTTTAATGCTGATACCTGTTCTAGTAATTGAATACACACAACAGACCCTTGAGCCAGTAGCTTTATATTTAAACTGGGGAATATGGGCTGTTTTTTTAGTTGAGTATGTCGTTTTATTCTATTTTTCTGAAAATAAGATAGATTTCATCAAATCTCACAAAATAGAGTTAATCATTGTTATTTTCTCATTTCCAATTGTTCCAGAGGGGTTGGAGTCTTCTGGATTTTTAAGATTTGCTAGACTTCCAAGACTTTTAAATGCCTTAAGATTTTTTAGATTAGCAGCCCTATTAAATAGATTTGCATCAACTGTTAAAGCTATATTTAATTCAAAAGGGTTGAGATTTATTGTTTACGCAACCGTAGCCATTGTCCTATTCTTTGGTTTTCTTTTTTACATATCAGAACCAGATGTGCAGACCTATAGTGATGGCTTATGGTGGGCTCTTGTGACCATTACCACAGTTGGTTATGGAGATATTACTCCACTCACAAATCTTGGTCGCATTATTGCAAGTGCCTTGATGGTTATGGGCATAGGTTTTATTGCTACGATTACAGCAGCAGTTTCTTCTTATTTTATTTCAAGCTTTGGAGACAAAGATATAACCATGAACGATTTAGCAAAAAAACTAGATAAACTAGAGTTAGAAATTCAGAATTTAAAAAGGGAAAACAATGGCAAATGAACAGTTAGTAAAGTTATCAGATGATTTTTTTCAACACTCTTTAGACTCTTCACCTACTTCAGCAATTATGCGAGGGCACAAGAGCTATTTTGATAAAATTGAAGAACTTACAGAAGAGAAATTTGACCAAGAATCACAATCGGTAAACGAAGCAACAGCTAGATTAACTGCAATTGATTTTGACTCTCTTACCGATAGAGAAAAAGTCACGCATGGAATGCTTGAGTTTGCACTTAGCTCACAAAAAGATTCTTTATTGGATAGGGGTTGGGAATTTTCTGCTGGTGTTGCGGGTTTTACTGGTTTTCTAATTGATTACAATCAGCAAATGTTCGTACCAGATCAAGAATCAGCAGATTTACTTTTAAAAAGATTAGAACTTTACAAGCAATTATTTAATCAAATAGCAGATGTTCAGAAATTAGGACTAGATAATAATAGAGTAGCTACCGAAAGAAATATTTTAAGAACTATCGATCAACTAGAAAACTACTTAGACACAAGTCTGGAAGCTGACCCATTACTTATGGTTAATTTTGCACCATCGATTTCAGATTCCGAAGTTTCGAGCTGGAAAGATAAAGCAAAGGGAATTATTGAAACCAATATAAGACCAAGTGTCTTAGCTTATTTAGAACTCTTAAAAACAGAGCATCTTCCAAGAGGTAGGTCTGATGACAAGTCAGGGATTATGTGGATTGAAGGAGGAGAAGACACATATTTAAGGAGTCTGAGAAAATTTACAGGACATAAAGACATAACTGTAAAAGAAGTACATGAAGTTGGTATGTCTGAAATTGAAAGGCTAAAAAAAGAGTTTTTTCAAATAGGAAAGGGTGTATTTGATGAAGTCAGTACACCAGAAGATGTCATCCATAAAATGCAAACTGACCCATCTATGAGGTATGAAAGTAAAGAACAAATGCTGAAGCTCGCTGTTGACACCATAGAGAGGGCCTATAAACCATTAGGAGAATGGTTTACCGTGTTTCCAAAGTCCCCTTGCAAAGTCCTTCCAGTACCTGCTGAGGCCGAACAACATGCCCCACCTGCTTATTACTATCCACCATTACCTGATGGATCCAGAGATGGAACTTACTTTCTAAACACCTATAAAGCTGAAACTAAAAGTATTTTCGAAGCTGAATCTGTTGCTTTCCATGAAGCAATACCCGGACACCATTTGGATAGGACGATAGCTGTAGAGTTACAAGATGTTCCAAACTTTCAGAGATATGTTGCTTCAACTGCTTTTGTTGAAGGTTGGGGTTTATATTCGGAACAACTAGCTAATGAAATGGGCCTTTATTCCAATGATGTACAACAACTAGGAAGACTTGGTAACGATGCCTGGAGGGCATGTCGTTTAGTACTAGATACAGGAATGCATGGTATGGGCTGGTCTCGAGACAAGGCTGTAGAATTCTTTAGAGCAAATTCACCTATAGAGGAGCTCAATGCGAATGTTGAAACTGACAGGTATATTGCTTGGCCAGGACAAGCTTGCTCTTATAAGATGGGTCAGTTAAAAATAGAAGAACAAAGAAGAAAAGCGGAAGACGCCCTAGGTGAAAAATTTGACATTAGACATTTTCATGATGAAGTTTTATGTGATGGGGGAATAACACTTCCAATTTTAGAAAATAAAATTGACGCTTTTATCACAAAGCATAAAAGCTAAATAAAAAGATAAGTAAGTTTTCTCCAGAACCAATTAACCTACCGAAGCTAAATTTTTTCAAGAGTGAGATAAATTTACCAGTTTCCATTGAGGTTATTATATATTTTTCTTTATTGACTTGTCTGTTTTTTTAACAATTTCGTTCTTGTAGCTTTGGTGAATATCTTTTTCATTTCTTGAATATTGAATTTTTTCTTGGCTCAACTCATCCTGCAACAAAACAATAGTTTCTTGCAACTCTTCAATTTTATCTCTCATTTCATAAATTATTTTTATTCCGTCCAGATTGATTCCTCTTTGAGATAAATCCTGTATCTGAATGAGTTTATCTATATCACTTTGAGAATATCTTCTAGTTCCTCCACCTGTTCTGTATGGCTTGATGAGACCTTTTTCTTCATAACTTCTTATGGTTTGTTGATGTATGCCAGAAAGTGTAGAAGCTACAGATATAAAATAAATCGCAGTAGAACTCTCTCTATTCATATAAATAATCTCTAGGGGTATCTCCAGATTCAAACTGATCCCTGAAGCTTTCTAAATGTTTTTTTGCTGACCTAGAAAGATTCTGTGGAGGATTTAAATAAACTTTTACATACAGGTCTCCAGATCTTCTTCCCTGAGGGGTTATCCCTTCACCCTTAACTTTAAAAGTTTTACCGCTTGGTGTTCCTGAAGGAATTTTTAGTGATATTTGTTTTTCAAGTGTTGGAATTTTAATTGTTGCACCCAATGCAGCTTCTGTGAAAAGAAGAGGAACTTCCAATACTAGGTCACTACCGCTTCTTTTAAAGTATTGATGTGGCTCAACAGCTATTTGGACAAGTAAGTCTCCATCAGGTGCACCATTGTCACCTGTGCCCCCGTACCCTCGGAGTCTGATAACTGTTCCATTGTCTACACCAGCAGGAATCTTTACTTTGATTGTTTCACTCTTGATTACAACCCCTTGTGCTTTACAGGTCTTACACTGCTTATCTATAACACTTCCTTGACCTCTACATGCTTGGCATGGCTGTGCAAAAGAGAAGAAACCTTGATTTGAAGCAGTTTGACCTGAGCCTCCACAAATATTACATGTATGGTATGCATTTCCATTTTCCGAACCATTCCCTCTGCAGTCTGAACATGAAACTTCTTTCCTTAATGGAACATTTGTTTCTAAACCTGAGGCAGATTCTACAAATGAAATAGTTAAATTAGTTTGATAGCTCTGACCTTTCCTTCTTCCAGCTCCACCAAAACCAAAAATATCCCCTAAATTACCAAATATATCTCCAAGATCTTCTGCATTAAATCCACCACCTTGACCACTAAAAGCAGATGGCCCCATAGCTCTTACTTGATCATATTCTTGTCGCTTTTTATCATCAGCAAGAACAGAATTAGCTTCGGATATATCTTTAAATCTTTTCTCAGCTTCTGGATCACCTGGATTAAGGTCCGGATGATTTTCTCTAGCAAGTTTTTTGTAGTTTTTCTTTATTTCATCTATTGATGCATTTTGAGATATACCAAGGACTTTATAAAAATCTTTTTCTAACCAGTCCCTATTCACTATGGACTTTTACCATAGCCGGTCGTAGTAATCGACCGTCTATTTCATAACCTTTTCTGAGGACTTCTCCAACCAATTCTTTATCACCCTCACCTGATTGCTCAACAGCTTCATGATAGGAAGGGTCAAAAGGTTCCCCAATGCCAGGTACTTCTTTTACATTGAATGTATCTAGAAAGACTTGAGTCATTTTATAAAGAGCTTCTATTTCCGTTGGGGTGCCATCTTGGTTCATTGCAATCTCAAAATTATCTATTAGAGGTAGCAGTGTAGAGATGATCATTGAAAGAGAAGTAACAGTACTCATACTTTTTTCTTTTTCAGCTCTCTTTTTGAAATTCTCAAAATCTGCTGCAAGTCTTAAGTAATCATCCTTAATTTTCTCATACTGCTCAAGGGGAACTGAATGAGCTTCTTCATTATCGGAAATCTCTTCAGGAACCTCTTCAGAAGCCTCTATATCTTCAGGAACCTCTTCAGAAGCCTCTATATCTTCAGGATCAGTACTTTCATTTTTATTCATCTTCTTCCACAACTTCGCCGTCTACAACATCTTCACTTTCTGCATCATCAGAAGATGTGTTTTCTGCATCTTGTTGGGCTTCAGCATATAGCTTCTCTGCGAATGATTGACTTACTTTTGTTAGTTCCTCAATCGAATTTTTGATTTCATCGAGAGTGGCTTCATCATTCTCAAGCACCTTAGAAAGTGCATCTTTTCCATCAGTCATAGCTGTAACTTCTTCTTCAGTAGCTTTATCTTTATTTTCTTCAAGCATTTTTTCAGTAGAAGTAACCATACCTTCAGCTAAATTTCTAGTTTCAATAAGTTCTTTCTTTTGAGCATCTTCATTTGCATGAGTCTCAGCATCCTTGATCATTCTTTCTATTTCATCGTCCTCAAGGGCAGTTCCACCAGTGATAGTAATGTTCTGTTCTTTGCCGGTACCAAGGTCTTTTGCATTCACATTAACAATTCCATTTGCATCAATGTCAAATGTAACTTCAATTTGAGGAGTACCCTGTTTAGCAGACGGTATCTCAGTTAATTTAAATTTACCCAACGATTTATTACCCGAAGCCATCTCCCTTTCGCCTTGAAGAACATGGATTTCAACTTCTGTTTGACCATCTTCAGCTGTAGTAAACGTTTCAGATCTCTTAGTAGGAATAGTTGTATTCCTCTCAATCATCTTTGCAACGATTCCACCTTTAGTCTCAACTCCCAGAGTCAATGGAGTAACATCAAGAAGTAACACATCTTTTACATCACCTTTTAATACTCCAGCTTGAATAGCTGCCCCAGATGCGACAACTTCATCAGGATTAACTCCTTTGTGAGGATCTTTTCCAGTCATAGTTTTAACTAGAGCTTGGATTGAAGGTATTCTTGTTGATCCACCAACTAAAATAATATGATCAATATCTGAAAACGAAAGACCTGCATCATCAATAGCTTTATTTACTGGATCTTTTGTTCTATCAACTAAATCAGAAGTAATTTTTTCAAATTCACTTCTAGATAACTTTTCTAGTAAATGCTGGGGTCCAGCATCATTTGCAGTAATGAATGGTAAATTGATTTCCGTCTCGCTAGTTGAAGAAAGTTCAATTTTTGCTTTCTCAGCACCCTCTTTTATTCTTTGCATAGCCATCTTGTCATTTGAGATATCAATACCAGTTGATGATTTAAACTTTTCAACCAACCAATCCATTACTTTCTCATCCCAATCATCCCCGCCAAGTTTAGAATCACCAGCTGTTGACTTAACTTCGAAAACACCTTCTGAAATTTCTAATACTGACACATCAAATGTTCCACCACCTAGGTCATAAACTAATATTTTCTGATCTTCGCTATTTTCTAAACCATAAGCTAAAGATGCAGCAGTAGGTTCGTTGATAATTCTTAATACATTTAGGCCTGCTATTTTCCCAGCCTCTTTTGTAGCCTGACGTTCAGCATCATTAAAATATGCTGGAACAGTAATTACAGCTTCGGTTACATCTTCACCAAGATATGCTTCTGCATCTCGCTTTAGTTTCTGTAAAATTCTTGCTGATATTTCTTGGGGCGTATAATCACTACCTTCAAATTTTTGCTTCCAGGTAGTTCCTATCTCTCTTTTAATTGACCTTATAGTGTTATCAGGATTTGTTATTGCCTGCCTTTTAGCAAGTTCACCAACAAGAACTTCTTCACCTTTAAAAGCTACTATTGATGGTGTAGTTCTATTTCCTTCTGCATTTGCGACTACGGCGGGTTCTCCACCTTCTAATACTGCAACTACACTATTGGTTGTTCCTAGGTCAATTCCTACTGCTTTTCCCATTTATAATTCCTTTCTAAAAAATATGTATATTAGTTAAATGTTTGGTTCTTGATCTCTTGATAAATGTCCTCTAACCCTTGGATAGGAGACTGGTGAATGCAAGAAACAATACTTTTTCTTGTTGTAAATGCTTATTTGAGTCTCACAAGACGAAAACTCACAAACGCGACCAGATGTATATTTTTTTGATCGTCTAACTCCAGGTTTTACTGAAGAAGCTGTTAATGTACTACTCATTATTATCCTTTCTTATCTATACTTTATTATATATATAATCTAAGTATATACACTTAGATTTATATAAAATATAATATAGTTATAAATTTATGCAAACTTTTCATTAATTTTTTCTATAAATCATAGTGATATACATTTCTTCTAATAGTGATAATATTAAATAATGGTTAATTTGGATATTCACATTGTTGGTGTTGGCAACCTTGGTTCATCATTATCGAATGGTTTAAATAATCTTAAAAATGATTTAAACATATACCTTTATGATCAAAATCCCGAATCTTCCCCGTTAAAAAAATCACATATTATGAGTGAAATTAACGATATCAATGAAGGTGTATTAGTTCTCTGTATAAAGCCTAAAGATGTGGAACAATTTGTTTCATTAAACTCCCATAAAATTTCGGAGAATGTTCTTATATGTACAGTCTTAGCAGGTGTCGAAATGGCCTACTTCCAAAGGCACTTTAACAATAAAATAATTAGGTTGATGCCAAATCTATCAATTAAGGAAAACAGTGGCTTTATTCCATATACCAAAAATTATCAAGAAGATTATTTATCCTTTCTTGAAGTTCTGGGGGGTCTTGGGACCATTGCAGAATATGATGAAAGTCTTTTTCACATAATAACCTCAATTTTTGGAAGTGGTCCAGCTTGGTATTTAGAATTGTCATCAAAAATAGTTGAGGCGGCAGAGCTTTTAGGTTTAGAAAAATCAGAAGCAAATAAAATAATTAAAGAGTTAGTCAGATCACTCCCGTCATTTCTTTCTGATGATGAATTTAGTTCAACAGTGGATAAAATAAAGTCTCCTAATGGAACTACTGAAGCTGGCCTGAATTCGCTTGTTGAGGATTCTTTTGATAAAATTATTTACAATGCAATTGAGTCTGCCACAAATAAATCACAACAAATCTCAAAAGAAATAAATAATGATTAGTCAAAAAAAGCCAAAGCAAGTTAACGATTACGTCCTTTTATTTTCTGCTGGAAGTGCTGTTGGCACCTTATTCCTATGGGCTGCAAGCTATCTATTCCCCGAAGGAGATATTGTCGAGGGAAGAAGAGTATTTGAGAATATTCCTAAATATTTACAATATGCTTTTTATCTATTAAGTGCATCCTCCGTATTTATCAGTGGATATCTTTTTTCACTGAGAGCAAAAAATTGGACACGTGGCACAAGCGAAAAAAGAAAAACCACTCTTGTATCCAAACTTAAAAACTTCTTTGATGGAATACTTATGCGAACTGTTCTGAGATTCCGTGCAGCAGGACTAATGCACTCAATGATCTATGTTGGCTTTTTGGGTTTATTTGCAGGAACTATCACGCTAGAGATCCATCATTTAATGCCTCCCTCTATGAAGTTTTTACAAGGCACAACTTATTTTGTATATTCTTTTTCACTAGAAATAGCGTCTCTAATATATCTAGCTGGCATTGGTTGGGCTTTATTCAGAAGAATTTTTGGAACTGAATTCAGGATTAAAACTAAAACAAAAATGGATGATTTTTTAACACTTGGTCTCCTAGGTTTTATGGGTATTTCTGGACTAACAACGGAAGCTGGGAGGATAATTGTTGAGGGTTTTCCTGAGTATGAAAAATGGAGTTTTGTTGGTTACTTCATCGCTGATATTTTACCAATTGAAAATGGTGTTCTCTTTCACAGAACATCCTGGATACTTCATGTTATTTCATTCTTTGTCTTTTTAATATCCTTACCTCAATCAAAGCTCAGACACATCATTACTTCTCCTGTAAATATGTTTCTTAGTCCAAAAGATAGACCTAAAGGAGCAATGAAAGACATAGGAAATCTTCTCGAGGCTGAGGATATAGATACGGTTGGTGTAGAAGTTATTGAAAACTTCTCATGGAAGCAACTTGTTGATCTTGATGCTTGTACTGTCTGTGGAAGATGTACCTCTGTATGTCCAGCGAACTTAACAGGGAAGCCTCTAGACCCCAGAGAAATTATTCTTAAAGTTGGACAAGTAATGTCTGAATCTGGCTCTCCAGCCGTTCCAGCAACAGTGACAACACCTATTGATTTACAGGTTAAGACTTCAAATGTATTTGAAAGAATTACATCCGAAGAACTTTGGGCTTGTACGTCATGTCGAGCTTGTGACGAAGTCTGTCCTGTAAACATTGAAATCTTAGACAAAATACTTGATATGAGAAGACATCTTGCACTAATGGCTTCAGACTTTCCATCAGAACTTGGAAAGGCTTATGTAGCAATGGAAAATTCATCTAATCCTTGGGGTGCCTCTCAAAATGACAGAATGAAATGGTCTGAGGGTTTAGAATTTGAAGTTCCCATGTTGGAAGAAGAAAACAAAGAAGAAGTCGAATACCTGTACTGGGTTGGTTGCGCAGGAGCATTTGATGACAGAAATGTTCCAGTCACAAAGGCAGTTGCAACCTTGTTGAAACGAGCAGGTGTTTCCTATGCAGTCTTAGGTCCAAAAGAAGTGTGTACTGGGGATTCAGCTAGAAGAACTGGAAATGAATTTGTATTTCAGCAATTAGCTATTCAAAATATTGAGAATATGAATAATTTAAATGTTAAAAAAGTTATTACACAATGCCCACATTGTTTTAATACTATTGCTAATGAGTATCCTCAGCTCGGTGGTAATTTTGAAGTTATCCATCACAGTCAATTATTAACAGAACTCGTCCAGTCAGGAAAAATTGATGTTGGTACAAGTGAAGACCCTTATGTAATTACTTATCATGACTCTTGCTATCTGGGAAGACATAATGACATATACACTGCACCTAGGGAGATTCTCGGAGCAATAGGGGGTATAGAAGTTCGTGAAATGAAACGACAGGGTACTAATAGTTTCTGTTGTGGAGCTGGTGGAGGAAGAATGTGGATGGAGGAGTCTACAGGAAAAAAAGTAAATATTGAAAGATCTGAAGAAGCCATAGAAACAGGAGCCGATGAAGTCGCCGTAGCTTGTCCGTTTTGTTACATCATGATGGACGATGGAGTCAAAGAACTTGGTAGAGGCGAATCTATAAAAGTAAGAGACGTTTCCTTAATACTCTTAGATAATCTAAAAAAAGATTAAATATTATCCCCCAAAAAGAAAACTTTCATATCTCCGTTGGCTTTATTGATACTATAAATCACATAAAGAGCAGTTGTAAAATTCCCCAATACGATTAATCCAATAATCCAGAAAAATGTTTTTAACACAGTTTCTTTATAGGCAATCCATAAACCAAAAAGAGTAAATCCTGCGTAGAGATCTACTAGAGATACTACCCCCCAGGGAAGTTGAGGAATAGGGGAATCAAATAAAGATACTTGAGTTTGTGCCCAATAAATAACGATTGCCATTGCTACTGCAATACAATATGAAATTAACTTTGCTATAGTCATACACTGGATTCTAAGGTATAAATAAATAAAATGAGAAACAATACAATTTTTTATAGAGTGTTAAAACTTGATAAGTATATTTATGGTGAGCTTGTCACAGAAAAATCATCACTTCAAAAAGGGATAGCTATTTGGCTTTCAGGCTCAATAATCAGCACTTTAGCGGTAACAACCTTTCTTAAGAATCTTGTAATTTACGTGAAGGAGATTATTTCAGTATCTAGTGCTGAGCTTCCCCAAGAAGCTGTTTTAGAATTCCAGACACTAATAATTGAAATTGAAGAAAGTTTTGAGTCAATAAATAATGTAAGTACATTAATTTCAAGTCAACTCTTTGGTTTTATTAATGTATTTATTTCAGTAGCGATAATTTATGCAGCATTGAAGTACTTCTTCAAGAAAGAACCCAATCTAATTTTTATAGGGATTATTTATGGGTTTTCATCTGTTCCAATATTATTGAACATACCAATTCTGTTTTTTAATTCAATTGCGCTTCAGGGAATAGTTTTACTTGTAACAAGTGTATTTTCATTAGTATGCTTGGGTTCAGGTTTAAAACAGGTTTACATGTTAAGAAATATAGAAGCGATTTTATTAATTCTTTTTTCAGGATTTTCTAGTCTGGTTGTTTTATGAATGCTGCAATAATATTGGCTGCTGGTGAATCATTAAGAATGGGGTTTCCCAAACAACTTGCTGAGTACAAGGGAAGTACAATTCTTGAAACAACAATCAAAACAGTTTCAACTTACTTTGAAGATGCTGTTGTAGTTCTCGGTTACGACAGTGAGACAATTATTGAAAAGGTTGATTTCAAATCATCAGCGATACTAATAAATGAAAACTGGGACGAGGGAATAATTTCTTCGATCAGAACTGGTTTACACCACCTGAATCAAAATAAAAATTTTGAGAATGTTTTTATCTTTCTCGGAGATCAACCATCTGTGGATGGTAAGGTAATTCAAAGACTTCTAAATACAAAGCATGATTTTGACGAGGTAATGATTCCAAAGTATAGGTACAAGTATGGCTATCCAGTAGTTGTACCAAAATATTTTTGGAATAAACTTGAACTGATCACCCAAGATAATTCCTCTGATGAGATTGATTCTGTCTTTGGAGAGTTTGATCTAATTAATTTTTTTGAATCCTCAGAATTCAAAACTAAAAGTATAAACTTCAATTTTTTAAGACCTACGGATTTCGACGAACAGAAAGATTTTTAGAGTGGGAAAAACTCTTCAAATTTTTACTTAATTTATATTAATTTTTTTGTAAAATCTAATAATGACTTCAATAGATTCTATAAATGGAATGACACACATCGAGGCTACCAAGCTAAGAAGAGCCAGAGTTCGAACAACAGTAACTTTTTTACAAATCGCATCAACCAGGTCAGGAAGAGCCCTACTTACTAAGGAGACAGGCATAACATCTCCTAAACTTTTACACTGGGCTAAGAGAGCTGAGCTAATGAAAATAAATAATCTTGGACGAGACTATGCTGACCTCTTAGAAGCAGCCGGTGTTGAAAGTATTGCTGAACTGAAAAGAAGAAATCCAGAATCTCTCCATGAAACAATGGATCTAATCAATAAAAAGAAAAAAATAGTTGATCGAATGCCATCCATTAAACGAGTTTCAAAGTGGATTGAAGAGTCGAAAGATATAAAAATTACAGTATCTTCTTAGTTAATCAACAATCTATCATTGTATTGTGAATACAAAAACCATAAGATTAACCGGTGCCCAACTTTCTTTCTCTGTGGGAGCTATTCAGGAAAACAAAGCCAAAATTCTAAATACTCTAGAGGAATCTGAAAGAATACAATCTGACATTGTTATTTTTCCCGAACTTTCAATAACTGGATATCCGCCTGAAGATTTACTTCTAAGAGAAAGTTTTGTGGGTAAAAACTTTGCAGTATTAGAAGAAATAGCAGAATTCTCAGGTGCTACCAGTGCAATAATAGGTTTTGTTGATAGAAGTTTAGATGAAAATTCTACGGACAATTTTAAAAGAAAAATCTCAAATGCCGCGGCTATTGTTCAAAATGGCGATGTGAAAGGTATCTACCATAAGTGCTTTCTTCCAAATTACTCAGTTTTTGATGAAGCAAGATATTTCTCAAAAGGAAGTAAACCAGCAGATTTATTTTGGTATGACGATGTAGCTATTGGAATTAATATTTGTGAAGATATTTGGATTGATAATGGCCCAGCAGATCTTCAAGTTAATGCTGGTGCATCAATAATTGTCAATATTAATGCTTCACCATTCGATATTAATAAATCTAATTCACGAAGAAAACAAGTAGCAGAAAAGGCCAAGAAGTTAAACGTTCCAATAATATACCTAAATATGGTTGGAGGACAAGATGAACTTGTTTTTGATGGTGGTTCTTTTGTTGTAAATGCATCAGGTGAAATCATTTATCAAGCGGGTCAATTTCAGGAAGAAGTGTTCTCATTCGATCTAGAAGTACAGGTTAAAGATATCATTTCTGATTCAAAACTTACTTTGAACATAAAAAAAGACGCTATTCCAGAATTACAGTCTCATAAAACTTTTAATGAACTTGAGTCAATGTATGAGGCTCTTAAATTAGGTGTAGCTGATTATGTACAAAAAAATAACTTTCAAAAAGTTCTAGTTGGACTTTCAGGAGGAATAGACTCGGCCCTTACCGCTACAATTGCGGTCGACGCACTGAGTTCAGAAAATGTTATAGGAATAGCAATGCCTTCAAAATATAATCCAGACAGCTCACTTGAGGATGCAAAAAATCTGGCTACAAACTTGGGTATAGAATTTAAAATTATTGAAATTGAGGATACTGTAGAAACACTAAGGACTCTTTTAAAAACTACACTTGAGGAACCACTTGCTGGTGTTACCGATGAAAACATTCAATCAAGGATAAGGGGAAATATAATTATGGGTCTCTCAAATCAATTAGGGGCAATGGTATTATCAACTGGGAATAAATCTGAGATGGCTGTTGGGTATTCCACACTGTATGGTGACCTAGCAGGAGGATTTGCACTACTTAAAGATGTATATAAAACTGAAGTATATAAACTTTCCGAATTTCGAAATAAAGAATCAATCGTAATTCCAGTAAATTCTATTAGTAAAGAACCAAGCGCAGAACTAAGCGACAATCAATTTGATTCCGACTCCCTTCCTGACTATGAATTACTGGACAAAATATTAAAAATGTATATTGAATCTGACTTTTCTTCTGAAAAAATAATCGCTTCAGGAATTGAAAGCAACATTGTATATGACGTGTTAGAAAAAGTTGACAAAAATGAATATAAAAGGAAACAAGTTGCACCTGGAGTAAAATTAACAGAAAGAGCTTTTGGCAAAGATAGAAGAATGCCAATTACTAATACGTATATAAGAGAAAGATATTTATAAAAAGTGTATCTAATTAATGGTATAGAAGTTAGTAAGGATAACTTTAATACGCCAATAGAAAGCCTCTCTTTTTGGAGAGGAGATGGTATTTTTGAAGCTATCCGTATTCATAATGGTTTTCTTTTTGCATTAGACAGACACCTTAAACGTTTTGAAAGATCCGCTAATAAGATGTTATTCAAGAATATTGATTTTAACTCTATAAAGAAAGATCTTATAAAATTAGCCTCAAACTTTACTGAGGGTTACGTAAGGGTAATAATAAGCCGATCCGAGACTGTTGAAAGTTATGATGTTTATATGTTCCATCAAAAACCGGTAGACATTCCAGAAAACTATTCCCTACAGACACAATTAAGCCCATGGCATCCTGGTGGTGATTTTCTACTAGAGGAAAATCAGATTATCGGCACAAAGTCAACTTCCTATGCTTTGAATGTTACTCAGACTCGCTTAGCTGAACAAAATGGATTTACAGATGCCTTACTCTTAAATCGAAACAATATAATCCTTGAAGGCCCTACATTTTCTCTTGGGTGGATAAAGGATGATACAGTTTATATTCCTGATTTAGACTTAGGAATACTTGATTCGATAACAAGACAATACATCAATCTTTTTGGAGCTAAAGGACAGTTAAACGTTATAGAAAGTCGGATAACTGCTGATGAGATTTATGAAATGGATACAGTTTTTGTGTTGTCCACGGCTAAACATGGAAAATTTGTCAATAAAATCGATGAAAAAGTGTATGAACAAAGCCCGGTATTAAAACTAATACAAGAATGTTTTATAGAAGAAATAGAAGCTGAAAAGCAAATTAATAATTAGGTGGGAGGTGTGATGAGACTGACTGAGTATTCTCGTGGATCTGGTTGAGCTTGTAAACTATCACCTAGTGAGCTTGCACAAGTTTTGTCGCAATTTAAAAATCATAAAGCCTTATCTGCCAGTAATGTATCTGTAGGTTTAAACAACCCCGATGATGCTGGAGTCGTAAGAGCTAGTGGTGAAAATCTTATCCAATCTATAGATTTCTTTACTCCAATTTTAGATAATCCTTATGACTGGGGCAGAGTAGCAGCCGCAAATGCATTATCTGACATCTATGCCATGGGTGGAGAGCCTCTGTCGGCTTTACAGTTAGTTTGTTGGCCTAGAGACCATATTAGTTTTGATATTTTAGGAGAGGTTATTAGAGGTGGATTAGATGTCATGGAGCAAGCTAAATGCTCGGTGATAGGAGGTCACAGTATTGATGATAATGAACCTAAGTATGGCTTTTCTGTAACAGGAGTAGCAAAAGAAACAGTCTTTCTAAACAATACAATTAAAGATGGCGATAAGTTATTTTTATCTAAACCACTGGGTACTGGTGTAATATCAACCGCAATTAAAAAAGATAAAGCTAGCTCTGAGATAATTAATAAAGCTACAAACGTAATGACAACTTTGAACAATTCTGCTGCTGACGTTGCCCATAAATATAATGCAAATGCAGTAACTGATATTACAGGATTTGGGTTATTTGGTCATTTAAGTGAGATGTTAAAAAATACAAATCTTGGAGCAAACATTTATAGTAAAAACATCCCTGCAATTGAAGGAGTTCATGAATTAATCTTGAACGGTTTCTTTTCATCAGGAAGCCAAAGAAACCTTGACCATGTTAGAGAGTTGATAATTGACAATTCATCAGACCAAAACCTTATAAAGCTTTGTTGTGATGCTCAGACAAGTGGGGGTTTACTTATTGCTATACCAAAAGACCAAAATATTGACATTGCAGAGATTAAAGAAAGTATGAGTTTGGAACTTTGGGAAATAGGTGAAATAAATACTGACTATATCGAAAAGATAAATATTATTTAGTAATAATGATTAAAAAATTAACAAAATATTTTGCATTTGCTACTTTGTTGAAAAATTTAATTGGCACTAAAAAAGCCCAGACCGAGGGTTTAACTCAAATTCATCCAACAAAAATACCCGGGAGAACAGTTTTTGTGCGTGAAAAAGAATACTTTATTCGTGAATCTTACGTAAACAACACAATCCCAATTATCTTTCTACACAGTTGGGGCTCTGACTCACTAGGAAGTTGGTTTAAAATTCTCCCTTTCTATCAAGAAAAAAATTCTTTTGTAACAATCGATATGAAAAATCACGGAAAATCTGACTCAAGTTGGATGAGATGGGATGTTGATGAAAACGCAGATATAGTAATCAGCATATTAGATCAATTAGACATAGAGAAATGCAATATAGTTGGATGGTCAATGGGAAGTGCGGTAGCACTCAGCATCTCAAGGAAGAAGAGAGAGCTTGTAAATAAAATGGTTCTTATCACACCATTTAGCTGGCTCGGAGGTGCCGTATATAAAGATAAACCCCTCTTTAAATTTTTTGTAGCAACGGTGAGAATTAGAGAGAGATTATTTCCAAACATGAATCCAAAATCTAAATATTCACATTTACGTAAAACTGGTGCATTGGGAAATGAATACACTGACTGGGCCTGGAATAATTTACATAAATCTAAAGACGATTTCATATACGAGGATGGTGGAAGGTATGTTGTACCATACGACGCAAGACCCTGGTTAAATGAAATTAATACAGAGACATTAGTTATCACGGGTGGAAAAGATAATTTAGTACCTGAGGAGACTTCTCAAGAAGTTATAAAAGATCTAGCAAATGTAAATGAAATAATCTTTGATAATGCAGCTCACTCAATTCCATGGACACATGACGAACAGTTATTAAACGAATTAGACTCTTTTTTTAAAGAATGAAGAATGTACTTTTCATAGCTCCTACAACTTACAAGCTTCCTCTTGATAAGAATATGCGTAAAAAATTTGAGTACTTGTCAGAAATTTCCAATCTAAATGTAATTGCATTTGCAAATGAAAAAAAAGAAATTAATTTGGAGAATGCGAACCTTTACTTTTTCAAGAAAACAAAAAGCCGATTTTATAATTATTTGAAGATAATGTTAGTTTCTTTGTTTTCTATGACGAAAATTATAAAAGATAACAATATAGAAATAGTCTGTTTTCAAGATCCAGTATCAAGCTTTCTTTCAATGCTGATTGTGAAAATGAGATATAAAAGCATAAAAGTAATTGTAGAAACACATGGAGACTTTATAGAAACTCTTGGCTTAGAAAAAAACTTATTATTCCCGAGTTTATACAAATATATCTTTCAAAGGTTGTCAAGATATACGATTCATAATGCAGATATTATTAGGGCAGTGTCATCCTCAACTGAAGCTCAGGTAAGAAAAATAAATAAGTCAAAAACTATCGTACGCTTTCCGGCTTGGGTCGATTTTGATGACTTTAAAGATATTAAAATTAATAGAGATAAAGATTCAAAATTTCGAATCTTATTCATAGGAAGTGTGACAGATAGAAAAAAGCCTCATTTAATTGTTGAAGCATTAAATTCTATTAAAAAAGAAAATGTTGAACTTTTAATTGTAGGGCCAACACCTAATTCTAAATATTTAGAAACTTTAAAAAACTTAATAAGTGAATATGCCTTAGACGACAATGTTAAATTCTTTGGAGAAGTGGACAGGGAAAGGGTAAAAAGTTTTTATTCTGAAATTAACTTAATGATTTTACCATCTGTATCAGAGGGTCTTGCAAGGGTTATATTTGAATCACAAGCTACTGCCTGCCCCGTTCTAGTAACCGATGCACCAGGCATGGGGGATATTGTTATAGAAGGTCAGACTGGCTATATCTTTGAAAGCAATAGTATCGAAAGTTTAGCTACAAAGATAAACCAAGTCGAAGAAAATTACGAAGAGGCGATACACATAGGCACTAACGCAAAAGATTTTATTCTAAAAAACTATTCAGCAGAAAACTTTAAGTTTAGTTTTAAAAAGATTTTCGATAGCGTTTAAGACATCTAACAGCCAATTTTATAAAAATTGTCTACTGTTATTGCTATTCTTGAATCATGGACATTGTGCTTTATATAGTAAATATTATTCTTATGGCTACGGTTGTGTATTTTGTTACACGAAAAGAAGAGGTGCCGGAAAAAGATGATGAGTATCTAATAAAGGGAATAGTCAGTGAGTTAATTGAAAATGAAGAATCTCAGATTTATAAGCTGTTAGATAAATCAGATAAAACTGTAAAAGATTTTTTAGAAAAAACAGGTGAGATTAAAAGTTCAATATCTGGTGTTGATCAACAAACTAGAAACCTTATATCTGTACTAAATAACAACCAGAGCAGGGGACAGTGGGCTGAATTCCAAGTTGAAGACTTATTAGGAATCATGGAATATAAAGATGGAATACATTACGAATCCCAAAAAATTATGAATAGTGGAACAAAGCCGGACTTCACATTTTATTTACCAGATAACAAAACAATCAATATGGATTCAAAGTTTCCATTAAATCTATACATGCAGCTCTCTAAGCTAAATTTAGATTTAGAAGATGAGACCCTTGATGAGATATCACGCAAGCAAATCACTGAAAGCATAAAAACAAAAAACCGAGAATTTATTGATAAAGCAATTAAAACAAAAATTGATGAAACTTCAGGTAGAGAGGGATATATTTCAGCCGAAGAGGACACTGTTGACTTCGTCCTGATGTACATTCCTCTTGAAAACTTATACCACTTTTTACTTACTTCTGAAATCGGAGCAGCCAGAACTCCAGTCATACAATATGCCTTTTCAAAAAAAGTAATCCTAGTGAGCCCTCAAACACTCATGGCTTATCTAGAGACTATTAGGCATTCGATGAAGCTATTCAGTCTTCAAACTGACACAAAAAATATCCTTCTTGCGCATGAAAAAGTTAAAAGTGAAGTCAATAAATTTATCGATTCATTTGATGAAGTTACAAAACGGTTAGATCAAACAGTTGATTCATTTGAGAAACTAAAAACTACGAGGAAAAATAAATTAGAAAAATCTTTCGACGAATTAAATCAAGTTAATAAAAATAGCGAGGGCTAGTAGAGCTATTAGTACTTATCTATTAAATTACTGACGACCATTATGCATTTGTCATCAATGTAATTCTTTTTATTAGAATCTAAATATTCTGAAATTTCAGCACTTTCTGCTCCAGGTTGGTACCAAAAGTTATCATAACCCTTTTCAACCAAGTCCTTAGTAATTTTGAATCCAATACTTGGAGGCACTACAAAATTTATAATTGAGGGACAGTCTGATATTTCCTGGACAGTTTTAAATACTTTTCTACCCTCTATTTCTACTTCTTTGTTGTTTACAGGAATTACGTCATAATCCTTACTAACAAGATCTGTAAGTATTTTGTATCCAAACTTATTTTTATTTGTACTGGCACCTATTAGGGCAATGGAATTATTTTTATCTTTTAGAAGCTCAATCAATTAAAAGTTTTCAGATTTAATACTATAAAGAGTATCCTTGCCAGCTTTTACAGATGAAGTATACCCAGATGCTAAAGGCAACAACTGTTCCATGTAAAACTTGGAGAGAGTAATCTTGTCAGCATAAAATTCATCTTTTGTTTCTTCTAATTTTTGTTTTGCTAATATTGCTGCCTTTGCCATGTAATATCCTCCAATTACCTGGCCAAACATTTTCATATAAGGTGTTGCTGCCGAGCTAGCGTCTACAAGCTCTCCCTCGAGCATTTTCCCACCAAGCCAAAGTGTCACTTCAGATAGATTATTTACTTCAACCTCTAGCAATGATGCCATATTTTGTAATTCCTCATCACCATTTTTCATCGTTTCAACGGTTTCATTTACCTCAGCGAGCAAGCGCTGCATGGCTTGACCTCCATCTAAAGGTAATTTTCTAAACATTAAATCTAGTGCTTGAATTCCATTTGTGCCTTCATAGATAGGTGCAATTCTTGAATCTCTTAAGTATTGAGCAACTCCAGTCTCTTCCACATAGCCCATTCCACCATAGACTTGTATTGCTATAGAACTTAGCTCAACTCCCAAATCTGAAACCCAGGCTTTAGTTACAGGAGTGAGAAGTCCACACCTTTCTTCACCAAAAGCTTTAGTTTCCTCATCCTCTGCAAAATATTCTAAATCCATCATTAACTGGTTGTCATACATAAGGTATCTCATTGCATCGGTGTAGGACTTCATTGTCATTAACATTCTTCTAACATCTGCATGATCAATAATTGTTGAATTTTTTGCATCTTCTTTACTCATCCCAACAGGACGGCCCTGTACTCGATCTCGAGCATATTGAGCAGCTCCCTGGAAGGCAGGTACAGCACAAGATAAGCCTTGTCCACCTACCCAGACTCTTGCTTCATTCATCATTGTGAACATGTAAGTTAAACCTCTATTTTCTTCACCAACCAAGTAACCCACGGCACCTTCATTACCTCCATACTCCATAACACAGGTAGGGCTAGCGTGTATTCCTAGTTTTTCTTCGATTGAGAGACACTTAACTTCGTTTCTTTCTCCAAGTGAGCCATCATCATTTACTATGAACTTAGGAACAATAAACATTGAAATTCCCTTAGTTCCTTCTGGCGAACCGGGAGTCTTTGCAAGAACAAGATGTATTATATTTTCAGTCATGTCATGCTCTCCAAAAGTAATCCATACTTTTGTACCTGTAATTCTATAGCTTCCATCTTCGCTTTTTTCAGCTTTAGTTGTAATAGTTCCAAGGTCTGAACCTGCTTGTGGTTCGCTGAGGTTCATTGTTCCAGTCCATTCACCAGAAACTAGTTTTGGAAGAAATTTATCTTTTTGTTCTTGGCTTCCATGAAAATTAAGAGCTGAAATTGCTCCTGCACTTAGTCCGGGAGCCAAGCCAAATGCCAAATTTGCAGAGCTTAGAATTTCTAATGTTCCACCAGATAGAACGACAGGCATACCACCACCACCTATCTCAGAAGGAAGTGAAATAGATGACCACCCTGCTTCAGCAAATTTCTTGTAGGCATCAACAAATCCTTCGGGCATAGTTACAACAGAATCTTTTATTGTTGCACCCTTTTCGTCGCCTACTGCATTAATTGGCGCTAAGACTTCCTCTGCAAACTTTCCACATTCTTCCATTGTTGGGATAACAATATCTTCTGAAAAATCGCTAAATTGACTAATTTTTGAAAGAACGTCGTAGGAATTAATAACTTGATATCCGAATACGATGTCTTTCACCGGAGCTTTATAATTTACAGCCATTACTTAATTTTACTATAAAGTAAAAAAAACGCCCAATTTTTATCTTGGACTAACATCTACAAGTTCTGATATTTCAGCTATTTTTTCAAGAGTAGGTAGTTCACCTGTACCCGCTAAGATGGCCCCCGCAGCACATGCATTTTTTATAGTTGAAATGATATCCTCAACTCCATTTGCGGCAATATAAGCAGCTGTTACATCTCCTGCCCCTGTTGCATTAATAGTTTTAAAGTCAGGTGGTGTAATCTCTATAGCACCTTCCGAGCTGATTAATCTTGCAGGCAAGTTTGAGTGTGTTAACAATATTCTTGATACAAGTTCGTTATTCAATAAATTTTCAGCTTCTATTACATCTATTTCATCTTTGCTAACAACCAAAAAATCAATTTCATAATCAATTGGATATTCGTATCCTGCTTGGACAACGAAAACACCACTTTTTTTTATTTCAGTTATTGAGTTCTTAATATTAGGTATGGAGTACCTGTCAACAAGAAGAGACTGAAAGTTTTTTATTTCAGAGAGCGTATTCCAGCTACAGTTGGAATAACCTGAAGACACAATAGTTCTTTCACCATCTCTATCAACAAAGATAGAGCATGTCGGAGTTGGATTATCAGTCAAGATTATTTCTTCATGTAAAATATTTTTCTCTCTCAGCTCACTCAGTAAATATTCACCTAGAGCATCTTTACCAATACTGTTACCTAGAACAGAAACAGAAATTCCCCAGTTGGCAATATTTTCAGCACAGTTTATTGCAGTTCCACCAGCTCTGATATTGTAATTATTACTTCTAATATCTCCTCCAGCCTCAGGGAGATCATCAATAAAATATATAAGATCAGGATTTAGAGTTCCATAACATAAAGTTTTTTCATAAACCATAGCTCTTTTATAATATATCAAAACAATACGAAAGGTATTAAAAATGAAAGTTGCTTACGTTCTTAATTCGCCAAATGCGGCTAATTACAAAGTTGGAGAAATGATACTTCCACAATTAGAAGCTGATAACCATGGTGTTGAGGTAGTAGGTATTTTCTTTTTTGACGATAATACAATGTTGCTTCAAACAGGAAATCCTAAAGGAGAAAGACTAGCAAAAATTGCTGCTGAAAAAGGAATGCTATTGATGATGTGTGATCAATGTGCAAACCAACGAGGTCTTGCATCTAAAAATGCAGAGGGTGGTTATACCCCTGAAGGAACAGTTGAGGGAGTAGCCGCAGGTTGTTTCCCAGACTTGTACCAAGCCTTATCTGGCAACATGCCTGATCAAGTTATATCTTTATAACTAAACTAGACCACTTATAACAGCTGTAAGGATGAGGATTAGTAAGTAACTTATTAGTCCTCCTCCAATAGCTGCGTATTTCATTGTTTTCGATATAGAGCTTGGTCCAATCAAATGGTATGCAAGAACTCCGAAGAATGGTACTAAAAATACAACAGCTAACCATATATATTTTTTTGCACCTTCAACTTGCTTGTTAGTGTTTAAATCATACAACGCAAGAGCTGTCCATGCTGAATAAAGCACAAACGGCATCAAGTATCCATATAACTGAAACAATAACTGCCAAATACTTGGACTTGAAATAGGCACTCCACTCATTATTATCTCCTTTTTTGCTTCATATAAATTATCTAAATTTTGGTCATCCATTAGGTCATAGGGAAGTGTTATTGCCTCTAAATCTGGAACATAAAAAAGATTCACAGCTGGATTAGGTATATTGATATTCTGAAATGTCATATTTGTTTGTTCTTTTGGCCACGGGTACTCTTTGTATCTATTTTTATCAAGTTCTTGATTTTGTGCATCTGCAAAAAATCCAGCGAGCATCATTAGCCCTGAAACATCACCTTGAAGAGGAAATCTGGATAAAAGACCACCCTCTTCAATAGAGGAACAACTATGCAGCTGTTCAAGAAGAGGTGGTGTCGAAGTTTGATAGACATTACCCTCATAGCAATTCCCCGGACCCCAAGGTCCAGCCAGTGCCAAATCTGTGTAGCCTGAGTCAAGAACAACATTGTCTTTTACTTGAACATGTTGAGAAAAATATAATTTCGCGTCAAGCATAGGGCTAGCAACTATTCCATATTTATCATGATTAATGACAATATTCTTTTCTATAATGTCGCCAACTCTTCCAGGTACAACTATTCCCATCCCCTTTGCCACTAAGCCGAAACGGTTAGTAGGAGCATCGTAGTTATTATTATCAATGACTAAATTACCTATTATTGTTGTCTCCCTACCTGGAGGATTTAGTTCAGAATCTAATGTATTTGGTACAATCCCTGACATATTATTTTGCCAAATATTATCGTACAAATAAAGATGACCTCCAGCGTTGGTTCCAGAGTATCCAAGAGCATTTCCTTCAATGACATTATCATAAATTAATGTGTTGCAGGGATAACATTGTCCAATGTAAATTCCACTATCAGGGTGACCTGATGCGTATATATTATCAAATATTCCATCAGTTGAGTCAAATGCATAAACGCCATAATCGCCATTATTGTAAACCGTTAAATATGATCCCTTGAAACCCTTTGATCCATTCCAGTAAACACCATTCAGGGAAAAATTTCTTACTGATAGATTTTCAACACTTACACCATCTGTGTCATAAATTTGAATGCCATTTTCCCTCATAAATTCACCATCAATGATTACCGAGTTTCTATCAGTACCTCTAATTGTTAAATAAGGGGTGGTTACTGTGACACTTTCGTTATAAACACCTGGACTTATCAGTATTAAATCTCCAGTAAAAGCATCATCTACCGCATCTTGGATAGTCTCAAAACTCTTACCTGCACCAACTTCTAATACATTTGAACTCATCACATAATCAACTTCCTCAACAGGAGCTGTATATTCAACATCGCCTACAATTATTGTCCCAACCATGCCTTTGTTATTTGTTCCATGATACGGGCAGTAGTATTCATAAATACCTGGTTCATCAAAGGTATATTCATATTGATCACCTTTGGTAATAATTCCGTATTCAAAATAATCTGAAGAAATTGCCTGCCAAGAACCATCACTTGCGATTACATTATGATTATTAGAACCACCAGACTCCCAAACTACAGTTGAACCTACAGGTACATTGATGACTTTTGGCGAAAACTCATCATCAACTACACGAACTGTAACAAATTCTTGTCCAGTTGCTTCAGTACCAGCACATGCTGAGATAAAAATAAATAACATTAAAAACATATATTTTAAGGTTTTCATCATTAACATAACTTTACTCCCTTTACTAAGTCCAAACTATGTTTTTTTGTGTATTCTGGGGTTGTTTAATGTTATATGTCAGTAAAAAAATTACGCTTACAAAAAATGATTTTGATGTAGTAATAAACAATGGAAAGTATTCTCATGAATTGTTTGCTGATTTTGAGAATTCCGAATTATCTAAAAAATATAATTCTCAACCCTTTCCTGGTCAGTATATTCTATTTTTGGCAGGAGGTTTAGCCGAAGAAGATGAGAATCTTCCAAAAGATATAATAGCAATGAGTAGTATTGAAAATCTTAATTTTTACATGCCAGGTTTAATTGGAGACAAAATATACCTAAAAGCATCAATAGACTCAATGAATGACACAAAATATACTTATTCATGGGAAATTTTTAATGGCGAAAATTTTAAATTATTAGATTGTAAAGTAAACTTTATTAGGAATGTCAAAAAATAATATTAACTGGATTGAAGCCCCTATGCCGGATAGCTCTCCGGGAACTAAGTTGGTTACTTATTTTGTGAATGATACTGAATCTCGGAGTCGATTAATGTTAGTTGAGTTTCCTGTTGGGTTTACTAGAGAACAAACAGGACACTATCCGGCCTATGAAGAATTACTAATACTTGATGGTTCTTTAAAAATTAGTGGTCACGAATTTAAAAAGGATGATTATGTTTTATTCCCCCCAAACTTTACACGATCAAATACAAGTTGCCCTGAAGGGTGCTTGGCACTTGTATGGTGGAGTTCAAAACCAGGATGGAGTAGGGGAAAACATGAACAATTTAATGACGAAATTATTTTTAAATTAAATAATGATATTCAAAGTGCTAATTTTATTGAGTTGAATAAAAATGGAAAATTCAATTCTGTTTTTATAAACAGTGAAGAAAATATTACAACAGTAAATAAACCATTTATTGGTTTAGATTTAAATTCTTTTGAGTTTGTTGAGGGTGAAACAACAGAAACTTTAGAAAGGTCAAAATATTTCCTAAAGTTTACTAATTTTTAATTTTCCAATCAGGATCTCTGCCCTCAACGAATGCAAAGAAGCCTTCTTTTGCGTCCTTCTCATTAAATGCATACTTTTTAAAGATTTCAATTTCATTTTTTGTACCTTCTTCAGTGCTTAGGTTGAGGGATGATGAAACCATTTTTTTTGCAGTTCTATGCACAGATCTAGGTTTTTGAGTTAACTTTTCTAATAATTGTTCTATTTTCTCATTGATCTCTTCTGATTTATAAACTTTATTTACCAACCCTATTTTTTCAGCATAAAAAGGCTCTAGCCAATCTGCAGTCATAATAATTTCTTTTGCAAGATTGCTCCCAACTAATTTTGGTAGTCTTGATGAAGACCCTCCTCCAGGGGGTACTGAAAAATGGGTATGATTATCACCAATTTTTGCCTTATCACTCAAGTACACAATGTCGCAGGAGAGTAAAAGTTCAAACCCTCCAGCTCTAGCAATACCCTCAACTTGGCAAACAACTGGTAAAGTTAAGTTTTCTAAATCCAAGTAAATGTTTCTTAGTCTTTCTAAAACTGAAGTAAAATATGAATCATCGGAGAAAGCTTTCTTTAGCAAGTTTAAATCTAGCCCAACACAAAAAGCTTTTCCATTTGATTTAATTAATAGAGCTCTGATTTCTTGATTTTTTTCAATCAATTTTAGAGTTTCTGGAAATTCCCTTAGAAAGTCCTCATTTATTGAGTTGAGTTCATCTGGTCGTATAAACTCAATTACAGCTAAATTCTTTTCAATATTGAGAGTATGAGTGTTAATTTATTCCTCCTTCATTAACGATGGAAAGTATAGACTTTTGTGCAAAACGAGTTTCTTCTTCAGTAACAAAATGAGTCGGAGGTGTTAGCTTTATTTCATCAACTATATTTTCATATCTTTTAATCGATTCAGTAACGAATTCTTTATTACCAGCTATTGCAAAAACATCTACCATTTCATCTGGAACATTTTCAATCATACCTTTTATATCATTATTTTTAAATAATTCTCTAATTCTCGAAGCTTCTTGTCCGAATCCATGAGTGCTAAAAAATTCATCGTAGGTCTTTACGGATGCATAAAAAGCGACTGTTCCAGCTGCAATTCTTTTTGCTTTTTTCTCATCCTCATCAACAACAGTTAAACCAGAAACAACTATTTTTGGAATTTTTTTATCAGAAGCTCCCTCTTGTAATTTAGGAATAATATTTGATTCTAAATATTGAGGTGAACAAAGTTCATGTGATATCCACCCATCTGCAATCTCACCACATTTTCTTGTCATGAAAGGACCCACTGAACCCATGTAAATTGGTATAGAAGTTTCTTTTGGTGTAAATGGTCTATCAAAACCAACTAAAGAAATACTTTTTTCAGAACCTTCATACTTGATTGGATTTAGATGGCTTTCTTTAATAACCATCCTACAAATATTTATTACATCTTCTATATGTTTAACTGGCTTGCCAAATCTGACATCATGCCAATATTCATTTAAATTTTTAACTCCAGAGCCTAATCCAAGAATAAATCTTCCATTTGAAATCTCATTAAGATCCATAGCAGTCAAGGCTAGTGTTAATGGAGACCTCAGAAAAGCTAAAGCTACTCCTGATCCAAGTTTTATTGTTGAAGTTTTAGTTGCAAGGGCTGTTAAGGGAACAAAAGGTGTTCTATGTAACTCACTGGTCCACAGAGTCTCAAAACCTTTTTTTTCTCCATCAATACCTGCCTCTACAAATTCGTGTAAAGTTTCTCCCCAGGGTCCAAAAGAAAGTTTCATACGTCAAAATCCTCAATGCTTACTTCTGCTTCTGGAAACCACTCTTTGTCCTGTGGTGCATCTTTTTTATAAACAAAAAAAGTTCTTTTCCACTGAATAACAGTTTTACCATCTTGGTTGATGCCTCTAGTTTTTGCCGTAACAATTCCACCATACTGTCTTGATTTTGACTCCCTTTTATCCAAAACTACGCTTTCGGCATAGAGGGTATCTCCAACAAAAACCGGATTAGGCATCGTTATTTTGTCCCACCCTAAATTTGCAAACACATTTTGACTTATGTCTATAACTGACTGACCTAAAACAATAGCAACAGTCAGTCCAGAGTTGACAAGTATTTTTCCAAAAGGTGAATTTTTTGCAAATTCCGAATTGAAATGATTTTGATTTGTATTCATCGTGAGAAGAGTGAACCACGTATTGTCAGCATCAGTTATCGTTCTCCCAAAAGGATGTTTGTAATGATCATTGATATTAAAATCTTCAAAATATCTACCTTTCCATCCGTCAACTTCTTTAACCATAAAAACCTCCTAACTATAAATAAATTATTTATACTATTTTAATAGAACAAATTAAATGATGCAGAATGAAACCACTTGATGATATAAAAATTTTATCCCTAGAACAGTATGGGGCTGGACCCTTTGGTTCCCTCCATCTTGCAGACTTAGGGGCAGAAGTTATTAAAATTGAAGATCCAAATTTTAATGGAGATGTAGGAAGGTATGTTCCTCCGTTTAATAAAGGTACGGATTCTCTATTCCATGAGACATTCAATAGAGGTAAAAAAAGTATCGTGATCGATATAAATTCCGACGAAGGAAGAAAAGTTTTTAATGAGTTAGTTAAAAAAAGTGATGTTGTTTACTCAAACTTTCGTGGAGATGTCCCTGAGAAATTAAAAATAACTTATGATTATTTAAAATCAATCAATAAAAAAATTGTCTGTGTTTCCCTCACTGGATTTGGAATGACAGGACCTAGAAGTTCAGAACCTGGTTACGATTATATCATGCAGGGTCTTACAGGTTGGATGAATCTCACTGGAGAACCTGATGGACCTCCAACAAAATCTGGTCTTTCATTAGTAGACTACTCCGGAGGCTTGATAGCTTCTATTGCAATTCTTGCAGGAGTGCATTCTGCAAGACGTACCGGCGAAGGAATGGATTGTGATCTAAGTTTATACGACACAGCTTTATCTCTATTGACCTATCCTGCAACTTGGTGGCTTAGCAAAGAATATGAAGTTGAAAGATCTTCAAGATCATCACATCCTTCTCTAGTTCCATTTCAACTATTCAAAGGTGAGGATGACTGGTTTGTCGTTGGATGTGCGAAGGAAAAATTTTGGGAAAGACTACGAGACTTACTAGAAGACGAAAGACTTAAAGACGAAAAATTTAGTAATTTTTCACTGAGGTTCGATAATAAAAAAGAATTAATCACAATACTTGACGAAATATTTTCTCAAAAAAAAGCAGGTGAATGGTTAGAACTTTTAAAAGATAAGCAGATTCCTTCAGGCCCAATTAATAGCCTTAAAGATGTATTTGATGACGAACACGCAATATCAAGAGAAATGTTTTTTGAGTATGAACATCCTGAGCTTGGAAAGGTCAAGCAAGTACTGAGTCCCGTAAATGTGGGAAAAGAAAATAAAAAAGATATTAAGCGAGCACCTATGTATAACGAACATACAGAAAACATTCTCAGGGATAGGCTGAACTATTCAGAAGAAGAGATTCAGCGTTTAAAAGATAATGGCGTAATCACTTAAAAGATGACAATTTCAGAAAATTTTGTTGATAAGTACTCTTCCATTCAGTATAAAAATCTACAAAGTGAAAACTTGGAAGCTGCTAAAAATCTCTTGATTGATTCATTGGGAAATATAATTGCATCAATAAGAACCGGTGGGAATGCAGAACTGAATCAAAACATGGCTAACAATCTTGGTGACAATAATAGGATGAGCCCACTTTATCTTGGTATGTTGATACATAGCTTGGATTTTGATGACACGCATTATGATGCATTAATTCACACTGGAGCTATAACTGTTCCAGCTGCGATATACTCCTCTTTTAACAAAAAAATTAATGGAGAAGATTTCTTAACCGCACTGGTTATAGGAGTGGACCTTGCCGTACATCTGGCAAGCATAGAAAAGCATCTATTTCATAAAAAAGGCTTTCATGCGACATCGGTTGTGGGAGTATTTTCATCAGCTCTAATATATGGATATTTAAACAAATTTTCAAAAAAATCTCTAGTTAACTCAATAGGTATTGCAGGAAGTTTTTGTTCTGGAAATTTATCTTTTTTAAAAAATGGAGACAACACAAAAATTGTCCACCCAGGTTGGGCATCTTTCAGCGGTTGTAATGCAGCCGAGTTGGTGAATCTTGGAGTTACAGGATCAAGTAACATATTTGAAGATAAAAATGGCATCTACAATTTATATTCAAATATAAACATAAAAGATAAGGTTTTTGATCTAAGTGATAAAAATTGGGAAATTAATAATGTAAGTTTTAAACCATATCCAATATGTCAGTTAAGCATCTCGACTATAAGACTTGCTTCACAAATAATCAATAATCTTGAAATCTCAGGAATTGAAAAAATTATAATACATTTACCCAAAGATAGTTATGATATCGTCGCCAAAAATAAATTAAATCCAAGAACACCTTACGAAGCAAAATTCAATATTTACTGGTCTCTTGCTTCATTTATGTTAAAAAAAGAGTTAACTGTAGATAGTTTTGATGAGGTACATATTAAAGATGATGCAATTCAAGATCTCATCAAAAAGATAGAGGTTTTAGATTTCGAACACACCCAAACTGCAGCAAGCATTCAGGGTAAAATTGAAATTAAATTTAAAAATGGAGAAGTAAAAACTTTTGAGGAAAAAAATTCATCAAACTCAATATTAAATTCAGATTCTATATTGGAGAAATTTTATCAAAATTCAAATTTGGAACATGATGATGAACTTGTACAGGAATTACTTAAAATAGAAGAAACTGATGATGTAGGTGCCATAATGAGGAGGATATTAAATGAACAAATTACAAAGTATTAATCCAAAAGAATTTAAGTGGTTTGATTATCAAAGATACAGTTTCTCACTTGGTTTGTCACTTGATGGCTCTTTATATATATCAGGTCATTCGGCATCAGAATACGACCCTAACGAAAAAAAAATAGTAGTTAGAGGAGGAATGGTAGAGCAGACTAATACAGCTTTAGATAAAATTGAATGTATCTTGAATGCAGAAGGAATGAGTTTGTCAGACGCTACTCATGTTACTGAAAACATTACAACTAAAGGATTAGATTATTACGAGGAGTATGAACGAGTTATAGATGAGAGACTGTCTAAAGATATAAATAAACAGTTGTTTGTTGTTGATTCTTTACTGAGACCAGATGCCTTAGTTGAATTAGAAATAAGAGTTGAAAGAGATTTGGCTTATAAAGAAAATAATATAATTAATCTTCCAACCTTAACACCCTCTGATGATATAGATGAGAATGATGTTGTGGCTCAGACCTTAGATATTTATGACCAAGCAGACAAAATATTACAAATTACAGGATTTAAGCTTTCTGATATTGTGAAAACAGTTGATCACATTACACCTAAAGGATTATTAAATTATAAGTACACTGGCAAAGTTAGAAAAGAAAAATTGGGTCCAGTATATCCTGGGGCGACAGGAATCCTAATGACTAAGGTTTCGAAAAACGATTCCTTAATTTCTATAAACATAACCGCAGCTAAGGGTGAGAAAAAGCAAATTAATCCAGATTGGAAAAGGTATGAAAAATTAACATATTCTCCAGCTGTGAAATGTGGAAACAATTTATTTATGTCAGGCCAAGCCTCATTGGATCCTGAATCTGAACAAGCAATATATGAAAATAACATTTATGAACAAACTAAATATACTTATCAAAACATTATCAAAGTATTAGAAGCTGCTGATATGAGTCCAGCAAACCTCATAAAGACTATTGAATACGTTACTCCATTAGGACTGAAGGATTATAGATCTACTTCATCAGTCAGAAAAGAATTACTCAAGGAGCCGTTCCCCTCATCAACGGGAATTATATGTCACTCACTTTTAAGACCTGAATTTTTAATAGAGATTGAACCATTTGCTAAGAGTTTCTAATGTTAAAAAAACTAATTACACAAGAAATTATTGACATAACAAAGAAAAAATTCAAGTACACATCTCCGGATTCCGTCTCTCTTTCTATGGTTAGATATTATTGTTTAGCTATAAATGAAACAAATGATATTTATTCCGATGAACAAACAGCAATTAGAGCTGGGTATAGAACAATTCCAGTCCCACCAACTTTTATTACTGAGACCAATAGTTTTATGGGGGGTTCTCCAGGTGACGATGGGGCTATTGCTCATGATTGGGGAATAAATATACCTGGGACCAGGTATATAAGAGGAGGTAACAACTATTTGTTTCACGACCCCTTTTATGTTGGAGACACTATTACTGCTATTTATTCTGTTGAAAATATTGTTGAAAAAACATCGTCAAAAAATAAATCTTTGCTTATCTTAACTAATTTAATACAGTATTTCGATCAGGGTAAAAATCTGAAATGTGAAAACTTTGAAACAGTAATTTTTCAGGAGATATGATGGATATTAAAAATCTAAAGCATAAATTTACTCTTCCAAATATGATTCTTTATGCAGGATCAACTTGGGACTGGCATAAAATACACTATGACAATGAGTACTTAGAAGAAAACTTAATACCCAAACCAGTAGTAGACGGACAAGTTTTTGGAGCTTTGATAGTAAAGCAAATTCAAAATACATTTAGTGAGTCTTCTAGAATAAAAAAAATGAACTTTAATTACAAAAATATGGTTTTTCAAGATGAAGAAATAGAGATTAAAAGCAGCACTCTTAGGCAATGGGAAGATGATGACAAAATTTTTATAGAAATCTCATCATCAATATACGTTAATAGCAGAGTCATTATTCAGGATGCTAAAACTATAGTTGAGTTATTCGAAAATGAATAAAGCTTCTATTAATTCAGCTATAGACATAATACCTTACGACAGGCCAAGGAGTATTTATGAAATCCAATCTGAGGCAATAAATACTTTACTAAATGAAGCAGGAATTTCCCTAAAAGACGTTGATGGTTTAGCTACAAATGGTGTTGAAAGATTTTCTACTGTTGGAATGTCAGAATACCTAGGAATATCTCCAAGGTGGACGGAAAGTTCATTTTTAGGAGGTTCTTCATATTTAACTTTTATAAAAAGAGCAATTGATGCTGTAGAATCTGGTTATTGTAACATTGCAGTAGTCTCATACGGTTCAAATCAAAGATCTGCAAAATCGAGAAGCCTAGGAGGTGTGCTTGAAAATCATACACCTCAAAATTTTTTTGAGTACTCGCAGGGCGTTCTATCACCTCTATCTTTATATGCTCTAGTAGCCCAAAGAGGGTTTTACGAATGGGATATAAATTCACAAGATTTAGCGGAGGTCGCTGTAAATTCTCGAAAATGGGCTCAATTAAATAAAAAAGCTTATCACTATTCAAGTGGTGAATTAAAAGTACAGGATGTCCTTGATTCAGGCTTAATATCTTCACCATTGCACAAACTTGACTGTTGTCTAGTAACTGATGGAGGTGGAGCAGTTCTGATTACCAACGACAAGATTGCTGATAAATTAAATTTACCAAAAATAAAAACAACTGGGTTTGGACAAAGAGATACTCATATTAGTTATTCTCAAATGCCAAATTATTTGATTACAGGTGCAAAAGCTTCCTCAGAAGAAGCTTTAAAACAATCTGGTATGAGGCTCAGTGATATTGATGTTTTACAAGTTTATGACTCTTTTACGATAACAGTTCTTTCAACTCTAGCCTCTATTGGTTTAGCTGAGCCAAAAAAAATAATTGAGATGTTTCAGGAGGGTGAATTTTATAAGGGAGGGCGGTACCCATTAAATACATCAGGTGGGGGTCTATCGTATTGTCATCCAGGAATGTTAGGACTTCTTTTAGTTATTGAAGCTGTTAACCAGTTAAGTGGAAAACTAAAAGATAGACAGGTAAACGGTGCGTCGACAGCTTTTGTTCATGGTACAGGTGGAGTTTTCTCCACCCATGCTTCGATGATTTTAGAAAGAATCAGTTAAAGTTATGGAATTATGGGAAGACTGGATACAACTAGTTAAAAAAGGAAAAGTTTCTGTTCAGCAGTGTCTAGATTGTCAACACAAACAATTCTATCCAAGAGATTTCTGTATGGTTTGCTTATCAAATAACTTAGGTTTTCATATCACTGATGGTTCAGGTGTAATTTATTCTTTTACGGAAGTTCACAGAAGTCCAAATCCTGAAATTTTTACTCCACCGTATTTTGTTGGATTGGTTGAGATAGAAAAGAATATAAAAATAATTTGCAATATATTGATCACAAATGGAAATCCTGAAATCGGTAAAAAAATATTTTTTGACAAAATTAGCGATAAAGGAATAATTTATTACTCAGATTGATTAATAATTTTTTTTGCTCTCATAATCATCGCAGCATCAACTATAGAACCATTACTATCAACAAAGACACCGATTCCTTTTTTGTCATTAAGTTCTATGTCACGTAGTAATTCTTTAGCTTCATTAATCTCATCCAAAGTCGGTTTAAATATAGCATCTATTATTTCTACTTGCTCAGGATGGATTGCTTGCATGCCCTCAAATCCAATTTCTTTGATATTGCTAGCAAATTTTTGGAGACCCTCGAAGTCATTAATATTTTTATAAACTCCACCAATAGGTGGCTTGATATTGAGTATTTTTGAAATATAAACTAGTTTAGATCTATAAAATAAAAGTGCTTGAGCTGTTTCCTCAATTCCCAAATCAGTTGAAAAGTCAACCTCGCCAATGGCAAGTTGTTGAATCTTAATTTTTGAAGATATTCTTTTCAAATCATCGAGACCTTTTGCTGTTTCAATGATTCCAATTACATTTTCAAACTTATCTCCAAGACTCTCGGTAACTATTGCAGAATTAATTTCTAATTTTGGAACAAATATATTTTTAACTTTAGTTTTTAAAACTGATTTAATATCTTTTTTTTGTATTTCATAATCTGAGTTGATTCTTATATTTATATTTATATTTAAATCGTTATCAGTAACAAATTCACAAACACTACTTCTTACTATTTCTTTTTCCGCCAGAGGAACAGAATCTTCCAAGTCGATAATAATATTTTTTACTTTTTTTTCATATGCTTTTTTAACAAGTTCTAATCTATTTCCGGGGATGTACAAATAGTGATAAGTTTGTTTGGAGTTATTTTCCATTCTTTAATCTTAGATGTAAAATAGTAAAAGGGAAAATAAGGAGTAAAAATGGATTTTAATTTATCAACTGACCAACAGTTTTTCAGAGAAACTATTAGATCTTTTGTAGATAAAGAAATTAGGCCTGTAGCTTCTGAATTGGAAAAATCGGGAACATATCCAACCGAAATTGTAGAAAAAATGAAATCGATGGGGTTATTCGGAATTCTAATTCCTGAGGAATATGGTGGGCAAGATATTGATTTCGTATCTATGGCTATATTATTTGAAGAACTATCAAGAGGATGGATGGGAATAGCTGGGATAATTGGAAGCCACTCTCTTTCTACATGGATGATTAGTAAACACGGAACCGAAGAGCAAAAGAATCTGTATCTTTCGAAACTAGCAACTGGTGAATTAAGAACAGGTGTAGGATTAACTGAACCTGATGCTGGAACAGATTTGCAGGGGATTCAAACAAAAGCCGTCCTAGAGGGTGATCACTATATTGTTAATGGAAGCAAGATGTGGATTACAAATGGAAGGTTTGCAAACCCTTTACCGGTTTTAGTTAAAACTGACACCAGTGCACAACCTGCCCATAAGGGTATGAGTGTTTTACTTATGGATCAAACTGCTGAGGGTTTCGAAATTAGTAAAGATATCGGAAAAATGGGATATAAAGGACCTGAGAGCTGTGTTTTAATGTTTTCAGATGTGAAAGTACATAAATCGATGCTTTTGGGAGAAGTTGAAGGAAAAGGTCTACAGCAAGTACTTTCATCTCTTGAGATTGGAAGATTGAACATTGCTGCAAGGGCTGTTGGGATTGCTCAAGAAGCATACAACCAGGCACTAAGTTACTCAAAAGAAAGAAAAGCATTTGGAAAAGAAATAAATGAATTTCAAGCAATACAATTAAAACTTGCAGAGATGGCGACTAATGTGCAAGCTTCAAGATTATTAACTTGGTGGTCAGCTTCTATGGCAGATCAAGGTAAGAGAGTTGACACTGAGGCTGGAATGGCAAAATACTTTTCCTCAGAAGTTGCAATTGCAAACGCATTAGATGCTATGAGAATTCATGGAGGAATGGGTTACTCTACAGAATACTCAATTGAAAGACTCTATAGAGATGCCCCCTTAATGGCTATAGGAGAAGGTACTAACGATATTATGAAAACCATAATTGCCAAGGGTCTGGTTAAGGGTGAAGTAGTAATTGACTAGAGTATATGAAGTTTAATAAAGAATTTTGTAAAAAATTTGAAATAACTTATCCAATTTTTCAAGCAGGAATGGGTAAAACAATGGGTACACCAACTACCCCTGAACTTGTTTATGAAGTGTCTAATGCTGGCGGTGTTGGTTTTTTAGGTGCTTCGGGTTTAACACTTGAAGAAATAGAGACTTCTGTTAAAAAAATAAGGGAGAATACAGAGAAACCTTTTGGTGTTGGTACTCTTTTGCCTAGAGATGTAGCTGCAGATTCTGAAACAAGAGAAGAAGTCAGGGAAGTAATCAAAAATGAATATCCAGAACACCTAAATTTCATCAAAAATCTGTGCGATGAATATGAGATAAATTTTATAAAGTTACCCGCTAAAGAAACAGTATCAAGAAGAGCAGCCGAAGAGCAGATTGATCTGATAGTAGACTTAGAAGTACCGTTCATTTCTATGGGTCTTGGAGATATTTCACACTTAGTATCAAAAGTAAAAAATACAAATACCAAAACCCTTGGCCTTGTTGGCAACGTAAGGACAGCAAAAATTCATAATGACGCTGGAGTAGATATAATCGTTGCTCAAGGTTACGAGGCTGGAGGGCATACGGGTAATATTGCAAATTTTGCATTATTACCCCAAGTTGCTGACGCTGTGGAAGTACCTGTTTTGGGAGCTGGAGGTATTGCTGACGGCAGAGGAGTTGCAGCAGCTGTCTCGCTAGGGTGTGTTGGGGTATGGGTTGGAACAGCGTTTTTATTTGCTACAGAAACTGATATTTATCCAGAACATCAAAAACAATTAGTAGATGGTTCTACTGAAGATTTTGTAATTAGCCGAACTTATACTGGAAAACCTTCAAGAATATATAGAACTGAAATATTGGACAAATGGAAAAATGCTGACCTTCCAACACTTCCTATGCCTCTTCAGTTTGTACTTTTTGATGATTTCGTATGGTCTGCCGAAACATCTAAAAAATATGAATTAATGAATAATCCAGCAGGACAAATTAGTGGTATGGTGAAGGAGACAAAATCAGCAAGTAGTATCGTTAGGGAGCTTGTAGAAGGTTTTGAGGTAATTTGAAAAAAGATATTTTAAAAAATGGATATATTGATATAAATAATGGACAAATTCACTATTCACATATAGGCGAAGGAGATGTTGCACTTTTTTTATTCCACGAATCACCACAATCCGCTAAAGTCTATGCAAATGTAATGCCCTATCTCGCTGATAATTTTTCAGTTTACGCATTCGACACTCCTGGATATGGAAATTCAACACCTCCCAAGAAACCTCTTAAAATCGAAGAATATGCATCCATTTTAGTTGAGGGGATTGATAAATTAGATATAAAAAAATATGCAACAGGGGGATGTCACACAGGAGCTTCTTTAGCACTTGAAATTATTAACTTAAAAGGTCAAGATGATGCAGTTTTTTGTGTTTTAAACGGTGTTCCTTATTTTTCTTCAGAAGAAAGACAAGAATACATGAACAATTGGTCTCCAGATATAGAAATCAGTGAAAATGGTGAACATTTAATCTGGGCGTGGGAAAGATATAAACGAATTTATGGTCATGAAGCCTCTAAAGAACTTGTCAACTTTGGGGCTGTAGGAATATTAGAATGTTTAGAAAAGTATAATTGGGCTTACAATGCGGCATTTGAGTACGTTCCTGACTCCCTTTTGAAGAACCTTGACGTACCAATTCTTTTTCTTAATTCAAAGAAAGATTTATTGACACATTGCGATATTGAAGCAGACAAGATTACTAAAAACAGTGCTTTGTCTTTGCAATCAGATCATCCTGGACAGCTTCACATGAGAGAGCCAAAGATATACAGTTCCGAGATAATAAAATTTTATAATTCGTTAAGTTGATTTTTCTCAATCTGGTCTTTTACTACTCTTTTTAAAATTTTACCTGATGCATTTCTTGGAAGAGATTCTACAAAGTGATAGTTTTTAGGAATTTTGTAACCAGATAAATTATCTCTACAGTACTGTTCAAGATCTTGAATATCGATATCTTTATTTTTGACCATAACAGCTGATACTTCCTCACCCCATTTTTCTGATCTTTTCCCCACTACTGCTATATCGATAATCCCAGGAAACTCTAAAATTACTTCCTCAATCTCTCTTGGTGAAATGTTTGTAGCTCCAGATATAATGATATCTTTTTTTCTATCTACAATATAATAAAATCCGTCCTCGTCCTTTACTGCTATATCTCCAACTCCAAAAAAACCTCTTTCATTAGTATTTTCTAAGGTATTTTTATCGTCATCCCAGTAACCATTCATCATAAATGGAGATTTTGCATAAAGTTCGCCCTGTTCTCCAACACTAACTTCTTCCCCTGAAGAATTTAAAAGTTCTACTTGGTTGAAAAACCAGGGAGGGCCAACGCACCGTTCTTTACTTTTCTGGAACTCAGGTCTTAAGTTTGTGACTATTGCTGTTTCAGTTGCTCCGTAAAGTTCATGTAACCCTGCTGTTTCAAATGTATCTATAACCCAGAGTTTCAATTCTTGTGGCAAAGGTGCAGCATTAAAGTACAAACAGCTTAGAGATGTTGAATCATATTTTTTAATAGTAGACTGGCCAAGTTCTCTTAATTGAATAGCATGTGCTGGAACAAGGAATATTGAGTCAGGTTTATATCTATCTATCATCTCCAAGAGATCTAAGGGATCATATTTTCTCTGAATAACGAGTTGCCCACCTGTAAATAAAGCCCCATAGTTAAATGCAAAACCTGCACCATGATACATAGGAGCAACAGCAATGGTAGTTTTATCAGGACCCAACCCCCACTCTAAAGCGGTTGCCATAAAAACTAAACATCTTGATCTATGACTAATTGTTATACCCTTAGGTTCTCCAGTAGTTCCAGATGTATAACAAATTTTAAAAGGCTCTCTTTCATCAACAAATACGAATGGATCATATTTTTCTTGACTCTTTATTGTCTTTTCATAATCTAAACCAAAATCATCACTGTCCATAGTTAAAATTTGTTCAACGGAAGTTTCAAAAATATAATTTTCTACTAATGGAACAAGAGAACTTTCTATAATTGCTCCTTTTGAACCACTATGTCTAATAAAATATTCAACTTCTCTAGAAACAGATCTTGGGTTAACTAAAACAGCAATCAAGCCTGCTTTTGACAAACCGGCAACTATCTCGGGATACTCCATTCTGTTCCCAGATATTACTGCGACCCTATCTCCCTTTTTAAAACCCTTGGAAATAAAGTAATTGGCAACCTGACTCGATCTAATATCAAGCTCTCTATATGAAATACTTCTATTGCCATCAATTATTGCTATTTTTCCAGGATTAGCTATCGAAAACTCTCTTATACCATTAGCGACATTTAAAGGTATATATCCAAAATCTTGTTTAATCATTTTATTACATCAATACTTTTTTAGCTTTAATCATTTTATATCAATCATTTACAATTTACACAACATCTATCAGCAAAATGTTCATCATGAACTTCAATTAAACCTCTAGCAGTAGTTCCTTGTTCACAATCTTTGGTTGGGTTTGGACAGCGAGAGCTAAACAGACATCCACTGGGTAATGCTGTTATTTTTGGGATCTCACCTTTAAGTTTTATTTGGATTTTCTTATCATTGGGATTTGGAGAGAGGACAGAAGATAGTAGAGCTTTAGTATAAGGGTGGACTGGACTTTCAATAACTTCTTCTGTCCTTCCAAGTTCCATTATCGAGCCTAGATACATTACGGCTGTTCTGTCAGATATATTTTTAATAGTATGAATATCATGACTAATAAACAAATACGTAAGTCCAAGCTCAGTTTGTAAGTTTTTTAATAGTTTCAAAATCTCATTCCTAACAGATAAATCTAGTGAGGAGGTCGGTTCGTCAAGAATTACCAATTTAGGACTATTAATTATTGCCCTCGCTATTCCTATTCTTTGTTGTTCTCCACCACTCAGCTGAGAAGGGTATTTTTCTAAATAGTCAATATCTAGGAATACATTTTTAACTGATTGATTGATTTTTTCTCGTATTTCGTCTTTTGAAATATCTGGACTATGAATTAGAAGTGGTTCAGACAATATATTTTTAATTTTCATCCTAGGATTCAATGAAAGAAAGGGTTCTTGAAATACAACTCCTATATCTTTCCTGATACTACGTATAAGTGATTTATCATCTAGTTTTAATTCGTTTTGAAAGATATCAATGTTTCCACTATATTTAATCAACCCTAGTAGGGTTTTTCCTAATGTTGACTTTCCTGAACCGCTCTCCCCAATTAATCCTAAAGTTTCATTTTCATTAATTTCAATGTCCACTCCATTAAGTGCGTGTACAAATTTATTATTTGGCAGTTTAAATTTAACTTCTAGATTTTTTGCTTCAACTAATTTCTTCACTTGATGCCTCTATTAATTTCTTTGTATAGTCATCTTGGGGGTTTAAAAATATTTCTTCAACAGATCCTCTTTCTACTATTGATCCTTTAAACATAACTACTGCTTCATCACAGTATTGTGCCACAATACCCAGATCGTGTGTCACAATAATTAAAGTCATATCGTTATTGTTCACAAGGGTAAAAAAATTATCTAACAATTGTCTTTCCACGGTTACATCAAGACCAGTGGTTGGTTCGTCTGCAAAAAGGAGTTTAGGCTTGGCAAAGCAGGATAGAGCGATAACAACTCTTTGAGCCATTCCACCACTAAGCTCAAATGAGTAAGAATTTGAAACTCTTTCTGGATCAGCTATTCCAACTTCAGCAAGAGATCTAATTATCTCACTCCCCATTTCTTTTTTACCAAATAATTGATGTCTTTTATTTACAAAATTAAATTGTTTTTTTATTTTGTATACAGGATTTAGTGATCCGAATGGATTCTGTGGAATAAATCCAATTTCGCTACCCCTCATTTCAGAGAAATCAAAATTATTGTTCGAACCTATTTTTGATAATATTTCAAGTTTATCAAAAGAAGTAGTCCCTGGATGTTTTATTAGACCGTTCACCGCTCTTATTAGCGACGATTTCCCTGATCCAGTTTCTCCAATAATTCCCAGCATCTTATTTTTCTCAAGAGAAAGAGAAACTTTCTTTACTGCTGAAATTTTATTCCCACTGGAATTGTAATTTACGGACAAATCTCTTATATCTAAAATTACTTCTTTATCAAATTTGTTCATATTTTCTCAATATATATTGTGAAATCGTATTAAAGCTAAGAACGCTTAAGAATATTGCTAATCCTGGAAATAGAGACATCCACCATTGACCAGTTATCATGTATTGAGACCCAGCTCTAATCATTGAGCCCCAACTTGCTTCTGGAGGAACAACTCCTATACCAATAAAGCTAAGTGCCGCAACGACAACTATAGAATGAGCGGTTGTTATTGAAGCTTGTGCGAGTAAAGTACCTAAGATATTTGGCAAAAGATGTTTAGAAATGATTCTGGTTTTGCTTGCACCCATTGCTGTTGCTACTTCGATAAAACGAGATTCTCTTACTGTTAAAGCTTCACTTCTTATAAGTCGAGTAAATCTAGGAACATTGATCAAAATAATAGCAAAGATTACATTTCTTATATTATTTCCCCACATTGCAACTATAACTATCGCCAATACAAGCAAAGGAAAAGCTTGGAACATATCTAAAACTTTCATAATTCTATCTGCATTTTTCGTTTTATCACTTGCCATCAGTCCAAGAGGTAAGCCAATAATTAAAGCTGCAAAAGTTCCAGACAGAGAAATAAATAAATCTATCTTTCCAGCTATGATTGTTCTGCTGAAAATATCAAACCCCACTTCATCAGTTCCGAAAAGATATGCTCCCCCCGGAGTGCTTAAACGTTCTATGATATTCGTTGCGTATGGATCATGCGTAAAATTATATAAAAAGGCTCCAAAGGAAAAATTAAATAGAACAATAAAAGAAAGGATTACGGGTAGATTTTGCTTGTTAATTTTTTTTACAAGTTTCATTATAAGGTTTTCTTTCTTATCCTTGGATCCAGATAGGTTATTAATATATCTAGAAATGTATAAGTAAAGAGAGTAATTAGTCCTGCAAACAATATAAACCCTTGTATAGCTGGAATATCTAACATTAAAATTTTTTCTATTGCCCACGATCCGATACCATTCCAAGCAAAAACAGTTTCGATTATTGCACATGCTCCAAATAATCCTGCAAATAAAATTGCTATATATGTAATAATTGGTGTCCTTGCATCAACTAATGCGTATATAAAAATTCTAAATTTGGATAATCCTAGTGATTTAGCAAATTCAACCTGTTTAGAGTTAAGAGAGTTACCAAGAACATTTCTTGCAGTTCTGCCAAAATAAGATGAATAAAATATTCCAAGAGTTATTGATGGCAAGATAGCATGCTTTAGCCCAACTCTAAAAGTTTCCCAATTTCCTGAAAGTGCAGAGTCAATTAAGAGGCCACCTGTAATTTGATCTGGGGGTACATCAGTAAGGCCTATCCTCCCAATAGGAGCAGGAACAATTTGTAATTTGTAAAAAAGGAAATAAATTAACAAAAGACCTAAAAAGAAATCTGGTACTGATTGAATAATTGACAATAGAAAATTAGTAAACCTATCAAGTGCTTTCCCTCTAAAGTAGGCACCAATACCCCCGATGATGAATCCTAAAAATAGAGCAATTATTAGGGAAATAATAATAAGTTCAAAAGTATCAAATAAATATTGATTGATACTGTCAATAACTGGCACTTTTGTATAAAAAGATGTTCCAAGATCTCCTTGAGATAAGTCACCAAGATAGTCAAGGTAGCGTTCATAAATATTCTGATCTAAACCTAGCTCAACCCTAATTGCTTGTTTAGTCTCTTCTGAAGCAATTCCCCCAGCAATTACTTCAACTGGATCACCAGGTGTCAAGTTAACTACGACAAAGGCCAAACTACTGACAAAAAATGATGCGATTGGAATAAAAATCAACTTTTTAAATATAATTTTTAACAAATTTACTCCTAGCTCTAATTATTGTAGTCTGAAACATGAAAGGTTTGCACAATGGATTCTGAAAATTATAAATATTTTGAGACAATATATGGAAAAGGTGTTCTCTTAGTCGAAATGAACAGGCTTGATAAGAGAAATGCTTTCAATCCTGAGTTTATATATGAACTGTGCAATATTTGGGACTATATAGAGAATGAGAGCCATATTAAAGTTGGTGTCTTAAAAAGTAAAAGTGAAGAATTTTTTTCAGCTGGTGCAGATTTAGAAAAACTAATACCACTACTCACAAGAAAGAAAAAGCCCGAAAGTGAGATTGAGAGAAAAGTCATAGAAGAAAATTTGCTAAAAAAATTCTATAGAAAAAATCAAATATACAAGAAACCGATAATAGGAGTCTCAAGTGGACATTGTCTAGCTGGTGGATTCGAACTACTTTTGAGTTGTGACTTTCGAATAATATCTTCAGATTCAAAAATTGGTTTTCCTGAAACTAAACTAGGTTTAATACCTGCTGGTGGAGGTATGTCTCGAATCATTAAGGCCACAACAAGATCTAGAGCTTTAGAGATCCTCATTAACTCTTCTGAACTTGACGTCTACAAGCTTTTAAACGATGGTCTAGTTAACGAAGTTTGTTCAAGAAAAGACTTGATAGGTGTTTTAACTAGCTACCTAGATAAAATTTCAAATAGCGAAACTAATTCAACAGAAATGATTATTCAAAATGTAGATAAATTTAATGAGTTATCTTTACAAGATAGCTTCTCATTGGAGGAA
>ENA-OWPI01000575-OWPI01000575.1-marine-metagenome-genome-assembly--contig:-NODE-575-length-49799-cov-11.060195_pt1 | contig 49799 bp, 30 predicted proteins | sample MGYA00238138_ERZ651775 | MGnify/ENA primary metagenome ERZ651775 (study PRJEB26906, sample SAMN06265043) | marine metagenome | isolation source: Helgoland LTER site | place: Germany:Helgoland, sampling...
TCAACGTACCTCAATACATCTCGTCTCCTTTCATTTAGATATTTCTCAGGGTCACCCCTTAACTTTTGCATAGCAATTCCAGATTTTGTCAATTGTATGGTCGTCATTTATATTACTCTAACAAATTAATTCTTTAAGTTCATTTATATTAAACGAAGTTCACTCATCATCGTCATCACTTTTACAGCCATCATCGACATCTTCGTCGACATTGCCACGAACGCAACACGTAATTATACATCGTATCTTCGTTCCAATTTTAGATGGTGTCAACATTGTATCCATATGTATTCTATTATAGTTTACATTTTCGTTGTATTTTTTGTCCTGAAAAATATGAATGTTTTTTCAAAGTTTTTTCTTTTGGTCTCCTTTTGTGTACATTTGTTTTTGTAGAAAGTAGTGAAGTTACAAATTTTAAACTTCACTAAATTGAGAAATACTTTGGTCTCCATTTGGTTTGAAATAGAAAAGTAGTGAAGTTTACATTTTAAACTCCCCGTCAAACTCCCCCGTCACTTTGGTCTCCATTTGGTTTAAAGTAGAAAAAAGGGGGAGTTTAAAGTGCTTTTTTCAAATTGGACAAAACTTTTCCAAAAAATAAGAAATAATTTTGGACTCTCAAACTCCCTACTTTTCTACTTTAAACCAAATGGAGACCAAAGTGACGGGGGAGTTACAATTTGTCCTTAACTCCTAACTCCACTATTTTTCAAAGTTTTTTCTTTTGGTCTCCTTTTGTGTACATTTGTTTTTTGTAGAAAATAGTGGCAATATGAAAAATCAAACGCCATTTTTTGAGAAACTCTTTTGGTCTACATTTGGTTTGATTTAGAAAATAGTGGCAACATGAAAAACAAACGCCACTACTAATGCCACTCTACTTTGGTCTACATTTGGTTTAAATAGTTTAAAATAGTATAAATAGTGGCATGTAAAGTGCTTTTTTCAAATTGGACAAAACTTTTTTCAAAACGTAAAAAATAATTTTTGTAAACGCCACTGTCACTTTTCCACAAACTCAACTGTAACCCTTACCAAAAAATAGTGGCGTTTACGAAAATACAAAACGCCATTATTTTTCAAATACAAAACCAAATGTAAACCTTACCGATGTCGACTTTACGTCTCGATCGCGAACGCCACTCTTTTTTTGATTTGGGTTTGAAGAAAGGTTTGAACAAAACTGGTATCATTTTGGTTAGGTTTCCTCTACAAACATACTTAGTATTTTTTCTTTAAGCAACTTTCTTTTTTACACTTGACACTAAACTTTTTGGTAAGGTATTGGTCTCGTTTTTCGAAAGTTTTTCGAAAGTTTTTTCGATCAATCGCTTACATTTCTAACCAAAAAGACCAAAGTTTTTGGAAAGTTTTTCGAAAGTTTTTTGGAAAGTTTTTTTCGATCAATCGTTTACATTTCTAACCAAAAAGACCAAAGTTTTTGGAAAGTTTTTCGAAAGTTTTTTGGAAAGTTTTTTGGAAAGTTTTTGGAAAGTTTTGGAAAGTTTTTGGAAAGTTTTTGGAAAGATCGCGTTTTTCCCCACAAAGTTCGTTATTTTTCCCGAAGTCACGGAAGTTACTAAGTTCACGGAGTTTGGGAGTGCGAAAGGAGATTGTCGGTCGCGTGAGTGCACGAACGGGAATATAGCATCGTTTTTGAAACATGCGAAATTGGTACGCGTGTATAGTACCGTAGTCGTCGTTTAGCGTAGGAACAAAACTACTACTGCGATGTCAGTACAGCAAAACATCAACTTATCACCGCAGGTGCGAGAGCAATTTGTGCAAGTGGGCATAGCACCAGAAGAAATATGGACTCAAATCGTGCGAGATTATCCGGAGTTGACAGACGCGTTTCGAAACAACCCGAAATTACGAGCGGCGATGTTTGAGTGTTCGCAGAACCTGGCGAATATTATGAAATATAAAAACGAGCCAGAAGTTATGGAACCAATTGAGAAGGTATTACAATTATTCCCGCAAGCCAAAGAGTTTCTGAGGGAGTATTTGATAAATGATTTATATGGTTCATTTATGGTTCACCAGTACAGGCTATCAGTGGGTTATGAAAAGCTATGTGTATATATATGGCGAGGTAGTCTTTGCTTCATTGCTACAGCTTTTAGCATAGCTCTTGTTAGAATGCTAATCTAAAAGTAAAGATTAACTCGTGTCGTGCCTGCTTCGTTAACCACCGGCTCTTCTCGTTGATATTTATTTTGTTTAGGGTTTCAAAGATCAAAAAAGTTTTATTGGGTCACAGGAAAATCACAGGATTTTCACAAGAAAAACAATAGATAGATATCTATTTATTTTCCTGTGATTTTCCTGTGAATTTCCTGTGACCCCAAAAACCTTTTTGAACCCCCAAACAACAATAAATATCAACGACACTTCGCTACTTTACTTTTCCCCAACTAAACGCCAAATAAAAGTCCGCAACAGACACTTCGTGTCCTTGCGTGAACCTTATTAAACTCGTGATCTTTAGTTGAATCACGCGTATTTTGATAATTTGTTCAATTCGTTAAACCTGGGGTTGGGGTTTACGGAAGTTGGGGGAGTTGATAAAACAACATGAGCGATCTTGGTTTTGGGGGGAGTTGGGAAAAGGACGACCACGTTCTTGGTTGGCTTATTCAAACTAAATATCGACACTTTCAAAGTGGAGCGTTAAGTAAAACAGGAAGTATGTCGTGCGATGAAGCATTTCAAGCATTTCAATGTATTTACAAGGCAAAGATTGATGACGAACGTGAGCATTACAAAGTAAATATGTACAGAGGCGAAAGTGAAAGTAATCCTGACGACATACCTCTTTCAAAGTTAAGGTCCCACCACTACCGATGCCTGAGAGCTATGAAAGCTTTCTACGAAAAGTCTGAGGAAGTATCGAAAAGAGATGCCGAATGCTCTTTTTGGATGCTGTTCACTGACTGGAAAGACGAAGTAGACTATTATAAGCCAGAAAGAGGCCGTGCCAGTGACATTGACGCCGACGAACTCCCTATCAAATGGTTACAACCTTGTATGTACACATACTTTAGAATACTGGGAGGATATTGGTGCGCTCGAGTAGATGGATTGGGGTTTCCTGAACTCGAGACGGTCGACGGACAGGTAGGATACACGATACGTATATACCAAGAAGAAACCCAGGAATCTCATTCTCAAAGATTCGAAATGTCTCCAGAAGAAATCCAGAAAAACTTTGAGAAATTTTTGAATAACTCAGAGCCGCCGAGCTCGTTACCAAGACCCGATTGTGACAAACACAATAGAATCATGGTTCGTGCGGGTGCAAACGCAAATGCGCTACTTCTCCCTCGCAAAGTTTTGGTCGCGTTGTTCAGGAAGAAAGCACCAAACGCGTCAATCAAGGGAGTCACTCGATTGCAGATGGCGAAGAGTATAGATGATCCAGCAGCGGTGCAAAAAGCGCTCGACGAAGAAGGTTGGGATTTCAGCGGCGAAGAAAAAGAACGACAGCAGAGTCCGTTGCAGAAACTCAGGGACGGGGCGGTTCACGTGCTCGAGCGACTCGTTGGGAGATGAGTTGCAAAGAAAGAAGAAGAGAAAGAAGAAGAGAAGGAGAAGAGTCAAAGACACACACAAAAGACAGCTACATGTACTCATACACTGGTCGTAGAACTTTTTTATTGTACAAGTTTTTTCAACACCTCGAACAAAACAAAACGAATCTCCACAAACGCAAAAACACGCACAATACTCACGACACTCATGCTCGTCCGGCGGCAGCATGGAGTGAAGAAGAGAATCTTTGCCGCGCTTTCTCCTCCGTGCGTTTTTGGAGACAGTGTTCATGAAAAAACGACCGCTGCCGTTAAAAGCAGAGTCGCTTTTGACTCGGGAGCGTCGACTTCGTACTCAACTGTCAACACCACCACCAACAAAGTCGCGGAAAAAGTACTCGCTTCTCAGATAATCCCAACCACGCACGCGATAAATGACGACGAAGAGGACAAGAGGAACGTGTACGTTCTGCACGGGTTAATGGGCCAAGGAAAGAACTGGCGGGGACCGATCACTATGCTCTCGGAAAAGTTGAGAGAATCACTCCCCAAAACTGCGTTTCGCTTTCACTTGATTGACATAAGAGGCCACGGAAATTCGCCGAGATTTCACGATTACGCGCCACACACGATTATAAATGCTGCGAAGGATATCGAAAGATACAGTAAACATCACGAAATAGTTCCGGATGTTGTCATTGGGCATTCGCTAGGAGGGAAGATAGCGTTAGAATATAGTCAATCGTTGACGTCGTTGTCGTCGTCGAGCGCAAAAAAACGACGGTTGGTATTTACGCTAGATTCGGTACCGTATGAAGTGGAGAAGGATATGTTCGGGGCTGAATTTATTTTAAAAGCGACGGAGAAGTTACCAGAAGTTGTTCCAAATAGGGAGTATCTAAAAGCCCAGTTAGCGCCGTTACAAATATCCAGCGGTATTATCGATTGGCTAGGTTCCAATCTCGTTCTCGCCAATCCCGGCGGCGCGCATGTAGAAGGTAACGACGATACGACTAAAACGAGCCTGACGTGGCAATTTGACAGAAAAATATTGAGAGACTTATACGAAAGCTTTCAACAAACTGCTTTGTGGCACGCGCTGGAAGAGAAAGATCACGATGACGTGCACGTCCACATCGTAAAGGCTGAAAAGTCATCCGATTGGAAGCCAGACGCGATGAAGCGCATCGAGATGCTGAAACAGGAGGAGAAAGTAAGCTATCACGTATTGGAAAGAGCTGGTCATTGGGTTCATAGCGACAATCCGATTGGTTTGATTAATATTCTCCATGACGAGTTAGTTAAAGCTGAGAATAATAGATAGAATAGATACATAGCATTTTTTTATTAAGCTTTGCCGCGCGGCGTTACAACTCTTATGATGATACAATCGATAGCTACACTCACTCACAAATCCTTGCTCCTACACAAAGGACACTCCCGTTTCTCCCTCTCTAACGTTTTTACTATGCACGTTTCGTGATACACGTGTTTGCACTTTAATTTTATGCACCGTTCGCCGTTCGCGAACTCCGCCAAACAGATTGCGCACTCAGAAAAGTGAGCAACTTCTTCACCGTCGCCTTCCCCGCTGTTACTACTACTATTACATCCTCGTCTGCTCTCGCTCCTCGTCGTACTCGCAGTATGAAACACGAAACCACTCTCTGTTCTCAATCTCTCCACATCTCTCCGTAAACTTTCATCATCAAAATCTCGTTTCGTTCGGTACAACAGCCGGTCCGAGAGCCACAAATCTGCGCCTTGGGAAAATAAACTCGCATCGGAGGCGTATAATAACTGCTCTGTCTCTCTCCGATGGGTCGCCAACAGGTCGTCGTTACTGTTGTTGTTCGTGGTAGTATTTTCTCTAATCCGGTCGCGAAAGAGCCGTCGGTCGGACTCGTATAAGTGCGCGTCTGGATGTTCTTCGTGGGAGGACATCGTCGCTCCTCCGTCCGTTGTGACGCATATTATGTCACAACACCTAAAAAAAACTCTAGGGGAATGTAAATCACAAGCTTGTGAATTCTTCATTAGAAACACACGCACAACCACACACACAGTAGAAGAAGAAGAAGACGAAGAAAAAGAAGAATGTCATCGGTAGCCAAAATAGAAGAACTCTTAAAGTCGCACCTGGAAGCATCTCACGTATCCATCGTAGACACCTCTGGATCGTGCGGAAGCGCGTTTGAGATACAATTTTGCGTGAGTCCGAAATTCGAAGGGAAGAATAGTTTGCCCAAACAAAGACTGGTGACCAAAGCTTTGGAGAGAGAGATGGACAAAATACACGCTCTGAGCATGAAAAAGTTGATATCGCCGGAGGAGTACGCGAATTTATCGCCCAGAAGTAGGAGTCCTTTTGAAGAGTAAAGACACACAAACAAAAACGCCAGAAGAAATGATTTACTACCAACCGCTCTCGGAAACATATTTTGAAAGCTGCAACGAATTGCTGAATACTTTTTACGCGAGCAAAGATTTCTGTAACTGCATCTCGTTTTCGAACTGCTTGGGGACTCAGGAAGAGTTTGCGAGATTTTATCGATTGCATCCGGAAAGTTTAGAGACTGTTATAGTTGCCATCGAAGTTTTAGGCGAAAACGGTGAAAGCGATTTGGGCGGCGGCGTCGTTATCGGATGCGTAAAAGTATCCGCGACGGAGTATCCGCGAACGAGCTCGGACGATTTTATACACACACCAAAACCAGAAGAAGCGTACGTCTCGACGCTTTGCGTTTCCTCCCAGGCGCGAGGGAAAGGCGTCGGTGGTCGATTACTCGAGCACGCGGAAGCACTCGCTCGAAAGTTGAATAAAAAGAAACTGACCTTAGAGGTGCTGAACGCGAATCCAGCCGAGAGACTTTACGCGCGGTTCGGATTTGAACGAGTGCACGAGGGTAAGGCGGAAAAATGTTTGAACGACTTCTTTGCGTGTTGTTTGGTCGGTAAAAGAGAACACGGGAAGTACGGGAGGACGAAGATGGAGAAGACACTTTTATAATCATCATCAACGGAAACTTTTAGTTTTTCCGAATTCATAGTAATATTAACGTACTTGCAAGAAATTCTCTAATCTACTCACCATGGAAGGTGGCCAACGACGAATGCGTCTCACGAAATCCAAATCTTTATATTGCGCACACCCAAAGTATAAACCACACGCGTCGTTCCATAAATCCTCGGCGCTTTCTCTTTTGCCTTGTTCCCAATACAACGCCGCGAGCGCAGCGCGAACGTCCGTGGAATTCGGAGCTCTTCGAACGAGACCTTCGAGTTCTTTGATTGCTGAATCTGCGTCACCTAATTCCGCGGTCGCCAAAGCCGCGTTCGATCGCGCGTAGATGGCACCGTCCAATCTTTGCGTTGTCGAGCTCCCGTTGCGGAAGCCGCTCGCGGATTGAAACGCGGCAAAAGCTCCTTCGTAATCCTCCTTCGCCCCTTTCCAATCATTCAAAGAACCTCTCACGTTTCCTCGAGAGTTCAAAACGTACGGGTCTGGTCTGAATCCTGCCGTAGTCGCCAGCTCCAGCGCTCGGTTATAATCCACCAACGCCGGTTCCCATTGGTATATTCCTTCCTCCGCAAGCGCTCTCCCCGCTCTCAACCTCGCCTCTGCTCCTAAATCCTTCGTCGGAATAATCTCTAAACATCTCGAGTAATCACTAATCGCTTCTTTAAACTGTTTCTGGTCCACTAAAACTTGCGCTCTGCCTTCCAACCAGGATGCCGATTCTGGTTCGTTTTCAATCAGTTTCGTCAAAGCCTCTTTGGCTTTCGTAAAGTCTTGTCGGTTGTAGGCATCCGCAGCGACGGATTGCAAATCGTATACTTCTTCGTCGGTTAGACTGCTTTTTGTGACAGCCGCAAACGCGCTCTCGGTCGACACCGTGGTCGAGACAAAAGCAAGGGTGGTGGATACGAGTGCAGAGAGCGTCATTTGACGGCGGTTTATGTGCTGTCGTTGATACTCACCATCGTACTCTTTTTCCTTTTCTTCTTCTTCTTTAACCGACGACGTCACGGAGAAATCCCTACTTCTGCTTTTCCTGTTTCTGTTCTGATTATGAAAACAATAATGCTCGCGTTGTTTACGAAACGAGTGGGAAGACGACGGTGTCGTTTGCGATGGTCCCGCCAGTTGGGAGGAAACCGTTCGAAACATTATTCGTATTCTTTGCGTGTGTCTGTGTGTTTTGTGTTGAATTCTCATTCTTTTCTCTATTTCAGATGTGAGTGCTATGAATAAATTTCAATAAAATATATCCCCTCCTGTCTCTCTCTCTCTTTCTAATTAGTATTATAACTGTATGGAGGCGACTTCGCAGTTCTTCAAACTCCTCCCGACCATTTCCTTGAAGAAGGTACTGTGACCAAACACCACGAACGTCGTCGATGGATGGCTTAAAATCCACTGCTTGAACTTACTCACTCGGCGTTGAAAGACGCGCGCGGGTTCGTTCGAGTTGAACATTTTTTCACCGGCGTCGTTTCGTTTCTCGTTCGTGTCCCACCACCAGCTTTTATCCGGGAGTTTGGATAAGGATTGGGCGAGTATGGGGACATCTTCGATGAGCTCGAGTTTGGTGCGGCCGATGTCGCCGGAGCAGGAGAGTTTCTCGGTGATTTCCGGTCTCACGATGACGGAGCGTCCCCACGCTTCGTGTCGTCGCTTTTCGTTTTCTTTCTCTTCTTCTTCATCTTTCATTGTTGCTACTTTCTTCTTCGTGCTTGCCTTCTTCCTCGAGGAGGCTGATAACGACCGCCTATTGCTAGTGTTGTTATCGTCGCTATTGATGTTATTGTTCGCTTTGCTATCGTTATCATTCGTCGGCGCGGTGTTTTCATCTGGTGAATTTGTCTCTTCCTCAGAAGAGGATACGAACGCGTACATCGCTTCTCTACCGTACACGCACGTCTCCATGGCCCGAGTTAACGGCGAAGTTATCCAAACTGCATCTTTTGGTATCTCGGACAAGAATTTACCCAACTCTTTCGCTTGCTTTACGCCTAATTCTGTTAATCGCGCGTCAAAAATCTTCGGTTCTTCCCAACTGCCCGGACCGGAAATGGCTTCGTTATACGTGCTTTGACCGTGTCGGACCAGGTGCACAGTTTTTTGCCCTTTGGAGAAAATAGGAAAGAAAACTCTCGATTTGCTGCCCCCGACGTTGCTGACAAATTTCCCATCGCTATCGACTTCCAACGACGGTTGATTATTCAACACGGCCATGCGCTTATGTTTCTTAGTAGCGGCTAATGCCACCGTCGCCGTCGAAGTAGTAGGAGTTGTTGTCGTCGTCGTCTTCTTTGCTCTCGCGTCGACATCATCCTCTTCCTCCCTCAACGCCGCTAAAAAGTCCTTGCCCTCCTCGCTTACAATCTTCACTTCTTCTTCTTCTTCTTCTTCTCCTTCTTCTTCTGATTCGTGCCCTGGCGATAAAATGTATTGCGAGCCTCCGTGTTCCCCGGGACTTAAGTTGTAGTCTCCCACTGGATGCGCCTCGAGCTGTCTTCGTATTCGTCGCCTTCGCATCGCGGCTTCCGTGGACGGAGGTAACTTGTCTTCCGTATGCGGTTCAGAAGACGCGTTTCCTCCATTGCCTCCAGTACTATTTCTTCTTCGCCTGTTTTTGATGTGTGTGTGTGTGTGTTGTGTTAATATTAAAAGAGAAAGGTGTCAGAGTATTAAAAAAAGCAGAGAAAAGAGACAACAAAAATTTTCAAAAATTTGAAAAAAATTTTACCTAAACCGTCCCGTCGTCGGTGGGTTACTCAACGAGTGTCTTCGAAGATCCAACCCGGGCGTTTCCTGGATATCGCTGGATATCGCGCTCGATGTAGTCGGCGTTTCGTTATTCGCTTGCATCATCATTTGCTTGGCAATATTCCTGGTGGTGGTGGTGGTGGTGGTCGTCGTCATCGCTGCTGTGTTTCTCGTCGACCCCGATGGTTCAAACCTTTGCATTCGTGCGTGTTGTTGTTGTTGCCGAATCACCGAGGACGAGGACCGGAGTTGCAAAAACGCAGACGAGGGACACGAGTTCAAAAGTTTTTTTCCCCTCTTTTTGCACGAGGAGGAGTTTTGTAAAATTTTCAAGGAATTAAACGCCGTGGACGGAGCTTTTTGTCTCTCCGTGAGCAAAAGGGGATTCGTGCTACTGTTCCTCCTCCTCCTCCTCGAAGAGAAACCACCGTTCATCTCTTCGAAGTCCCCATCGTCCTCGAACTCGTCGTCGTTGAACGCCTCGTCTTCCGATCGAGGGCGTTTGTGGGAGACGAGAACGCGAGGCGTTTTTTCCACCCCTCCTCTCGAGATGGAATCATCCATTTTTTTTTTCTTTTGTGTTTCAAGTGAGGAACGTTCGTCCCCTTTTTTGAATTTCTTTTTTCGACAAATTTTTCATTTTGTCTCTTCATCACTTTTTGTGTTTCTGCAAAATTGTGGCAGTCTTGTTGTTGTTCTCATCATCACTTCTCCTCATCATCTCTTTTACAACACGCGACAACGACGCGTACACAACAACAAACAAACAACAAAAACACACGCGTAAAGTTGTGATGCTCTTCTAAAGGTGGAGGGTAAAAGACACACTTAACTTTTATTATAGTAAAAGAATGGCGAAGGTTTTCGACGCGCGTTTAGAGCAACTTCGGGCGATTCGAAATCGAGAGAAGGAACGCGAAGAGAGAGAACGGAAAGAAGAAGAAGATGATGATGATGACAAAAATGAAGAAGAAGAAGAAGAAGAACAGGGAGGACGAATGTATAGCGAGGTTTCGCCGCTGAGGGCGACGCCGTCGACGAGTCATCGTCCTCATCGAAAGAACAACAACAACATCGAAGAAGAAGAAGAAGAAGACAAAAATGCAAGTTTTTCAAAAAGGAGTCACCAACGCCGCCGCGCGACGAGTTTTAAGACGACGGGCGCGCCGATGTCTCCATCTTCGCCTCCATCTCCGTCGTCTCCGTCATCACCATCATCATCTTCTCCTTCTCCTTCCGCCTTCTCTGATTCAGACAACGACGACGACGACGAAGAAGAAGGATACCATCACCAACAAGACGTTTTGAGAGAGTCCGATGCGGTTGCGCGGTTGCGCTCGCAACTCTCGGACAAAGAGCTCGATTTAATCGAAATGCAGCAATCATACGAACGTTTGATGAGAATGACGGAGGAAACGAGAGATCTGTTGAAACAAACGCACGAAGAGAAGGACGAGTATCGCAAACACGAGGCCATCGCCGAACAATTAAAAATTCGAAACGACACGTTACAGTTAAAAATCGATGAATTGAGCGAAAAGTTGAAAAGAGAAGAGGCTTCGCTCGAACGCAAATCAAGAGCGTTGGATGCGGCAAACGTTGCTATCGACGAGTGTCGAAGGAAAATTCGAGACGAGCGAAGCTCGAAAGAAGACGTCAAGGCGGAATCGAAAAGATTGGCGGAGAGGGAACAGGCGTGTAAGAAAGTTTTGAACGAAGCTTTACGAAGAGCATCGGGTATGTTGAAAAATAACTACAACGAAATGTCTTTGATGACTACCGAAGACGAAACTTCGGTGGAAGTCGCGCAAAGAGTTGTGGACGCTATACGCGATATTGCCGTGCACAGAAGGATGATGGGAATTGGTAATAGAGAAGGAGATAATAGAGGTAATAATGCTAGAAATAACGACAATAAAAACTATAGCAGAAGGCGACAACGACATAAACGAAGAGGAATCTCATCTACGTCTACGTCTGGTAGCAGTAGCGAAACTGGAGATGATGATAATGATGATGATGATGGTGATTCCGAAGAGCTTGAACTAGAAGCTGAAGAGATGGAAGCGTTGGAAGAAGCGTTGGAAGCGGCGAGACGCTGGAAAAACCAAAGCGAAGAGTCCGAGCGACGGCGCGCGCGCGAAGTCGCCATAGCGAGAGAACAAGCGTCGGATTTACGGAAAACTATTGAAAAGTTGCGCAGAGAGGCGAACGAATCGAAAGAATATACCGACGAACTCGAAAAAATCGTAGAACGCATAGCGAAAAATGTGTCTAGGACAGATTTTGTCGAGCGATGATACTATTTATAAATAATAATAGATACTCATGTAATAATGTTCGTGATGTAATAAATAAATGTAGACGTATGTAGTAACACAGTATCTTTTTCGTTTCTATTCGCTATTCGTGTGAGTATTTGGCTAATACCAAGTAAGTCATAGTACAAGATTTTTGGTCTTTGCGAAATGCGACGACGCCATCAGAGCCCTCGAGAATTTCGCTATTGTGTTGATCATCGCGACAAATTCCGATCTTGTGATGACATCTTCGTTCATGAGCACCTCTTCAGGTAAGAGCAAGATTTTCAACGCAGTTCCAATGCCAAGAATCTGCAACTTTCCGTGTAATCTGCATTTCTGACACGCCACGCAATCGATGACTTCGGTGATATTTCGAAAAATGTCTTTGAACTGCATTTTATCGCTACCGCCACTATTCACGAGCACTTCGCTGGCGACTCCAACGTCGTTAAACAAACGCGCTTCGTCAAAGGCGTTAAAAAGTTCTTCGCATGACTTCCCTAAAACTTGCGGCGAATCCAGTAGCTTCATTTTCAGCTGCCTCGTCTTCTCGTCCTCAATCGTGTCCTGGCCTAAATCGGTCGGGAATTTTGCTAAAGCCGGCGTCGCTTTCCGCAAAGCTCTCAACATGACGACGAAAGAAAAGTGTAAATTCTTTAGGCGTTCGGGATGGTTCTCAAATAGCTGCGCAAATCTCGCAGGATCGGGAAGCCACTCTTCATCTTCGCTTTGCGGCGGATTCGCGTGTAACGCTACGTGAATGTTGACGCTCGCGTGCATCCCAGAGAGTAACCGATACAAAACGCGCTCTTCATAACACAAACCATCTTCTTTCTTTTCTCCTTTCAAACAGTTTTCCTCGTAAATCGCCTTCCAAACGTGCGATCCGTTATACCCCGTCCATCGCTCTGGGTTCAGTCGTAAGTTTACGTACGAAGAATGTTCCTCTTCCTCTTCTTCTATTTTTTTTCTAGTATCCTTGTTCTCTGGCGCGGTACAGATATCCAACCAAAACTTTGGGCTGGTTTGATTCTTCGAACAATCTTCCTCGTCGATAAAAGACGTCGTTTTATCTTCTTTACTCGTAATGGTCGTATCCACTGGATCTGAAAACGGCGCTCGAGGAATGGACGCTTTACTACTACTAGCACTACTACTACTACTACTTCCGAAGATATCGTCGAACCCGGCCGGTTCGGTCGAGAGCGAACACATCGTCGTCTTCGGAAGAACGTCCGCATTGACCTCCTTCTTATCGTTACTCTCTTCAAAATATAACCCATCTTCGCTCGGTTTCGCTTTACCATTCCCAAACGAAGCAGGAGGGGCCGAACACGACCCTTCCTCCTCTTCCTTCCCCTCTTTTCCTCCTCCTTTAATTCCATTTTGCCAATTTTGCCAAAACTTACACTCTCTCGTCAAATCCACGCGAAAGAGTCTAAAAAACGTTTGATTGCTCAACTCGGTCAACACGTCGTGTAAGTATTCCTCGTTGATGTTTTCTACCACTTTTGCTCCGCAGGTAAGTTCGGGAACGAAATCATTGTTTTGGTGGTGGTTTATGAAAGGATTCGAAAACGATTTCGACGACAGTAATCGATTTTTTGTCAAAAGCGCGGGGACGACGCCGAAAAGGACGACGACGCCGAAAATGAAGAGGAAGAAGATGCGGAGAAGGAGTGGGAGGAGCGACGACGACGACGACGAAGTTTTCTTCTTCTTCTTTTTCTTCGTCGATGCGGGAGAAGAAGGAGACGCGCGTCTTCTTCGTCCACCAAACCCGTCGTCTTCCATTTTTCTTCTTTCTTCTTCGAATAAACAAACAACGAGGGGAAGGAGGAAAGAAAAATGAAGAAGACGAAGAACAGAGGAAAAAAGAACAGAAGCAGAAGCAGCATTTCTTTCGTTTTTTTTTGCTCTTCTGTTTTGCCCTGCCTGTGTTTGCTGATTCTTCGATTTAAAAATATCTCCGTATCAAAGGAAGGAAAAAAAGTGCCTCTCACAGAAAAAGTCACTTTTCTTCTTTTCTACATCGCGCCGCATAAAACACGCGCTCAAAACGCGAAACACTCGCCACTATCTCGATCTAAAATACACATTTTTGATTCATACATACTTCAAGTAAAGAGATCTACTCGCGCTGCCATCAATGGCAGCTTCGCGCATCACCCGCAAACGAACAAACGCATCGTCATCTGGAAAGGCAAAAAAATTCCCTCCTCCATCTTCTTCTACAAAAAGCGTCCATGAAGTGGCAATTTTGAAGAATGAACAAAAAGAGGAGGACAAAAAGCGCGATGAAAAACCTGGTTGCGATGAGATTACAGATCCGAAACGCGGTGGAAACGATCAATCGAATAATGAAGCTTTGGAAAATCACTCAATTCCGTTGATCCACGCGAATGCGGCGGCGAAAACCGTGGACGCGAATCCGCATTTGTCGCCGCCTAAATTTTCGTATAAAAAAGTGCCTTCGAATACTATTATTCAACCGTCGTCCTCGGCGGGAAACGAATGGACGCCGCGACACTTTCCGGTCTTTTCACTTCAACAACAACAACAACAACATCATCAACAACATCATCATCAACAACAACAGATGCTGCAGATGATGATGTCACACCACGCTGGAATGATGGATCCGTCTTCAAACGCGTTCATGCAATACAACAATTACGGAGCAAACGGAGGAGCAGCGGGAGGAGCAGCCAACCACCACGCCCAAAACAACGTCCTCATGGGAAATCCGATTCACGATTTTTTACAAATGCAACAAAATCCAACGGCGTTTCCGACGAGGTATTTGATCAACGCGCAGAACGGACCGTTTCCATTTCCATGGCCACCGGTAGGGATGCCACCGTTTCCGACGTTCCCGGCGGCGGCTGGTATGAGTGGGGCACGACATCAAATTGATAACGCCGCCGCTCCTCCTCCTACTACGACGCCTCTTTTGGTGAAACGCGGCGAAGGAGACGCGCAGCAAAAGGTAGACGAATACGATAAGAACGAGAACAACACCCAAAAGAAGAGCAATGCAGCAGCAGCAGCAGGAGTAGCAGCAGCAACAGCAGCAGAAGACCAAGAAAACGAAAAAGATACGAGGACGGTGATGACGACGACACGGTTAGCCGAAAACGGTAGCGGGATGTCGAGCGACAATTTCCAAACGACGACGGTGACGACGGCGGCCAACAACACATTCGGTTCCGTATCGAATGGGAAAAAGACGGCAACGAGAGTGTTACCCACGGAGGAGCAATTAGAGCATCGACAACGTTATTTGCAGCAACAGCAACAGTTGAATCAGTTCAACGCTTTCAACGCTTTGCAGCAAAGTGGCGCGGCGTATAGCGCGTACGCCGCCGCGTTGTCAATGGGGCAGCCGAATACAGATTCTCCCTCGTTCGCGGCGCAACATGCGTTTCAACAACATCAGCAGCAACAGCAACATCTTCATAACATGATGAACAACAACTTCAATAGCAATCAGCAGCATCAACAACAAATGTATCTTCATCAACAGCAGCATCAACAACAACAGCAACAGCAACAACAACATCAACAGCACGAGTATCAACAGCCGCCGCCACATTCACAGACGACGACGACCACGCCGAAGAAAGGGAAGCAAGGTGTTCCAAAATCGAACAGAAACCGTTTAGTTTGGAACGATGAGTTGCACAGAAGGTTTATGAACGCGGTGAACCATCTCGGGTTGGATGCAGCGGTGCCGAAAACAATCATGCAGATGATGAACGTGGAAGGTTTGACGAGGGAAAACGTTGCGAGTCACTTGCAGAAGTATCGTTTAAAACAAATGACGGCTGAAGAGAAGGCAGCCATGAATGCTAAGAGTGCCATGAAAAAGAACGAATCGCACTCCACCATGGACGATTCCTATTATGCGGGAGAAGGGAAAGAGTTGTTAAATGGAAACGCGCCGAACAAAAGAGGGGCATCGTTGAAACGACCGGCAGGGTCAGAAACAGATATTCTCGAAGGTACGAAGAAGTCTAAAACTGAAATTGAAGGCACTGCCGACGATGAAGCAGCTCCTACTGAGGTGAACATTACTGCTACTGCTAATACTACCAAAGATGGTCCCGCTGCTCAAGAAGGGAAAGATTCCGGCGAATCGAGCGACGAACGCGACGCCGGCAACAACTCTGGCGGCGAGAACAACTCCAAGCATCCTCCGTACCATCACAGCGATACCAACGAAAAGGAGCAACAGGAGCAAGAGTTGCCAAAGAAACAACAACGTTCGAAACGAGGAAAGTCCTCGAGCGACGACGAAGCTTCGGACAAAGATAACTTCGGTCAACAACATCGTGTCGTCGTCGGAAACTAAAAAGATCCACATATTTTTTTGTATTATTTTCAAACAGCAAATTCGCGGCAGACAGACGCTGCCCGATAAAAAGTTGTACACATTATTGTACCATTATATACACAGATCACTGCAAAGAGAGAAAGAGAGAGAGAGAAAGAGAAAGAGAAAGAGAGAGAGAAAGAGAAAGAGAGAAAAAGAGAAATGATCTACACAAACATTTATATATAGTTGTCAAATTCATCGCTTGTATTACACTTTTTGTTTAATGTTTCCCCTCACGCACTCTCTCTCTCTCACAATTTTTATTTTTACATAGTCTGTTGTTGTTCTTGCTTCACGACGTGATTCCTCCAGTTACGATACACGAGACCAATTTTATCGTATTGCACGGGGTTGGCCCACACTCTGCCGCCTCTGTTCATGCGATCCTGTTGCCCTTCGACTAACCGCAAATCCTCGCCTAAAACTTGATTCGCCATCTCCATCCACACCAACTGAATACCTGGAACCCATTTCGCCCACTGCGCGAAATCCAAACTCATCCTATACAACAATCGAGTCTTCCCTTCCTCTTGAGGCACGCACACGTGCAACTGGTGCAAATGTTTCTCGCACGACGTACACGTGTCTCCTTCTTTGAACTGCGCTCCCGCCCCGGCGGCGCCGGGTTGCGCCATACCAATGTGCGAATCTACCATGCACGGCGTGATGAACTTCATATCGATCGGATAAGGTTTCCAGGACCCTTCCGCGGAATATCCCGCCCCGCCTCCGGATCTTCCGCTCAAAAACGTCGCCATATCGTGCCATCCGTCCCCCGGTTTTCTCAACTGCTTCGTTGCAAACTCCACCATATTCGGCACGCCCCATCCTTTCGCGAAAGTTCCGGTGTGCGTAAACGGCGCGTGCGCCAGATCCAACAAATTCTCCATCAACAAAGCCGCATCGACTGGGACGTTCTCAATGACCAACTCCGCGTGCACGGTATATCCGCTCGGCGGTTTAAACCACTCCGGAATTTCCTCGCTCGGTTTCGCCTTCCCAGGCCACACCATGAACAACCCGTCCTGCACCTGAGACGGTAAAACGTTTCCTTCGTCCATTTTGTTCATGCACACCCACTTCATCTCTCCGGTCTCAAAGTCTTGGCGTCGTTTGATCACCCATTTTTCTCCGAAAAACGTGCACTCGACGACCGTTTTCGCGTCTCCAACCTCCTCGATAGCTTTTTCCAGTTTTGAAACGAACGTGACTGGGTACCAGAAATTCCTCAACGCCGAAGATTCATCCGGCATCTTCAACGAGCTGTCGTCCGCGAATTCCAACGACAAACCTTTCCGTTTCTTCTCTTCTTCGTTTTCGCCTCGTTTCGTCGTAAAAGTTTTTGCGTTCGTTTGTTTATTATTAGTATCACTACTCTTTTCCGTATCGATCACGCTCGAAGAAGAAGAGGATGATGATGATGGCTCCGCGATGGCCCGAAGAGGAATAGTTCGCGACGCCGATGCTCGGTTCGCGCGTCTTCCACTCGCCGTGGCGTGCGCGTGCGCGCTCGTTTGATAGCACGCTCTCATTTATAATCCGCGTAGTGTGTGTGTGATTATTATGTGTATATACAACGAGAGTGTGGTGCCCCAATTTTCTCCAAGGGATAAAAGGAACGACTCTCCGAGAAAGCGAGAGAGAGATTGAAAAAATCTTTTTGGACGATCTCTCTCTGCTTTGTGTGCGCTCTCTGCTGCTGCCCAAAACTGCTTTCGAGAAAAAAAACAGAATTTTTTTCTTTTTGATTCTTTCTTGTGTGCGCAGCACTTTTCGCCTCTCAGATGGCTTTTTCTTCTTTGTCGTCTTCTCTCTCCTCCTCCTCGCTTTGCGGTTATTATTATAATAATAATAATAATCAAAACGGAACGACGGCAGAAAGAAGAAGAGAAAGAAGACGATTCAATGCTAAAAGCGTGTGTGAAAAAAGAGGAGGATGCGCGAGACCTACACGAGCGAGGACGCGATGCCAAAATGATGATGATGTTGATGATGAAGAAGGTTGTTATTATTATTTCTCGGACAGAACGTTGCTCGAAATGAGCGCGAGTTTTTCGACGAAGAAGCTCGCAAAATTGGCAAACGAAAAGAGAGAGAAATATTTTGGGAACGTCGTCACGTTCTCTCCGAAAGTGTTCGTCCCGCTGACGTTCGCCTGTCGCGATAAGTGCGGGTATTGCACTTTCGTGAAAGAACCAGAAGAAGAAGAAGACAAAGAAGAAGAGAAAAAAAGGAAGAACATTTTCATGACGGAAGAGGAAGTGCTGAGCGTGGCGAGAGAAGGGAAGAAAAATGGAGCGACGGAATGCTTATTCACGTTAGGAGACCGACCAGAAGCGAAATATCCAGCGGCAAAGAGAGAACTGGAAGAAAAATTGGGATGCGCGTCTACGGTGGAATACGTCGCCAAGTGCGCGAAGAGAGTTCTCGAAGAAACCGGTTTGCTTCCGCACGTGAACTGCGGCGTGTTGACGGTTGAGGAGTTGAAACTGCTGAAAAAAGTATCCGCGAGTCAAGGATTAATGGTGGAAACGACGTCAGAACGTTTGATGGAGCCTGGCATGGCGCATTTTGAGTGTGAATCGAAACGCCCGAGCGTAAGATTGAACACTTTAAGAAACGCCGGAAAGGCCAAGGTGCCGTTTACTACTGGGATTCTCGTCGGAATCGGCGAAACTGCTGAAGAACGCGTGAAATCGTTACTAGAAATTCGAAAATTAGCGGAAGAAGAAGATGGGGGTGATTGTATAGGCGAAATTATCGTCCAAAACTTTCGAGCGAAGGAGGATACGCGCATGAAAGACGACCGAGAGTCTACTTTGGACGAGCTCGTGCGAGCCGTCGCTTTAGCACGATTATGCTTCGACGAAAAAGTAACCATTCAAGTGCCGCCAAATTTAACTCCTGGTGAAGAAGTAGAAGATGGGTGGAGGGCGTTGCTAAATGCAGGCATTAACGATTGGGGAGGTATATCTCCGGGAGTAACGCCCGATTTCGTCTCGCCCGAGTGCGAATGGCCGGCTTTGAAAACGCTCAGCGCAGTCTGTCGCGAAGAAGGTAGAAGTTTAGTTCCTAGATTAGCAGCGCATCCGCGCTTTATAGGAGAGAAAATGAATGCTTGGATAGATGAAGAGGTTGCACCGCACGTGAGAGTATTATCCGACGCCGGCGGTTTTGGCCGGGGCATGCATTGGTCCCCCGGGAGCGAGGAACGTGCGTCGGGAATGTCCAGCGACGACGGCGATGGGATATCTGTTACAAATTTGGTTTCTGTGAACGGCGCAGTGGAACCTGGTAGTAGCAGTAGGAATAGTAGAGACAACAACAATAGCAACAACAACGATAGAATTAGCTCAAGTAGAAACAAAATCAATCGCGCGATTGAAAAGTGCATGGCCACGACGGCGACGGTTGAAGACGTCGCGTTGCTCTTTGAAACGCGCGGCGACGATTTCGATTTCGTATGCTCGAAAGCAGACGCGTTGAGACAAGAGCAATGCGGTGATATCGTCTCGTATGTCATCAACAGGAATATCAATTACACGAACGTTTGCGAGTTCACGTGTCATTTTTGCGCGTTTTCAAAAGGAAAATTTGGCGAGGAGGCCACGAGAGATAAGCCGTATTGTTTAGATTCGGAAGAAATCGCGAGACGCACGAAAGAGGCCTGGGACAAAGGCGCCACGGAAGTCTGCATGCAAGGAGGAATACACCCTGATTTCACCGGCGAAAGTTATCTCGACTTCTTGAAAGCAGCTAAAACAGGTGCTCCAAACATGCACGTGCACGCGTTCTCTCCTCTGGAAATTCACCACGGCGCGACGTCTTTGAACGTTCCAATCAAAGACTATCTGAAAATGTTGAAAGACGCCGGACTTGGATCTTTGCCGGGCACCGCGGCTGAAGTCCTGGACGACGCGGTGAGACAAGAAATCTGTCCCGACAAGCTCAATTCAGAAGAGTGGTTATCTGTGGTGAAAAGTGCCCACCAGGTTGGCATAAAAACGACATCAACTATTATGTTCGGTCACGTCGATTCCGAAACGCACGTTTCTTGGAGCAAGCATCTCCTCGCCCTTCGCGAACTACATCGCGAAACGAACGGCATCACCGAGTTTGTTCCGTTACCGTTTGTCCACTTCAAAGCGCCAATATACGAAAAAGGTCGCGCGAGGAAAGGACCTACAATGCGCGAGTGCGTTTTAATGCACGCCATCGGTCGTTTAGTGCTCGGTCCAATAGGCATCAAGAATATTCAAGCGAGTTGGCCGAAAATGGGACCATCTTTCGCCTCAAACTTACTTTTCGCCGGATGTAACGACGTCGGCGGTGTTTTAATGAATGAAAGCATCACGCGCGCCGCTGGATCTACGTTTGGCCAAGAATTCAACGTCGTCGAGATGGAAGCGTTGATCACTCGAGCCGGGCGCGTGCCTCGATTGCGAAACACTTTGTACGAGAACGCGAACGAGGAGCGAAGGATGGTCGGCATCGAAAACGCGCACAAATCAGTCGTCGTAAACTTTGCAGGCGGAGGAAAACAACAGGTCGAGGAATAAATAATGGACTACTACACGTGCTATATGCTACATTAAATCATTCATTCATCGAAAGGTAGCCCGAACTCTTCCTCGAAACTCTTCTTCTTTTCTTCCTCTTCTTTCGCTAACAACTGTCCTTTCGCTTTCCATAACAACAAATCGTCCATGAACGCTTTCGCTTCCTCTCCGCCACCGGGCACTTTCACCTTGTGCGTGCCTAAAATTGTCATCAAACTCGCGCGTTCTTCTCCGACTTCGTTTTCTAACCAGTTTCTCAGCGCTTTCGCGCGTCGATTGGCGAGTTCTTCCTCCGTTTGAGGGAAATCTTCCCAACGCTCGTCGTCCGCGTTTTTCGCATCGTCGTTGTCTTTTTTCGACGACGACGACGACGCGAAAGCGCTCGACTGAATTCTCCCTCCTCCAACTATAATTTCAGGAGAGGATACAAAAGCTGCGCGCGCGCGAGTTTTGAGAAGATCGAAGCAGGCGCGTCGAAGCATATTTCTCGTGGTTTCTTTCAAGAGAAGAAGATTTTATATGAAGAAGAGTGCGTGTGAGGAATTCGAGAGAGTTGTAAGTGTGTATTAATTCGTGCGCGCGCGCTTTTTACATCTCAATGTTCACCGCATCGTCGCGATATTCTCGCGCGGATGCGTTCAGTACTGCTACTGTTTTCGTTGTCTCTCTATCCTAACTTTCTTTATCTCTACGTTTGAACCTGTCTACGATACTCCCAGGCAACCACCCTGCCTTCTTCTCCGGAGGGGTCTGCTCTCGCGCAGGTTTCTGCGTTAAGAGTCTGATTCTCGCGTCTCTCATCGTTTCTTGATTTGACGACTGGTCACGCGTGTTGTGACTGCGCCTCATTTTTTTCGCGATGTCGTTACTGTCGTTCAAAGTCCCGCGCGTGCGTGGCGGTGAAGGGGCACGCGTCTTCGCTTGCTCTCCTCTTCGTGGCGGTGGTTGGATACCATCCTTCCAAATTGTTCTGCCTCTTTCGAAAAGGTTCGTTTCGTCGCCAGAGCGTTGAAGCGTAGTCTGCACTTGCTTGCCTGGTTTAGATTTGTACCCAATTATGCGAACAGCGTCATCATCGTCGCTCGATTCACCGGTCTTTTGACGCTTTCGTTCTTCGCGTAATTCAAGATGCTTATTAAGCCTCTGTACATTTTCGTCCTCCTTCTCGCGAGCGGTGAAAATCTTCTGGAGGCATTCGTTTATTCTCCTCTTTTCTGATCTCTCCATTTTCAGCTTTGCCTCGCACACATTTCTATCCAAAGCGCTCAAGGATTTAAAATTCTCGTCGACTGCATCGCTAAATATAGGGACGAGTTGCGTGACATTTTTAAAATTCTTGACGACTGCGTTCTCTTCGTTTTCTTTTTCACTTTCCGGCAAAGCGTTCTGCATGGCTTCGAGTTCTTTGTATTTCGATATCATTTTTTCTTGTAACGCTTCCAAGATCATCAAGCTTATCCTAACACGCATGTGCTCTGCACATTCCATCGGGGGAAACCAAGTTTCTCGGAACATTTCGGGACAATTCGTCTGGATCCACGTTTTTGGGAAAGTTTGGAGTATTTTTTCAATCGACATGCGCGTCTCTTGTTCTTCTTTTTTTTCTTCCCTTTTCTTCTCCTTCTCGCGGCCACTTTTCCCATCCGTTTCGGAAATAATCGCAACCTCCTCGCTGCTCTTCAAATCGTTCTCTTTATTCTCGCTGTTCTTTTCGCCTTCTTCTTCTTCCGGTGACGGTTGCATTTTTGATTTAAAATGTTTCACGTCTTCGTCTTCTTCATCTCTCAAATCGTTGACTTCTTCTTCTTCCTCTTCTTTTTCTCCGACTATATGTAATGATATGTTGTTCTCTTCTTCTTTCACTTCTTCTTTCGCTTCTTCTTTTTCAGATGACCCGTAGCGTTTGCGAATTTCTTCTTTCCAACTCTGTTCGATGAATTTATCCATGTCAAGCATTCTAGGCGTTAGCAGCCGGTATGGTTCGTGAAGTGATAATTTTTGGAAACTCATCCTTGTATTCACTTTACCATAAAAAATCGACTCGAAGTCCGCCAAAGTGAACTCTTTCGGAAGGTTCTGGATAAATTTTTGTGCGTAAAGTAACGTGAAAACACCACAATCGCAACCATTCGTTTGTAATGGAACGATTGGATTCAATTTACGCATCGTCTCGTTGTTTATACGAGTTGCTCCGTCTTCGACTAGACCTCCCGTGCGTTCAGATTCAACGCGGTTATATTCGCGTTGCAGCCACTGCGTCAAATTTTTTCGTATACTATCGAATGAGTGCGAGCTATTGGTCCCCATCGAGTCTAGATGAATAATGCACGGAATGTTCCCCATTTCTACGCGCTCCGCAGAATTGGCGGCTAATCCAGGATACGATATAATAGCCAAACTCCAATGTAATTGAGCGTGAATTGGAATAAGAATGAAATCCTTGTCAAAAATATTGATAGATTTCGTCCAATTCTTCACCCTCTCGTATGCCTGATCTTTTCGCTCCGCTATGTTTGAGGCTCCACGTGATTTCTGCGTCAACTTCTGATAGAAGTACGTACTCATGACTAAACATCTTCCCTTGTCTTCAAGCGAGGGAAAATCTTCCACCGCAATCTTTTTCATGTAAAAATCAATCGTTTGGTCGTTTAACATTTCACCAGGTTCTAAGCAATCCAAATCGTTAGTGTTGATTAAAGCGGCTCCTTTGGATCCATCATTAGGGTACGTTGCGGTAAATTTACCAAATCTCGCGACGCTGGACCCTACAAATCCTGCATTTTGTCGCGTCGTCCGTCGCCTCTGTTGTATCGGGCTATCGATTTCAATCGGTTTGTTACTTGTATCGTCTTCAGAATCTACAAGATCAACTACGATCGGTTCTTTCTTCTCTCTTGTTTCTCGTCCGCGTCCTCGAGGGCGATTACCTCTGCTATTATCGCCGATTCGTTGGACGTCCTCGATTGGATCGTCTTCTTCTAAGTCATCAATGCGGACTCCGAACATCCTTTCCTTGACTTTGTGTCCGCTACCGCCCACATCATTTCTCGTTTTTGGACGTTTCTCTGCGCTAGGAATGAATTGTTCTGGACAAAAATGTTCAATTTCGTGCCGTGGAGAAACAGCTCGCGGAGCACTTCGTGGTGTCGATGTTGCCCGCTTGTTCGACGAAAAGCCAAGACGCGCAGCTTCAACCATCGATGCGCCGCGTCCATTCACCGGTCCAATGTTGGTCGGATTTTTTTTCCTACTAAAAGTTTTGGTACGAGAAACGCCGCCATTTCCTCGATTCCATCCGTCGTTGTTATCCTTCTCGTGAACTTTCTCTACTCTTTCAGCGTGTCCGTGGTGATCGGTGTTCTCAGCGTTAGCTTTTTTCGGCGACCTTTTCTCACGCGGCTTGTCTGTATAAACTTTCTCGTCGAGCTCTCCGTTCGCTAACCGTCCAACTTTATTCCACGCTTCTTCTCCTTTCTTCTTCTGCACTTCCTCGTCGTCGTCCGAAACATTCACAATACCAATAAACTCCTCTCCCGAAGCTTTCCTCGCAGCGCCTTCCTCTTTTTCTGCGCGCTCGAGCAGCGGTATCGCTTCGTGCAGAAAGTCCACCACCCTCTCTAAATAATCCGACTTAGGTAACGAATTAGGTATCTTCGATATCGTTTCTGTTTTTAATATATCTAAACGATTCAAGTGTTTCTTATAGTGCACCGCCGTTTCTTCGTATCTCTCTCTTTCTTTCTGTTTCGATTGGAACTCTTCTAAAATCCTCTTGTTCGACTTTTTGAACGCTTTGAAATCTTCCCTCGCCGTCGTCTTCGCAATGGTTTCCACCGTCGTCATTTCCACGTCGTCGTCGACTCGAGTCGTCGTCCTTCTTTCTCTTTTACTGCTTTCCTCTCGCCCCTCGCGTCTGTTTTCTTCGTTGTCTTCTTCTCTGTTCTCCTCCATCTCCACGTCCGAGGACGACATGATTTTTCTCAGAAACAATCTCAACACCAACAGAAGCAGAAGAACGAAGAGAAATGGATGATGATGTCTCTCTTTCCTCTTCTTATTTTCGCGATTATTCAAACAAGAAAAACAACATCACTCTCACTCTCTCTCTCTTTTTCTCAAAAGCACCCCGTCAAAGTGTTTTTAGTTACGCGCGTGTGTGTGTGTGACTCAAATCTCGCCGAAACGAGAGTGCGTTTTTTTAAACCAACCAAGCGCAAAATTTGATCAAAATCTTGAACGAAAAAAAATCGAGAGACACAAAAATACGCGAAAGCACTACTAAAAAAAGATACAAAAATTTTCCCTTTTGGGTGCGGTCTCCCAGACAAAAGACGCACCGGCGCAATCATCATCATCATCGCGAAAAGAGGGCACGACGAGTGAGACCGGAGATGACGACGACGAGGAAAAAGAAGAAAGGTTTTTTTACGCTCGCAACGGCGGCTGGGTGGACGTGCTTTCTTCTTCTTCTTCTTTTCGTGTCTCGGGTGTCTTTTTTTTCTTCTTTCTTTAACGAGCGTTACGTGTATTATCCGGTGATATTCTTAGCGCCTTTGACGCACGCGTGGGGGGTGTGGAGGAAGAGAGGCTATCGGCTCTACATGCCCTTCGCGGGGAATTACATTTTCGTGACGTTACAAGCGGTCGCTTGGATAGCTTTCGCGCTTTCCGTGGCGTCTGTTTTTCTCCATCATTTCTTGTTGGTGGAAGAGCTTTTCGCGCTCATCATAGCGACGTCCTTCGTGTCGCATTTTTGCGTGGCGTTATCTTTTCATCATTGGGAAAAAGGAGAAAACGCGAGAGATATTGCGAGGGTGTTCATAACTTCGATGAGTATGACTGTTTTACACGGACTCCCGTTGATTGTCTTTTCTATGCTTCTCGCTTTGGCGTTTTTCGCGAGGCCGACGGTTCTGGTCGCGCTATTAGCGGCGTATGCCGTTTTCACGCGCAGACTCTTTCCAAGCGATGCAGATAACACGATAGAAATAGTGCGAAAATTTGCGAGAGATGTTTTAATGGTTGGCTTGGAAGAATGGCACGGAGAGATTTCTATCGTGAGAGATGTAGGGAAGGAGGAGGACGAAGAGGACGACGACGAGGAAGGCAATGGTCGGTTAATTTTTGGGTACAGCCCTCACGCATTCATTCCACATTCTGCCGCGTGGTTACATCTGCACCCGGCCTTCGAACGTTTGTTTCCAAACAGGCAAGTGTGCACACTCGCGGCGTCGATAATTTTTAAAATACCCATAGTTCGCGAGATATTTAGTTTCACCGGCGCTCGAAGCGTCTCTAGAAAATCGTTCTCCAAGTGTTTGGGCGAGGGAAAATCAGTTATGTTTGTTCCCGGAGGCCAAAGCGAGTTGTGCGAGCACGCTCAAAAAGTAGATGAAGACGAAGTTGTCATCTGCATGAGACACAAAGGGTTCATTCGGATTGCGATGAATGTAGCGAGCGATTATCAGGAGAAGATTCGAATTATACCAATTGTCGCTTTCGGAGAAAGTTCCGGAGTAAGAAATATATTCAAACGATTCATATCGAAAAAGTCGTATCGATATTTTGGGTTTCCGTTCCCATTTATACCAGTTGGAATATATTTCACGCCTTTTCCAACTCGACAATCGCTGTATTATGCAATCGGAAAAGGAGTTTCCATAGAACCCAATACGTCTCAAACGATAGAGGCCATTCACAAGCAATATTACGAACAAGTTCGAACTCTTTTCGAGAAGCATAAAAAGTTGGCAAAAAATAGCGCGCATTTACGTCTCCGTCTCGTTCAAAGTTAGTCACGTATCTAATTTATCTATATTACTACCTACATCTAGTATTAGAGATCTATTTTGGTTTAATGCTAAGTTCTTTGAAACCGATGTAAGGATTCCCGTGTCCATCACCCTCGTATTTTTTCAGCCTCTCGACAAAAGCGCGAAGTTTCACATCATCGGTTTTCTTTTCTTCCACCGCGATATGAGTGAATATAGGTCCACACGCCGCGTTTAGTACAGTCAAAACATTTTCCACCGCGCGTCTTCTTTTCTCAACTTCCTCTTCTTCGATAATTCTCGGACCTTCCTCGTAAGCTATTTTCATGCTCTCCCAAATCTCTTCGCACCTCGAGTACGCTCGCGGCCACGTCCATTGGAGGATATCGTGTAACGCTTCCAGCGCTAACAGAGCAATTTCGTTCGACGGGGCTTTCGACCACGCTAATACAGAAGGAATTAATGATTTGTATCGACCAACGATGCGTAGTTTCATCTCCGAGCAAAGTTCAGGAATTGTTCGCAAGAGCGGAGCGACAAAGTTTAAATCGTCCACGTGCAAGGAGACTGAATCCAAGCTTTGCGATAGCACTGCATCGTGATATCGCCATTCCGCACCCTCTTCTGACGACGACGATGATTGCGATTCGTGTTTACGAACTTTTGCGCACGCTACGAACGCTCGCAATGTTGGCGCAAAAAGCGCGGATGTTGCGCCAACCATATTTCTTTTCAGCTGCTCAAACATGGCTTTCGAAATTCCTCGAGTATCGCGAACAATTCTTCCGTTAACATTAACCTCCAAACACTTGCTCAAAAGCCTCTCCGTAATGCGTGCCCCAACACGTTTCGTCGCGAGCGTTTCAAACTCCAACGCTCTCAATGCGATCGAGGTAAACCGCTCAAACGTATGCTCCCCAAAAGGAACGTGCTCCAACACACTCAACGCTTGCACGCTCGCATAAAATGCTCTCGCATCCCTCCTATCTGCCAACTTTGTATTCCAAGACTCCTTTTCCGGCGCACTTTTGTGCGATTTCAAATCTCTCCACATCCGCTCGCCGTCGAGCGCGTCCGAGGCGAGAGGGGCACGTCGTTTCCCGTTGTCATCGTCACTACTACTATTACTACCTCTATTACTACCGTCCATGTAGCACTCCTCTAGCATCTCTTTCGCTCTATCAGAACATTGCTTACTCGACCACGAAGGAATTCCATCCGATGTTTCCATCATCCCGCACAATAACAGCGCAAAATCATTCCACATTTGGCTCTTCTTGTTAGGGGATTTTTCTTCATCTTCATCCTCATCCCCTATCACTTCAATCAATACTTTCTTTTTTACACGAGTCCTAACGACCTCTGCTTCATCTTCATCCACAAAATGCACCACTCCAAGCTCTTCTCTCTCGATCAAATTCGATCCAATACTCTCTCTTACTTTTGTTAAACTCGAGAGAAAATCAGCGCGAAACGCACGCACATTTTCTCTTCGCTCCGACGATGATGATGATGGTGTCGACAAACCAATCCTTCCTTCTTCTTCTTCTTCTTCCTTTTCTGCGACAAAAATCTCTCCTCTTTCCCTCCCCAACGAATCTAAATCTTTATATTCAGATATCAGAGTGCACTCGTGCACGATTTCATCCGAGGGAGGTTGTAGCCGAGAGAGGAGGAGTTGGAGTTCCTCCATTTTTTTGTGTGGAGCATCCGCAAAATGCCAAAAATGTCAATTTCTGCATTTCACCTAAAAACAATAAGTACCAGAGTACACGCGCGCGATGTATATTATTATACTGTTCGTCGTATTTTTATTATGTAATTATATATATGAGTGAGTAAAGTTAGTATGATATAGTGTGTGTGTGTATATAGTTTGGCCTTCCGACCGGCAACGTCTCACAATAAGCTCCGGCGTTTTTGCGCTTTCTCTTCTCTTCCAGTTGTTCTCTCTCTTTTCTTTTAGTATTCCTCTTCGTACTCTTCGCCATCCGCAGACTCCGCGCCGACTTCCGCGTAATCTTTTTCCAAAGCTGCCAAGTCTTCTCTCGCTTCGGAGAACTCGCCTTCTTCCATGCCTTCTCCGACGTACCAGTGGACAAACGCTCTCTTGCTATACATCAAGTCAAACTTGTGGTCGAGTCTGGAGAAGACTTCGGCGATGGCCGTAGAGTTGGAAATCATGCAGACGGCTCTTTGGACTTTCGCCAAATCACCACCCGGGACGACCGATGGCGGTTGGTAGTTGATGCCGCACTTGAAACCAGTCGGGCACCAATCGACGAACTGAATGGTTCGTTTCGTCTTAATGGAAGCGACGGCGGCGTTGACATCCTTCGGGACGACGTCGCCTCTGTACATCAAACAGCACGCCATGTATTTGCCGTGTCTCGGGTCGCACTTGGCCATCATCGCTTGCGGTTCAAACGCGGAGTTTGTGATTTCCGCCACCGACAACTGTTCGTGGTAGGCTTTTTCCGCGGAAATAACCGGCGCGTAAGAGGACAACATGAAGTGAATTCTCGGGTACGGCACCAAGTTGGTTTGAAACTCCGTCACGTCCACGTTCAACGCGCCATCAAATCGTAAACTCGCCGTCAACGACGAAATCACTTGCGCTAACAATCTGTTCAAGTTCGTATACGTCGGTCTTTCAATGTCCAAAGATCTTCTGCAAATATCATACACGGCTTCGTTGTCCAACATCACCGTCACGTCGGTGTGTTCCAACAACGCGTGCGTGCTCAAAACCGAGTTATACGGTTCAACCACCGCGGTAGAGACTTGCGGCGACGGATAAATCGTGAAACCTAACTTTGATTTCTTCCCGTAATCCACCGACAATCGTTCTAAAAGCAAAGATCCCAAACCGGAACCGGTCCCGCCGCCGACGGCGTTGAAGACCAAAAAGCCTTGCAATCCCGTGCAATTATCCGCCAACTTTCGAATTCTGTCCAACGCCACGTCCACCATTTCCTTACCAATGGTGTAATGCCCTCTGGCAAAGTTATTCGCGGCATCTTCCTTGCCGGAAATCAACTGTTCCGGGTGGAACAATTGTCTGTACGTCCCCGTTCTCACCTCGTCGATGACGGTCGGTTCGAGATCCAAAAAGACCGCTCTCGGAACGTGCTTCCCGGCTCCAGTTTCGGAGAAAAACGTCGAAAACGCGTCGTCGTTTTGGTGCTGACCGTGCTGGTCTTCCGGCATTTGCCCATCCGGACCTATGCCGTGTTCTGTTTGTTTGCATCACGCGAAAAGGAAGGAGAGATATTCAAAATTCATTACATAAAATTCAAAACAAACGACAAACGGTCACAAATTCCCCTTAAAATTGGAAGAAAGAGAGACAAAAATTTTCAAAAAAAAAAAGAAGTCCAACGCACCTAAACAGAACAGTTCCCAGCACGAGTTCCCGGTTTGGATCCCGGCTTGGCCGATGTGTAACGAAATTACTTCTCTCATTATCGCTTATTATTATCTTCGCTGTTTTTGAGAGCTTTTGATGGAGTCTGCAAAAAGAGCGAGTGTGGTAATAATTGTGTGGCATCTGAATTTTTCTTTTTTTTTAAAAAGAGGGGAAGCAAGGGGAAAGAGGTAAAAAAGCAGAGTAAAAAAAGCTCAAGACATGCAAGAGGAAAATGCTCCCACCACAAAAAACAACAAAAAGTGCAATTCAGAAAAAAGTCAAGAATTTTTCGAATGAATTTTTTTTTTCATTCACACAGAGTAAACGCGTTGTTGCGCTTTCAAACACACACACACACACATGCTTGAAGAGAGTAAACAATAATAATAATAATGCTGGCGTACATAACCTCTTCCCCGTTGTTTAAGGGAAAGAAGAAGAAGAAGAAGAAGGAAATAGACGCGGATACTTTGGACGATTTATTGGAAGATGATGATTCGGATTCGGATTCAGAAAATCGTAATGAAACAACAACGAATACTAATTCTTATTATTCTCCCTCTAATGCGGTGTACTTAAAACGAGAATGCATCGAACTGAAAATAAAAGTGAACGCGTTAGAGGAAGAACTCGCGTCCATCCCTACTAGTGGGAAAGGGAAGGAAACACACGTAGAACACGCGAGGAAGATGATGGAGAAAGATGCGGAAATTTTGAAACTGAAACAACAAAACGAAGAAAAGGAGAAACTTTTGAGCGTTTATCAGAGCGTATCGACTTCGAAGGAAGAAGCGATATCGATGGGCATCGACGCGTCGAAATTGCTATCGTTTGAAAAGACGAAGGAGCTACAAAAGATGTGTGCGGAAGCGAGGAACGTTCGCGATGCGTACGAAGACGAGTTGAGAGTCGTCAAGGCGCGATGGGAAGTATCGCGACGAGAAAAGAGAGAGGCGACGTACGCTTTGGAAATGAAAGAGAAGAAATGTAACGCGATTGAGAGCGCGAGGGAGGCGTTGGAGATGGACAGGGACGAAGCGAGACGAGAAATGTCGGCGATGAAAACGGAGTTGAACGCGAACGCATCGAGATGGAGGATGGACGTGAGCGCGTGGGAGACGAGGTGTTTGCTCGCCGAGAAGAAAGCGGCGCTTTTATTAGAACAGAGAAACATAGCGAACGAACAAAAAGATATCGATACGGAAGAAGACGAGAGCGGAAGCGAAGAAGAAGAAGAAGAAGAAGAAAAAGGAAAAGAGAAGACGACGAGCGGGAAAAGAGTCAAGACGAAAAAGTGGGCGCTGGCAAACGCGACGAATTTGCAAGCCTCCATGGAGGATGTCAACAAAGCGTGCGAAGAGAAGATTAAAAAAGAATTGGAAGCAGCCTCGGCGCAAGTTTTAAAATCCAAACGAGAGTTGGAAACGATTGAATTGAAGCTGGGCGTCGTCGAAGTTGAACGCGACGCGGCGAATAAGAGCAAGAAAAATTTACAAATAGAATTAGAGAAGGCGTTGGCGAGAGAGTCGAGAGTTTTAACGTGCTTGGATTCGTTAGAGATGGAAGTTACGGGTTTCGCGGAAGCGTGCGCCGAGATTGGCGTTTTAGATTCGCGCGTGGCGACCGCATCAAAGTCGCCGAGTTGGACGTGGCATCCGGAGTTTTACGACGTCGCGGCCGCTTCGCCCGTGGACGAAGAAGAAGAGGAAGGAGGGGAACAACAACAACAACAACAACGACAACGTGGAAGACAAAACGAATTAGTGCAGACACAAGGTGAGAACAAAGCGAACGCGCTGTTTAGAACGGTCATTCAAACCGTGGAGGAACGATTCGAAGCGCTCGAGCGGGCGTTCCAGGAAATGATGGACGATAAGGAACCAAAGTCGCTCGCGGATGCCATGCGGGACGAAGTAAAGTTGGCGTTCATCTCGGCCAGAGTTGCCGAAGAACGTTCAAAGGGTGGTGGTGGTGGAGATAGTAATAATACCACATCGGCAACTAGTGAAGAAAAGAATAAGAACGCTGGAGAGAGTAAAGCTAATGGCGCCGATGACGACGGCGATGACGACGACGACGACGAGAACAGAAGAAATAGCTATGAAATCGAGGCGTTGCGAAGCGAAATCCGAGAACTCACCGAGACGAGCGAGCTTTTGGAGCACGAACTCAACGAGCAACTCACGGAGAGTAACGCAAAATGCGAAGAGCTCACCATTCAATTGAAGAGTATGACTCTTTCGCACGCGAATGCGAGCAACGAGCGCGAATCCATGAGTCGAGCGCTCGAGGACGCAAAGTCGCGCTTGAATAGCGAGCGCGAAAAAGTGCAATCGCTCGAGAGCGCTTTGAAAAATGCTCAAAACGAAGGGAAACGTCAAATCCAAAAAGAAATCGAACGACGCGCAGATCAAGAGATGGAAATGACGTTCGAGATTGAAACGTTGAAAAGAGATCTCGCGTCGAAAATGGACCGAGTCGCCGAACTCGATGGGAGATTGAAATCTGTCGCGGCAAAGTACGAAGCGGCGAAGAGAGAAAGCGGAACTTCGGAGGAAATATCGCAACAAGCTCGAGTGGAAATTGAAAGATTACAAAAAGAAAGCAAAGCAAAGCTCGAGGCTTTGCGAATAGAAAACGAGGAGTTACTCGAGAAGGTCGAGGATGCAAACGTTCGCGTGCATCAGCTTTTGCAAGAAATCGAGGCGATGGATTCGGCCTCGGCAGAGGCTTCCGAACACGTTTCGCAAGCAATGCAGGCGATTAAGAACGCGTCGTCGCGCGAAATCTCTTCGCTCAAATCAAAGTTGGCAGAAGCAGAAGCGTTCATAGAAGCCACGGAAGGCATGGAGGACGAATTAATCTCTACTCGAGAGGAAATGTCGAGCATGAAGGAACATTTTAGCAGACGCGAGATAGAATTGAGAGGCCGAATTGCCGAGCTGGAAAATATCATCGAAGCCGTACGATTGGGGAGAGGTAGGAAAGTTGGCGTGACGCCGCCGCATAGTCCCAAACCGTCGCCGCGCAAACAGTTTGGTAAGATAGGAGATCAAGACGACGAAGTCGACGACGACGCGTCCGAAAACTCGTTTTACATTCGAACCTCCTCGAAAGCGGATCGCGAGCAAACGCTCTCGGCGATTAAGAGCGTCGATAAGAGTTTGCGACAGGCGCGCGACGAGTTCGATCGAGTCCGAAATGCGCGCTCGCGCCGTCTCGGTTTCGATGAGAAAGGAGAGGATTAGTAACGTAAAGAACGGTAGTGTATGTACTAGTAGATTAGATTTTGTTATTTATTTTTGTACTTTGCTTTGCGTTGATATTAATAGTATATAAAGTGTGTGAAGACGTGTTGTTACTACTTAGTATTATTATTATTGTAGTATCTTCTTCTCTTTCTTTCTCGCTTTTCTTATATATACGCGATGATGAAATTATTATGCGCGGCGATTGACTCAAGGTTTCTCTTCGTCTTTCATGGCGAACCCGAGCTCCTCGCGAAAATTATCCTCGTTCGTCCCGGTGAACGACCCCACCATCTTCCCGCCTCGGAATAAGAAAAAGTGCGGCGTAGACGTCACGTTCATGCTCTTCGCCGTCGTCGCCAACACTGGATCGCTATCGCCGACGACTTTGAAAAATCTCACCTTGTCGTAATATTCCGCGAACATGTCGTATTTCGCCGCGAACTTCTTACACGGTCGACACCACGAAAACGTAAACTCCACCACATTCAACGTCTCCTCCGGTGCGTTCAATATCTCCCCTTTAAACACTGGAAAAGAAGGCACGTCGTTCACTTTCCCCAAAACGACGTCCCCGTCCATAAACTCCGGCGCGAGTGCGTTTAACTCTTGCTCTTCCTCCTCCATCTCGTCGAACGACTTCATCGGTGTTCTCATGATATCTAAACACATCGGATCGTTCTCTTGGCACGCCACTTTCCGTCGGTCTTTCCAGTACTCCTTTATCTTCTGCTGACGCTCTTTCTCTCCTTTCTTTTTCTTTGTGTTCGTGGTGGTATTAATATTGGTGATGGTATCGCTGCTGCTTTTACTCGTCTTCGTCTTCTTTTCCGACGGAGAGGACGATGATTCCTTCGATGACGCAGCAGCAGAAGTTAACAACCTCCTCGTCCTCGTTGTCGTTGTTGGTGTTCGTCGCGCTCCTTTTCCTCCTTTTCCTCCTCCTCGAAAAGGACTGTTCTCGTTCCTCGTCTTCTCACCACCACCGCGACAAGAAGGCCGCAACAAAAGTACTCTCCTCGGAGAAGAAGAAGAAGAAGAAGAAGAGAACATCATCATCTCGTTATGTGTGATGTTATTCTTTCCCGTACGTAAAAATTTTTGTTGGTGCTTTCCAACGGTTTTTTCGAACGAAAATTTTTGAGCGATTGACTGAAAATTTTCAGCCTTTTTTTTCTCATCAAAAGAAAATTAAAAAACACATCATCACGAGGTACGCATCACATCATCACACGCGCACACAAAAAAAAGAATGACGACGACGAAAATGACGACGATTTCGAGGAGAACGACTTTGACTCTTCTCTTCCTCTTCGTCGCGAGCTTTTTGTTTGGGACTTTAACTGTTTTTGTCGTCCAGGTATACCACGCCAACGAGCGTTTTTGTGTGTTGTTTTTTTTCTCGATCATTTTTCTCAAAATCATCATCATCGTCGCGTTTTGGCGGCTTTGTTTGTTTTTTTTTTCTCATCGTCGCGGTCTCCAAAACTCCGCTCCCCTTCCGGCGCGTCGTCGTCGTTTACGTCGCGTTCTGTCTGTCTGTCGGGGTCGATCTCGGTTTGAAGGGTGTTTCTCTCGAAAGTTCTTCTTCTGTTTCTTCTTTTCGACGAAAACGGAGGATTGGAGGAAAAAATGGGTTCTTCTCGATGATGTTGGGAAGAACACCAACCACTTCATCGAAACTCTCTTTTCGCGGGGTGCGAAAAATACTAACCACCAAAATGTTTGTTTCTCTGCTTTGATGACATAACACAGGCGCAAGAATACGATGACGATGGTTTAAGGCCAGCGGAACCGTACGACGACGTTCCAGATTACGGTCCAGACTACGGCGATTACGGCGGCATGGGCGGCATGGGCGGCATGGGCGGCATGGGCGGCATGGGCGGCATGGGCGACTACGGCGGCGGCGACTACGGCGACTACGGCGGCCAAGGAGAAGAGGAAGAGTTGGAAATGCCGGAAGGTCCGTACGAAGTCGAACCGTTAGGGAAGGAGAATTTCACATCCATTTTGAAAGACTTGGACGGAGCTTTAGTAGAGTTTTACGCGCCGTGGTGTGGACACTGTAAAAAGTTGGAGCCGCATTACGAATACGCCGCGAGAGCTGTGAAAGAGAGCGAAAAGTTGGAAGGTAAGAACGTGAAGTTGTTCAAAGTTGACGCGACCTTGGAAGAAGCGCTAGCGAAAGAATTGGGCGTGGAAGGGTTTCCAACCATGAAGTGGTTCGAGAAAGGCGAGTTGAAGAAGGATTACCAATCCGGAAGAGACCAATACGCCATCGCGAATTACGTCGAGCGTCAAATGGGCGAACCGAGCGTTGATTTGACGACGATGAAAGTGTTCACCGGCGAAGAGGCGCCGAAGAAAGTGAAAGAGGCGAAAGAAGACGGCGATGAAGGCGAAGAAGAAGACGAGGATGAAGACGAAGATGAAGAAAAGCGAGCGACTTTGATCGCGGTTTTCGACGAATTGGGCTCTTCCCCAGCCTTCGCGGACTTTTACGCCATGGCGAAAGATATCGATCTCAACGGCCTCGACGTAGCGCACACAGATAATCGCGCGAACGTTGCCAAATTGGGCCTGACCAATTTCAAAAGACCGTCCAACCCGGCGATGGTTTTGATGTTTGAAAACGAAAAAGGCGAGAAATCTTTCGCCGAGTACGACGGCAAATGGGAGGCGAAAGAGATCACCAAGTTTGCCGCCGTCGCGCAACTTCCATGGGTCATTCCATTCGAGCAAGAATACATCAACAAAGTCTTTGAATCTGGCGTGACTGCGCAAGTTTTGGTCTTTCACGACGGCGAGAACGAGGAAACTGCGAAAGAACTCCACGCCCTCCTCGAGGAAGTTTCCAAGGAAGACAACAAGAGCGGCAAGATTTTGTTCGTCACCGTGGACATTAAAGGTAGCGATGCCGAGGGTGTTTTGGAATACTTTGACGTGGTCGTCGGCGAGGACGAGTTCCAACCGCAAGCGGTCATCTTTTCGCAACCAACCGAACCCGAACCGGTGAATAAGGACGAGAAGGAGAAACCACGCATCGAAGAAGGCCAAAAGAAGTATAAGCTCGAAAACGCGCCGACGATTACGAAACCAATCATGCAACAGTTCATCAAAGCTTTCGAAGCGGGTTTGTTGCAGGAACACTTAAAGTCCGAACCTATTCCGGAGGAAAACTACGGTCCGTTGTACAAAGTTGTCGGCGAAAACTTTGATGAAATGGTCAACGACAGCGAAACGGATGTCTTTCTCGAAGTGTACGCGCCGTGGTGCGGGCACTGCAAAGAACTCGCGCCGACAATCAAGAAACTCGCCAAGAGGTTCAAAGACGTGCCGACGGTGAAAATTTGCGATATGGACGGTACCGCGAACGAGCATCCTTTAGTAAAGGATGCGAAAGGTTTCCCGGCGATTTATTTCTTTCCCGCCGGGGAGAAAGGTGTAAGAGTTCCATGGGACGAAGAGGAGAAGAGAACGGTTGGCGGCTTCACGAGATTTATTCAAGCGAACGCAAAACTTCCGTTTGATTTGCCGAAAATTAAGTCCAAGGAAGAAAAAGCTGCGGAGAGGGAAGCGAAGAAGAAAGCCAAGGAGTTCGAAGAGGCGCACGAAGAGTTGTAAACGTGGACCGTCCCGAGAGTTATAAATAAATATAAATTAAGTACGTATATTATTCTTATTCTAATGATCACTTGCCTCGTCCTTCTTCTCTTTCGATTGCTCGATAGGCGATGTCGCTTCGACAGAAACCGTTCGGCCAATCGATTTTATCGATGGCCACGTACGCGTTCTTCGTCGCCTCTTTCACGGACGTACCCATCGCAGTTATCCCCAAAACTCGACCACCGTTCGCTAATATCTCCCCATTCTCTCCACTCGCCGTTCCGGCGTGAAAGATTTTCGTTTTTGCCGTCGATTCTTCCGCGCCTTGTAAATTTTTAATCTCGTCGCCTTTCGAGTAACTTCCCGGGTACCCTTTCGCCGCTAAAACAACATTAACAGCTGGTTCTTTGCTCCATTTCACGCTCTTCACGTCGTCGTCGGTGATATTATTCGTCGCTGCGGCGTATAAAAGCTGGCACAAATCGCTTTCCATTCTCGCCATTAACGTTTGGCACTCGGGATCGCCAAAGCGCACGTTGTGTTCCAACAGTTTTACTTTTTTCGTTTTCTCGTCAATCATCAACCCGGCAAAGATGACGCCATTATACTCGCACCCTTCTTCACGCATTCCTCTCACCGTTGGCTCGATGATATTCTTCATCACGTCCTCTTCAATCTCTTTCGTGACCACTGGAGCTGGCGAATACGCGCCCATACCACCGGTGTTCAATCCGGTATCGCCGTCGCCAACTCTTTTGTGGTCTTGCGCCGACGCTAACGGAACCGCAACGTCGCCCCCGACGACGGCAAAAAACGACGCCTCCTCGCCAAACAAAGTCTCCTCGATTACGATCGTATCGCCGGCATCGCCAAACTGTTTATTCAACATCAGCTCGTCGATGGCTTTTTCCGCCTCCTCGACGGTTTCAGCCATAATCACGCCTTTCCCGGCAGCCAAACCAGACGTTTTAATCACAATCGGCGCTCCCGTCACCGTTCTCACGTACTCCTTCGCCTTTTCCGCGTCGCTAAAAACCTCGTACGTGGCTGTCGGAATGTTATACTTCCTACACAAGTTCTTCATGAACTCCTTGGACCCTTCCAACTGCGCCGCTTTCTTCGACGGTCCAAACACGTTGATATTTTCCGCTCTCAAACTGTCCGCTAACCCGTCCACCAGCGGCGCTTCCGGCCCAACGACGACTAAATCGATAGCGTTCGATTTGCAAAATTTCACCACATCCGCGTGATTCGATTCAGAAACGTCCGCGATGGATGTCACGGTCGGCTCCGTCGCGATACCGGCGTTCCCCGGTAACGCGAACACTTTCTCGCACGTTTCAGACTGGAGCAAACGATAGATTAACGCGTGCTCGCGACCACCGGAGCCGATGACCAGAACGTTTTTCTTCTTTTTTTTCGACGAAGACGCCGGTGCCACAGCTGAGAAGACAATCGCGGAAGAAGAGGAAGACGACGACGCGCTTCCTCCTCGTCTTCTTCCGCTTCTTCTCGTTGATTTAACAAACATCATCATCATCATCATCTTCCCCGAGGATACAGAGGAGGAGTTCTTCTTCGTTCTCGAAAAAGAAGAAGGAAAAACCTTCTTTGTTGTTCCTCTCAAAGTCGTTCGCCCCATCGTGGTAGTAGTATTACTCGTCGTCATCATCATCGACGTCGTCGTCGTCATCGTCGTCTGTTTCCCGCGAGGATCGTTCGTGTTAGAACAGAGAGGTGTTTTCGTGTGTGTAAAAGAACAACACCTTTTCAAAAATGAGAGACACATTTTGAATTTAGGGTCTAGGGTTTACATCAAGAAAAGATCTCTTCTTTTTCCGAAAATTCTTTTTTTTTTATCCAAACAACACCAACAAGAAAAGAAATCATTTCATCCAAACGCGCACAACAGACGACAAAGGCACGACGCGCGAAGAAGAAGAAGTCGAGATTCTCGATTTCGCAAATACAAAATCGAGTGGTTTTAGTTAAACTTTGACACGTGCGCGCGTAAAATGAGCGTTTTCACGGTCGCGTCGACGTCGTCGATGACGTTTTTGAGTTCCTTTTCTTCGCGAATTTCGATGTCCTCTTCCTCTGCCTCCTCTTCCTCGAAAAGAAACGTCTCGTCGTCGCTCGTTGGGTTTTCTTCCTCCTCCTCCTCCTCCTCCTCGAGAGCCACGGGAAAGCGAAGGGAAAAAAGAACGTTTCGAATCGAGGCGATGGCCGTCGCGGACACGAACGCGGAGATTGATTTCGCCAAGTACGTGAAAGAAAAGAACGCGGCGATCGAGCAAGCGTTGTCCGATTCCGTCCCAACCATTTATCCAGAACGTTTGCACGAATCCATGAGATATTCTTTACTCGCCGGTGGGAAAAGAATTCGTCCGTGTTTAGCAATCGCGGCGTGCGAGATGGTTGGAGGCGCACAAGAAGTGGTCATGCCAACGGCGTGCGCGCTGGAGATGATCCACACGATGAGTTTGATCCACGACGATTTACCGATGATGGATAACGACGATTTTCGAAGAGGCGTGCCGACGAATCATAAAGTGTACGGGGAAGAGATGGCTATTTTAGCCGGCGACGCGTTGTTGTCGCACGCGTTCGAGTACATCGCGAGAGAGACAAAAGGGGTTCCGGCGGAGAAGATTTTACGCGTGATAGCGGATGTTGGGAAGTGCGTCGGGTCGGAAGGACTCGTTGGTGGCCAAGTTGTGGACATCGAAAGCGAAGGTTTGGCGATGGAAGGGAAACCGGTCAGTTTGGAAACGCTGAAGTATATTCACGCGCACAAGACTGGGGCGTTGTTGGAGACGGCGGTGGTTTCCGGAGCGATTTTGGGTGGCGGAACCGAAGAGGATATCGAGCGATTGGGGAAGTACGCGTACGATATTGGATTGGCGTTTCAAGTTGTGGATGATATTTTGGATTGCACGGCGACGAGCGAGGAGTTAGGCAAAACGGCTGGTAAAGACGTCGCGGTTGGTAAGGCGACGTACCCGAGTTTATTAGGATTGGAGGAGTCGCAGAGGATAGCAGATGAGTTAATTAAGAGCGCGAAGGAACAGTTATCGGTGTACGATCAAAAGAAAGCCGCGCCGCTCATTGGCTTAGCCGATTACATTAAAAACAGAAAGAATTAAGAGAGAGAGAGAGAGAAACGAGGAGGACCGATATATAAGCGCGCTTATTCTCGGAAGATTCTTTTTTTGCGTATTGTAATAATAATTAAACTTCTTACTGAAACATTTTGCGAACATGGTGTACATACATACGAGACGGGCGCGAAGAAAGAGGTTCGAGCGGGGAGCGACGTTTATTTAGTTCGTTGCTTTACGCTTCGTCAACGCATTCATGCGCTCCCGAAACTCTTCCGCCGCAGATTTCGCTTTCGCAACCGGTGATTTCTCAGCAGCAGGAGCTGTTGTTGTTGTTGTTGCTGCGATGTTCACGTCTCTCGGGGAAAGCTTGAATCCTTTCGAAGCGGAACCGCCGGTACTTTTACCTTGTGAAGCGAAACTGCTCCCAAAGTTCCTCGGCGTCGCGCGAAAAGCAAAAGAGCTTCCACCGTTTTCCTTTTCAGAGATAGCGGCGGAAGGAGTAGAAGACGAAACAGACAACAGCTTCTTCTTTCGACTGTTCTCAACTTTCGCCAAACCTCTGTTCACGTACGCTTGGAACGCCGAACTCGTCTGTCGCAAGTGTTCGTTCACGTCGACTCGAGAAATTTTCTCCTCGCACTTGGTGAAATTGTACAGTTGTTCGAGACCTTGGACGGTCGTGTCCTTGTCGCCGATTTTTGCGAAAATGCCCGACAGTTCCTCTCGAACTTTCGATTCGATTTCATCCTCTCCGGAAAGGATTTTCAAACTCGCGCGAACCTGTCGCAACAACGAAGGAAGTTGATCCGACTCGCTCTCCAACTCTGGTATTTTTACGTTCATACCTGTCAAAGCTAACTTGGCGTACTTTTCCGCGGACGGACCGATGAGTTTGCATACCTCGTGAACCACCGCGCGAACGATTCGAATGTTCTTGTTCCCGTACTCGTCGTCGCGTTCACCCTCGAGAATGAACTCTTCGCCTTTGAAGGAGTAAAATTCGTGCACCGCGGAGAAAATTGAGGCGACGTTGATGCCGGATTCCACGAGCTCTTCGAGCTGAAACGCGAGTTTGACGAGACATTTCGCGACTAAAGTTTCAAACAAAGCTACTTTTGCTTCGGTATTTTCGGCATTAGCGTTCTTCTTGCTCAGATGATGCGCAGTTGTAGTCGTTGTCGCCGCGTTAGCGTCGCCCAACGAAGAGAAATCCGGGACGCCTTCCCCGGATAACAACTTGATCAAACTGACCATAGAATTCGTCTTGGAAAAGTTTTCCATGGCTTTCTCTGCGAGCGCGTTGAGCGCATTCAAATAATCCGAAGATTCCAAAACAGTTGTAGTTGATTCAAAAGAAGATATGCTTGAACTATTATCCATGGCCAAAACCAACTGCGAGAGCACAGAGGCGAGGACGTTTCTGGTCGTTGCTTCCGAAGCGCCGTTCGCTAAGATGGACTCTTTCAAGACCGCGTGCATAGTCATCAACGCGTACTTACAGCCACGCAGTAACGTTTCGTACTCCTCTCGCTCTTCCTCGATCTTCTTGTTCGTTTTACTCTTTTTGTGCTTCTCGCATTTTTTCTTCGCTTTCACCGCGTTTTCAAAGAAAATCGGCAGCTCGTCAGATAAAAACATGAGTAAAGGTCCGATAGTTCCAGAAATCTCGTGTTTAAACGCGTCCGACATGGCGTGCGCGTTCATTTCGTGACACAACGCTTTCAAACCTTCCACACACTCGTCGTCTTCGTCTGCCGTGGCTCTCGCGAGCGCTTGGTCCCAAATAGAAGGTCTCGCCGGTGGCGTGACTGGCGGTTCGAGGTCCTTCCCGCCGTCAACGTTGAGTTGTTTCAAGTCACACATTTGAAAAACGTCTCCACTGGAACTTCGAGAGACGTTTTCTTTGACCGCATTATCAAACATAACCTCGAGATTGTCCACGTCCATGTTGTCGTCGTCCAAAATACTTTTTCTTTCGGCGAACTTTTCCGTCGGCTTCTGGGCGGACGGAGGCACGAATACTTTCTCGACGGTGCCCAGATTTTTATAATTTTCCGGGATATTGAGCGCTGCCGGTTTCTTCATCGCGCTCGATGTAGTAATAGCACCATTGCTGGTAAAATCAATGGGAAATTCCTTGTTAATTCTCGCGTCAATAGCCGAACACAAACCGTGCGGTAATTTCTCAATGGCTTTCAGCGCGTCTTCGCGAGTCACCGTGCGCTTCTTCTTTATACTACTGCTGGTCGTGCTATTACTAGAACTACTCGCCGCATCTATCGTGCGTTCCATTTTCATGGCAGTTTCAAAGAGATTCGAAGCTGCTACGCGAACGTCGCTCGATTTGTCCTTAAAGCCAACCGCGGCAAACGCCATGGCAGGTTGTAAGAGAAGCGCGATATCGTCCGCCGCTTTGGCCGTGGCGGCGTTCTTTTCAATAGCCTCTATCGTTTCGCGGCAAAAGTCCATAGCCTCGCGTTTACCATCCGCACACAAAGTGCCAACGGAAGAAGAATTCGACGAGGAAGTCGCGAGCTCGACGAATTTATTTGCAAACTGTTCTAAAACTACAGCTTCACCAACGGCGACGCCCCAATCGGAGATCAAAGAAAACGCAGCTTCTCTGACAAATCTCTTGGAGTCGCCGACGTGTTTCGCGCAATCGCTCAACACCAATCGTCCAACTTTCTCGACGTTTTCCCCACACTTCAACGCGAATTGTCCGGCAAGCTGTAACGCTTGAGATGCTAAGTTGGCGTTAGAGTCCGTAAATCTCGCTCGCAAAGCTGAAAAAAGCGCGTCGAGTCCAAAGACTTCGATGTTACTCGGCGCTGAGTCGAGAATAGATTTCAACTTGTCGAGCGCGGCGGATCGACGCTTCCAGTTACCATCCGCGGTATCGCGGAGTAAGGCGTCCGTAATTTTCAAACTCAAATCGGCGGCGCAGCAGCCAGTGTTGTTATTGTTATTTTTCTTGTTGATGTTGTTGCCGCTGCTACTGCTCGTGCTTGCGTTTTTTCTATCGCTTCGCTCTTGTTTTCTCTTTGGAGCCGCTGCGACATTCTCTCCAGCACCAGCTTTCTTTGGCGCCGTCGAATTCGCAGATGGCAGCGCTGGCGTAATCTTTGCGCATATCTCGTTCATTTTTTTCATTTTACTATCGTCCACTCCGGCGAGATGTTGCGAGGAAAGTGTTTTCATCCCGCCGGCTCTCCCCGCGAGCGTGCCGAGAAACTCCTGCGAAGCCTTCCTCGTTTCCGGATCTTTATCCTCTAAAAGTTTAACCACTGTCGCAACTAATTCGCTCGCACTAATCGTCTTCTTCGCCTCCTGCAATGAAAACGACGCGCTCGATCGCGTCAACCATTTCAAAGTTTCCAATTTCGCTTTGCCGACTTTGTGTTGCAATCCGTATTTTACCACGTCTTCTGGCGAGTCGCAAAATGCGAAACATCGCAATGAAATGGCATCCAACGTGTTCGCAATCGCACTCGTCACGAATGCGTTCTTATCTTTTAATTTATCCAGTAAAGCACTGAGCAGCATTTTTGCGTCTTTACTAAAATCCGCTCTCGCGTTCAAACATAACTTTTCGATCGATTTCGACGCCTCCGCGACGCAATTCGCGTTGGCGTCTTTCGAGATGACTTTCTTGAGCACTTTTTGAAGCTCCATGAACTCTTCTTTTTGTAAACGCGCGGACGAAGAGCACGCGTCGGTGAGTTGCTTCAGCGCGTGTAAGCGGTGTCGCCAATTCGAAGATACCACGGCTTCCCAAAATTTTGGAATATCTTCGTCCGTGGATGGTTTGTCCAATGCTTTGAGCACCGAGAACGGCTCCGCGGAATCGTACGGATCTTCGTTCAAGTCGTCTGCACCTGCCACCGCTTCTACCTTTTCGGTAACACTATCTTCTGTACTACATTCAGACGTAGACGTTGTCGTCTTTTTCGTTCTCATCTCTTTTTGCAACGAAATCAAAAACCTCGTCGCTTTCATCGAACCTCTTTCTTTCCCGTCCGCCGTCTCCTTCGCCAACGACGCCTCCACCTCGCCTTTCATCGTTTTCGACAACTTGTCTTTCATCTTCTCCATCACGATTTGATCTCCGACCCATTTCGCGCACTCCACGATAACTCTCTTCCCTTCATTTCTCACCTTTTCGTCTCGATGCCCGATGGCTTCTTTGGCTCCGTCTAAACACTTCATCCAGTTCAACGCGCCTCTCTTCCCGCACCCGAACTGTTCGCACGCGAGCGCTAAACACTTACTCGCCGCCAACGCGACTTTCGGTACCTTATGCCCGCTCGCTTTCGATAACACCTCGATCGCTAACTCCGATTGTTCCATCTCCACGAACAAGCAAAACGTTTCCGTGGCAAAACTCACCGCTTTCGGTCTCCCGAAGAACGCTTTCGAGACCAGCGCTGGCAACACTTTCGCCCCAACGTCTTCCGCGAATTCTTTCACACCACCCTCGCTTTTCGATGACGACGACGACGTGAACAAAAACGAGACTAACTCGCGATCGATCATCTTCCTCAACCTTTGATTCGTTCTCTCTAAAGCCACGTCTAAGGCGTTCGCGTTCGTCTCGGAGACGATTTTATGCATCGCTTCTTTAAAATAGTCGATGATTTCGAAATTCTTCTCGTAGTCGTTGGTATTCGTTTCCTTCTTCTCGTCTTTGGCAAAATCATCATCGAAAGACGACGACGACACCATTGATTCGTACGCTCTCGATCGGACTTTCCAGTGAGCGTGTTGACATTGCGCCGCGAACGAGAGCTTTAAAGTCGCTTTTAAAATCTCTTCTTCTTCTTTTCCGTTGTTGTTTTCAAAGCTCATTTTATGTGTACTCTACTTATATATATGTCTTTCAAATTGTCTTAAAGTTGTCTTAAAGTTGTCTGTATAGTCCGTTTTGTCTTAACGTTGTCTTTAACTTGTCTGTGCCATATATATTGTTTTTCTTGTGAAAATCCCGTGAACTCAAAAACGTTTTTTGAACGTTGAATCGGTGCGGATTTGGACTGGTCGAACTGGTAAGACTGGTAAGGGAAAGATTAGGACTTGGTTTTGACGAATGTCCCTCGTTTTTAAGCTGTTGAAATCTTTCGGTCATAGCCACTCACAAGAACTCTCGACACAAGTTGATCCCATGAAACCCTAGACAAACTCGAGCATTTCGGTCGACACTCCTTTTTCGGGATACGATTTTGTGAAACGACTCTTTTACCTAACTTTTATAACGCGCAACACGGGTACATTAACAACAAGTATTCGTGATCAAACGCACACAAAAGAAGCTTTGACACTTGTTGAACCTTGTTACGTCCCCCGATCATCGACATCAACGTCAATATAACCCAAAGGTAAAGAAATAGAAACCGATTTTTTCGTCGTCGTTTTTCCCGAAGTCGCGAAAAGTTCCCGAAGTTACGGACGTTACTATAGTTTGGGGTGGGTGGGGGATATGATATCTCTATTTGCTGCTTTTATTGCACCGCGCTATTATCTGCGAGTATTCGCGCGGTAGTAACGACAGGAAAAGAAAGTATCGATTAGTGAGTGTCATGCTCGTAAAAAGCACCGACACTGTGTTAAAGCTTTCCGGTTCACCGAAACCAGGCGAAGCCATTCGAGCCGTACTTCTCGGGCGTTCTTGCCTCGACTCGAACATAAACGCGACCATTGAATTCCACTGGTATAAAAAGGAAAGCAACCAGGAACAAAAAGAACATCACCAGAAACAACACAAGGATTCAGAACGTCGAGAGGAATTGCACAAGGACGAATTCAAGATTCATGGTGCAACTGCACCTATCTATTTGGTGAGAAAAGTTGACATCGGGTGTCGCATCGGTGCGCTGGTGATTGTGCGAAGCAATATTAGTAGTAATGATTTTGTCCATGGGGATGAGAAAAAGAAGAAGAAGAGTAAAATTTTGGCGACGTTTAAGAGTGAAATGTCGGATGTTGTTTACATGGAGAGCGACCATGTTGATGAAGACTGTTACGCCGACGATACTCCTGGAGAGGGGAGGAAGATCGGCAAGAATTGGAGGCTGCAACAAAAATCAAAGACTTCTTCGACGACGGTGGCGGTGGTAGAAACGCCCCATAGCCATCCTCATTCCATAGGAAAGTCTTTCTTCTCGTCTTTGAAGGTGGGTGCGTCTCCCAATACTTTTGAAGCGAGCGCGATGAGTGGTATCAACGACGAAAAAATGAACGCCGGAAAGTTGGTGTTCAAAGAAGAGCGGGGACAAATTGATGACGACTCTACCATAATCGGCGCCGAGCGATATACAAAAGCAGAGAACGGTGCTATTTCGTCAAAGAGAGTGCGTGAGGAAAAATTGCTTATGGACGCAGGGCTTTCTAAGCATAAATACGGCAGTTCGGGTAGATATGCCGACGACGAAGACAACAAGGATGAGTCAATGATTGACTATTTACTTTTCGTCGAGAAGGAAGAATATGAAACAACAAAAACGAAAACAATAACAAAATCGACGGAAAGATCAAACAAATTCGAAGATGATAAAATTTATGTGGACATTCTACATAAATTGAAGGCGTATGCGAGAATGCGAATTCGTCATATGGGACATTTCCTGAAGATTTTGAAGTTTATAACATTTTGTGTTTTATATTGTACTATGTTATACTTGCAGACAGATCCGATATTAAGTTTTGAAGTAACATCAACTGTAAAGGGTCTATTAAAACCAAGAATTCGATCTACCCAGGATTTAAATTATCTCTACGAGTGGCTGAGTGAGAGTGTGGTCGAACCAATCTGGACAGAGGCACCGTGCGGTGATGGGGTCTGCTCGGCACCATACGAATTTCCAGCTTTTGGAAGATTTGGCTGCAAAGCTGATTGCGGTTCAGCAACAAATATCATCTCATTTGTGATCCACATCCAAACCAGGTTTGGAAATTCTTTAGCTGTTAGTGCACTGGAGCTCATGTCTCAAGCCAGTTGGAATTTATGTTTGCAAGATCCTGGGCGGTACGCGAACGATTTACCTGATTTATGCTGGTATGAAAAAGATAAAAAATTTTCCGAAGTGAATTCAAATGAACTTATTCGGCTTGACATCATAAGTGGGAATTGGTACATTCACATAAAGGGCGATCACCTAGGTTTAGTTGCTGGGAAGATTTACAGGCTCGAGGAAAATGGTGATTTAGTTTTGTCGCCATCAGTTCCTTTATGGCTGACGTGTACGAAAGTTTCTCTTTTCACAAATGTAAAAGCTCGAGTATCAACTCGATCTTCGAATATGCAAAATTTGACGCAAGTTCAAGAGACGTTGAATGCGTATAATCATAATTTAGTTCCAAGAAGGATGTATTCGTTTTCGTCGTCGTCGTCGTCTTCGCCAACATACGATTGCTCGGACGAAAAACTTTACGGAGACTTAGAAGACGGGTATCGAGGGTGTAGTTCGATCACAATTTCGGGAAGAACTTGTCAAAAGTGGAGTGTGCAGTCGCCTCATAGTCATACTAGAACGGCAACAAACTATCCAAGTAAAGGTCTTGGAGATCACAATTATTGTCGTAACCCAGACGGAGAAGCAGGAGGGATTTGGTGTTATACCACAGATTTGTCGCTCCGCTGGGAATACTGTGATGCGCTTGCACCTCCTCCTCCACCGAGTCCACCCCCTCCATCGCCGACTCCACCTCCAGCCAGTGCCTCGCTACAAGGTATTATGTATTTAATTGGATATTCGGTGTCAGATTGGACGTCCACACAAGAGGAAGCATTTAGGGATGGGTTGTCTTCGATTTTAGGCATTTCGTCTGGGGCGATAACAGAAGTTTCTGTCTCCAACTATATTTGGCCTTCACCTCCTCCGTCGCCTCCTCCTCCTTCTCCGTCGCCTCCTCCACTACTGACGATGATGATCACGGCTGCTGAGGGGAGCAGTGGTTTTATTTCGAATGATGCGAGTCTAAGTTTGACGTTTACATTGAGCGAGTCTACGAGTGATTTCACTGATGCGGATGTGACTGTGACTGGCGGCGGGAAGCTTACGAGTTTTACAGGCTCTGGAACGACGTATACCGCGACTCTTACGCCTTCCATCGAAGGGCTTCAATCGATTAAAGTAGCTGCGAATGCGTACTCGGATCCTGCTGGTAACAGTAATGTTGAATCCAATACTTTTGGGTGGACTTACTCTTCTCATATTTCAATCCCGGACGCAAGTTGGCATACTTTCGTCGCAGAATGTTTATCTGAATCAGACGCAGACGTTACCGGCGAGTGCACGACGTGGGCTTCTGGTAATGACTACGGGACTATGCCGAATTGGGATACGAGTTTGGTGGAAGATATGAGTGGATATGTATACCCAGGTTATCAAGGCTTTGGTGGTAAAAGTACATTCGACGGCGATATTTCGAATTGGAACACAGCGCAAGTGACTACTATGCGATATATGTTTCGTTCCGCTTCTGCGTTCAACCAGGACATTGGGAATTGGAATACAGAAAAAGTGACTGATATGGAAGGTATGTTTCTTTCCGCTTCTGCGTTCAACCAAGACATTGGGGGGTGGAACACAGCGCAAGTGACTGACATGGGATATATGTTTTTTCGTGCTTCTGTGTTCAACCAAGACATTGGGAGTTGGAACACAGAAAAAGTGACTAATATGCAATATATGTTTCGTGACGCTTCTGCGTTCAACCAAGACATTGGGAGTTGGAACACAGAAAAAGTGACTGATATGTATGGTATGTTTCAATCCGCTTCTGCGTTCAGCCACGACATTGGGAGTTGGAACACGGAAAAAGTGACTTCTATGAGATATATGTTTTTTTACGCTTACGCGTTCAACCAGGACATTGGGAGTTGGAACACAGAAAAAGTGACTAATATGGAATATATGCTTTACTCCGCTTCTGCGTTCAACCAGGACATTGGGAATTGGAACACAGCGCAAGTGACGACTATGCATTCTATGTTTTATTACGCTTCTGCGTTCAACCAAGACATTGGGGGTTGGAATACAGGAAAAGTGACGACTATGCAATCTATGTTTTACTCCGCTTTCAACCAAGACATTGGGAGCTGGAACACAGCGCAAGTGACTGATATGAGATATATGTTTTTTTACGCTTCTGCGTTCAACCAGGACATTGGGAGTTGGAACACAGAAAAAGTGACTCATATGGGATATATGTTTTACTCCGCTTCTGCGTTCAACCAGGACATTGGGAATTGGAACACAGAAAAAGTGACTAATATGCAATATATGTTTGGTCAGGTTTCCGTGTTCAACCAAGACATTGGGAGTTGGAACACAGCGCAAGTGACTGATATGGCATATATGTTTTATTACGCTTCTGCGTTCAACCAGGACATATCTTCGTGGACTGGAACAGCGGCGACGACGGCTCAAGGTTTTATGTTTACTGGTGCGACTGCGTTTCAAGCGAAATACACGTGTGTCACCTCCGGCCCGGCGACTTCGTGCGATACACTCAAAGAAACATGGGTTTTCCCTTCTCCTCCTCCTTCTCCTCCTCCGGCGCCTTTACCACCACCAGGACGCAGAAAGCTTCTTGCACAGTCAGATACGGTTGCCCTAACATTTACTGTCGAAGCTACACATTTTAGTGAATTGGTCACTTTCGAGAGTTTACTCGTGACCACGGATCCAAGTAAGGTTGCAGAGATCAAATTAAAGTTCGAATCAGCAGGCCTGCAACTTACCACTGTGGTTTGCCCAATATCATTGATATATAGTGCTCCTCCCCCTCCTTCGCCTCCTCCTTCTCCTCCTCCATCTCCTCCCCCATCTCTTCCTCCATCTCCTCCTCCATCTCCTCCTCCGTTTCCACCCCCATCCCCTCCACCACCACCACCACCGTCGCCTCCACCGTTACCTCCACCGTTGCCTCCACCATCGCCTCCACCGTCGCCTCCACCGTCGCCTCCACCGAGTCCTCCACCGAGTCCTCCTCCTTCTCCTCCGCCAAGTCCCCCTCCGTCTCCTCCACCTCCTCCTCCTTCGCCACCCCCTCTTCCGCCCCCGTCACCTCCCCCGTCTCCTCCACCATCTCCCCCTCCTTCACCACCA
>ENA-OWPI01000577-OWPI01000577.1-marine-metagenome-genome-assembly--contig:-NODE-577-length-49662-cov-13.613250_pt1 | contig 49662 bp, 43 predicted proteins | sample MGYA00238138_ERZ651775 | MGnify/ENA primary metagenome ERZ651775 (study PRJEB26906, sample SAMN06265043) | marine metagenome | isolation source: Helgoland LTER site | place: Germany:Helgoland, sampling...
CCGATCAGGCTCATGAAGAACGCCGTCCACGGCGTATAACTGAGTAGCCGCTTGTAGATCACACTGTCCGTTGTTTTTGAGGTCATGGCGTTATCAGTTGGGGGCTTCTGAATTCGACTGGGTTTTAATTTGCACTCGGCTGATGCCGGCTTGGGTCAAAATATCAAGTAGGGTTACGACATTTTGATGACTGGCGCGTGCATCTGCCATCAGGACAACGTGCTCTGGCTTTAGTGTGTCGATAGTCGATTGAATGGCTATTGTGAGCGCTGCAGAGCCTTGGCTCAAAACGACGGCATCATTGATCGCATATTCCCCGCGACTCGAAACACTCACGACCATTACATCTTTGGTTGGTTCTGATTGACCGTCGGCCGTCGGTAATTCCAAATCGATCTGCGTTTCTAATTTAAACGACGTCGAAACCATAAAAAAAATAAGCAGCAAGAAGACGACATCGATCAAGGGCGTTAAATTGACCTCAAGAGGGTCTGTTCTTCGACGAACAAAGTTCATCCTTTTGGCCGCTCTGCTAAAAAGGGCACCTGTCGCGCGGTGATGTGATCAACAAGGCTCTGCGCATCTTGTTGCATGTCGATTGCAAGTTCGTCGATTTTTCGAACCAGAAAACGATGGCAAAACAGTGCCGGAATGGCCACGCTTAGCCCAGCGGCGGTGGTAATCAGTGCTTCGGAAATACCGCCCGCTAAGGCTGGCGCATTGCCGATACCTGCCAATTGAATGGCGCTAAAGACTTTAATCATGCCGATGACGGTGCCCAACAAGCCCAGTAAGGGCGCGATCGCCGCGACGCTGCCCAAGGTCGACAAATAACGCTCCAAGTCATGTACCACTTGAATGCCGGTGGCTTCAATGCTTCGAAGCATTGGATCTCGCCCAAACGGGTTTTGCTGTATTCCCGCAGCCAGCACTTGCCCTAATGGCGAGCTGAGCTGCAATTGATTGAGGGCCTCTGGCGTGAGCGCGCCCGCCTCTATCTGGACCAGCACATCGGCCAAAAGGTGTCTCGGCGCAACCGTTTGACGTCGTAGCGTCCAGGCACGCTCGATTGCAATGCCCGCGGCAACAATAGAGCAGGCAATGATCGGAATCATCAACCAGCCCCCTGACTTTAGGAGTTCAAGCACGCCACATCCCACGTTGAGCAAATCGTTACTTTAGCACAAGGACTTGGGTTCGCCTCGGCCCTATCAGCGCCTGTATTATCGAACATCAAGCCACAATTTTGTTGTCAAATAACGTTGCTATCTGGTGGGCACTGAGGCCCAAGTCTTGGGCTAGGATCTCTTCACTGTGCTCTCCAAGGCTCGGCGCGCGAAGCGCAGGCAGGTTGGTGCTTGCGCCAAAGCGAATCGGATTCGCTGGCGCAAGGTAGGTTCCAATGCCGGGCTGTTCTAGCAAATTAAACAGTGGATTGTCTTCCGAGCAATCCGGATCCAGTGCAAGGAGTTCTTGGAACGTATGATACGGCCCAAAGCAAACACCCGCCTCACTCAGCCTTTGACTCACTTCCTGGCCCGTATGCGCTTTAAACCAAGGATTGATGAGCTCTGTAATTAATACGCGGTGCTCAAATCGTTGACTTTGGGTCTCAAAATAAATTGATTGATGCATCGCTAGTTGGGCGATTTTCTCAGCGATGCCGGTTGCTTGGATGATTGCCTGCCATTGTTTGGGTGTAAGCCCAACCAACATAAAACGCTTGCCATCCTGACTCACAAAATCTTTCCCGAAGGCGCCGTAGAGGTAATTGCCATAGCGGGGCCTGTCGGCTTGGTTTATTGCGGCTTCTGCTAGGTTGCCTAGGTGACCGGCGGTTGCGAGTGCGACATCTTTCAAAGCAATTTCGACCAACTGGCCTGCGCCTGACGTTCGGCGATGACGTTCGGCGGCCAGCAGCGCAGTTGCCGCCATCTGACCTGTAATAGTGTCCCAGGCTGGTAACACATGGTTTGTGGGCGCTGGGTCCATCGGATCGCCCGTTACCGCGGCAAAACCACTGGCCGGGTTAACCGTATAATCTACTTCGGACCCCCCTTTTCTATTCCCAAGTATATTGATGTAAATCAAATCATTACGTGCTTTTTTTAAACTATCATAAGACAACCATCCACGCGCCGGGAAGTTGGTTAAGAAAAGTCCGGCGTCATCGCCAGGCCGAGCCAAGAGCGCGGCAATCAGCTCTTGCGCCTCAGGGCGTCGAATATCGAGCTGAATCGATCGCTTGCCTTTATTCATACCGGCCCAGAATAAGCTGTCGCCAGCGCTGGTTACGGGCCAGCGCTGGTAGTCTAAGCCGCCGCCAATCGGGTCAAAGCGAATGACATCAGCGCCCAACTGCGCCAAGGTCATACCGCCTAGGGGCGCTGCGACAAAAGCGCTGCCCTCGACGACCCGCATTCCCGCCAAAATTCCCTGCATGCTCGCTCCTCATCGTCATTATCGTGTACCGGGCGGTGACCGATCATTGGTTCTTCAACCAGCCGTTTCAAGTGTCACTAGGGTAGTAACGCAGCCAACGACCAATCCAGGACCTTGGCGTCAGGTAAGTCGCTCGGCGCCTCGGGCCCGCGCTTTGCGAAGACCTCAACCGAAAGCTTTGCAACTGTTGCGTCTTGAACCTTATGGGTATCCTTAATCGTGATCTGCGAGGAAAGGATATCCCCTTCAAAAACAGGACCAACATGATCACAACGATACCAGGCCAGGATTTGTAAGATATGCGGTAAGCCCATCGCCAACTGTTTGCTGGCAATCGATATGGTGTGCCCGCCATAAACGAGCCGTTTACCATAAACGCTGCGAGTGGCATCCGTATGCGTCATGGCAAGGTTGAGCGTCATTCGGACGAGTTCTGGCGCGCAAGTGACCGTATCAGCGGCTTCGACTAGCAGCGTTTGTCCGACCATCAATGGCTCGGATGCGCTGGGATACCGGGCTCGATAAGCCGCAAAGTGCCAATCCGGAACATGCGCCAGCAACTGCTCGTCAGTAATTTCTGCTGGCATGATGCCAAAATCATCGTCGTGACCCGTCTTGGCATCGGGATCTCGACAAGGGATCATTGGGCAACGCCAAAAATGTAGGACGGTCTCCCCTTTTTGGTTTTCGACTTTGATTTCCAACGCGACCATTCCTGATGCGGCTCGTCCGGGCTTGATCGTGTTTTGTTTTAGCCCGACAACCTGCGTTCGCGTGGTCAGGGTGTCCTGGATAAATACCGGCGCCAGCAGTTGAAGTCCTCGATAAAAGAGATTGCCCAGAACGCGTTGGCTTGGAATGGTGCTTTGACCGATCGCCAAATTGCAGACCAGTGCTGGGTTGACAAGCATCCTCGGTTCACGGGTCACAGACTGACATAGGGGTTGATCTAACGTTAGACGGTTGCGATCACCAAACAGGCCTTGGTGCAAAGCTGCCATCCCCTCAGTCACGGTAACAGACGGGACATCAGAGAAATCTTGACCGATGAAAAAATCTTCAAAGTATGGGACAAGCATCATTGTGAGCAACCTCGCGTCGAAATGGGCCAAAGCTCCTGCACGTATCCGTCTCGAACCACATAATAATAGTCATGCAGGTTCACGGTTGGGTCACAATGCGGCGTTAGCAACTCCAATTTATCGCCTAATTGTAGTGTCCTAGACGGGTTGTCCAAAGCAACAATGCCATGCTCATCGCCGCCCCAATAGTAATTGAGCCCATCGACGTCTTTGAATTGGGGCGGCATCTTGTCAGAGGCGAGGGATTTAAACCCCGCATCAACGGTCACGGTCCGCGGCTTAGGTTGGCTAATCAAAGTGACCAAAACGGTTAGGGCCACCGAGAAGTCCTCAAAGGTGGGACCATTGTTACTTTCAATATCTCGATACTCAATGTCCATAAACGCGTAGGAGCCGGCTTGTAACTCGCTCAAGATGCCCAGGTCTGCTTCAAAGTCGATCGAACCTGTTCCGCCGCCAGACATCAACTGCACCGAGTATCCTGCGCGCTCCACGACGTTTCTCGCCTCAGCGCCTGTTGCCAGCGCCCGCTGATACTTGCTTTTTCGCTTGTCAAATTCAGGGATGTGCATGCAATGCCCCGCATAGGTTTGCAGCCCCAAAAACACCAAATGTGGGCAGTCGCGGTCAATCATTTGCAGGAGTGCAAGCAACGCCTCGTTCGGCGCAATGCCGGTTCGGCCAAGGCCTGGATCGATATCAATCAAAATTTTCAAGGTTGCTTGCCTTTGAGCAAGCGCGGCTTCAAGCCGCATCACCGCCTCAGGGTGATCAACTACCACAATTAACTGTGCATTTTTTCGCGCCAGTTCGGAAACGCGCGTAATCGTTCGCTCATCGACAACAGGTGAGGTAATCAAGATCGATTCAATGCCTGCACGTTGCATAACTTCCGCCTCAGACACTTTCGCGCAGCAAATACCTGCTGCACCCAAGGCTAATTGTCGGTGCGCAATGACAGGGCATTTATGCATCTTACTGTGTGGCCGCAGCGCAATGCCGGTGGTTTTTGACCACTGCGCCATCCGAGCGAGGTTTGCTTCAAACCGAGCCTCATCCAGCAATAATGCCGGTGTTGGCAAATCCGAAACGGGTACCGGTTCGGCAAGCCGAATTGGGTCAATCGGTCGAGCGTTCAATTGGGCGTTAAACCACTGATCAAATTCCATTGGCTTCCTCGAAGTGACAATCCTGAGTTTGGCAATTATCACCCTGCTCAACTTGCAGCGTGACATGATGAATCGAAAACTGTTGTGCAAGCGCGCGGCTAACGGTTTGATAGCCGTTGGGTTGTGCCCACAGGGGATGCTCTGGCATCACCAAATGCGCGGTCAAACAGGTTTCCTGCGTACTCATGGCCCAGATGTGTAAGTCGTGGACCGCGGTAACCCCGCTAATATTCCTTAAAAATTGAGCAACCGCTTCCGGGTCGATATTGGGCGGCACTGCGTCGAGGATGAGGCTGAGTGCATCGCCCAGCATGCGCCAGGTTAGGTATAAAATGACCGAAACGATGGCCAAGGCCACGACAGGATCTATCCAGTAGGCATCGGTGTAAAGCATGACAATGCCCGCAACGACAACCCCTGCTGAGACCAAGGCGTCGAATGCTAGATGCAGAAAGGCACCTTTAATATTGAGGTCATGATGACTCTGCTTCATGAAAAGCAAGGCCGCCCCGCCGTTGATGACAATGCCGATTGCGGCGACATAAATGACAATTTCCGTCTGCACAGTGGTTGTGGACGATAGTTTTTCAAGCGCGCCGAACGCGATGTAAATCGATGCAAACAGTAAGGTGATGGCGTTTGCGAGGGCTGCTAAAATTGTGGTTCGACGATAACCGTAACTGAAACGAGCGCCCGCTTTCTTGGTTGCAAGGTAGCTGGCGATCCAGGCCAAAACAAGACCCAAGACATCGCTTAAATTATGTCCGGCGTCGGCCAGAAGACCCATAGAGTCTGCTTCTAGCGCCAAGGCCGCTTCAACAATCGTAAAGGAAAGGTTGGCAAAGACAGCGAGTCCAAAGCTTAAATTGATCTTCCCGGAAAACGACGGTGCGTGATGGCTGTGATGGCCATGATGATCATGCATAAAAGCGTCCTATTCGCTTAGATTTCCCCAAGCCACTTCACGACTTGCAGGTTCAGTCTATCCCAAGCTGGAGCGCGCCAAAACCGCTAGATGCTTTGCGTTTTTTGCGCAACCAGTCTCGCGATCGCAAGTGAAGCCGTCAGTCCTGGAGACTCTATTCCAAACAGATTGACCAAATGAGGAAACCCGAGTTCAGACTCTTCCCGAATCAGAAAGTCTGCAGCCGGCTCGCCCGGCGCCTGAATCTTGGGTCGTATGCCGGCATAGCTGGGGTTCAAACTGCCGGACTTAAGTCCTGGAAAATATCGCCGAATCGCGCGGTAATACGCCGGCAACGCGCCCGCGTTAACCTCAAAATTAGCGTCAGCCACATATTCAACATCGGGTCCAAATTTGACCTGGCCGCCCAAATCGATCGTTGCATGAATGCCAAGTCCTGCGCCATTCGAGGGCGGTGCCGGATAAATTAGATGGTTGAAGGGATTTTTACCCGTCATTGCAAAATAATTGCCCTTACAATAATACAGCTTCGGCACAGCGCTCGATGGAAACCCGTCAATTCCACTTGCAACAGCTTGTGCGCCAAGACCTGCCGCGTTGATTACACAAGCAGCGGTGATTTCAAATTCAGATTGGTCCGCTTGCACGCTGACCTTGAGTCTAAAGCCACGGGCATGTCGCGATATCTGAGAGACTGCAGACTGAGTACTCAATAGTCCGCCATTGGCCTCGAAATCTCCGAGCAGCGCATTCATGTAATCCTGCGCACTTAAGATTCCGGTAGAAGGCGATAACAACGCCCCGAGGGCCTGCACATTGGGCTCTAGCACGGTAACTTCAGACTGTGTGAGCTCGATCAGGTCGGTCACGCCGTTGCGATAGGCTGAGTCAGCAATACCCGTAAGTTGATCAAGTTCTGACGTATTGGTCGCAACAATTAATTTACCGCAGCGTTTAAAGGGCACTGAATATTGCATGCAGAAGTCGTACAACAGGGCTTTGCCTTCCAAGCAGAGGTTGGCCTTATTGGAGCCCTTTGGATAATAGATACCAGCATGAATGACTTCACTATTGCGGCTGCTAACACCCTGTCCGATTTTGGGTGTGCTTTCTAGGATTAGACATTCTTGACCGGCTCGAGCAAGTTCACGGCCGATCGCTAAGCCGACAGCACCGGCCCCGATAACAATGGTTTGAATATGATCTGACATAGCAAGGCGGGCTTAGAGCGTTCGGTCGACATTATTGCAGCTATCGGAAAGCAGGTCGATTAACCGCAATCGCCGCCAATTGCGGAATGCCTTCTAAAAAAGGCGCATTCGCGTCCAACAGGACACCTCGTTACATGGGGAGTGGGTACTGCCGGTTTTCAATTGATTGGGTTCCGACTGGTCGTTGCGGCAGCGCCTCCGGAAATTGTGCTGCAGTTAATAAAGACCTGAGGTGAAGGCAGACTAAACGACCCGTCCGAAGCTTGTCTTTGCTGGATTTCATGCGTTTCGCGGCTTGCATCGCTAATCGAGAATGATCCTTGTCATTTGTCGCAACGCACACTTTATCGGATCGTGATGGCAAGGCCGTCATCGACAGCGAGCTGCTGTTTAATTGACCGCTCTCTCTTTGACCGAGCTCTCTTTGGCCGAGCTCTCTTGGGCCGAGCTTTCGCTTGCCGACCTTTGATTTGTTTACCGACCTAGGCCGAATTCGACCTGGGACGAACGCAAAGGATTGGTTTTCAATTTTAGCCTCTAATATTTTAGCCTCAAACATTTTAGCCTCTAACATTTTAGTCTCTAACATCGTTGAGCCCTCCTTATCATCATCACCTTCATCAGCGCCATCCAAAAAAAATCTATTGAGGTTTCGCCGTTTCACCAACCTCGGAGGCCGTTATCTAGCTATCCCGACGCTTTACTCGCGTGATCGTTGATCGCTTAAATTGCTGTACAAGCGTACAGTACTCTGTAGCTGTATGCTTGTACAGTATTATTTGCAATTAAAAACGAGGCCCTGATCCGACATGGCAACCACCACGGGGCGTGTTTGGTCAACGGCACCAGACAAAATCGCTTCAGCCAGTGGATTTTCGATCATGCGCTGAATCAGCCGTTTCAGCGGTCTTGCGCCATAGGCTGGATCGAAACCTGCTTCCGCTAGGTTGTTGAAGACTTCATCTTCCAGCGTCATTTCGATACCCTGCTCCGCGATCCGCGCCAACAGACGATCGACTTGAATGCGTGCTATGGCTTTAATATTGACTTCTGTCAGAGGCTGAAAAACCACACTGTCGTCGATTCGATTGAGGAACTCTGGTCGAAAGTGCTGTTTAACGACAGCCATCACCGCGTCTTTGATCTCATCCGCGCGAGACGCACCCGCTGCAGACTGGATTACGTCAGAGGCGAGATTCGAGGTCATAATGAGAACCGTGTTTTTGAAATCCACAGTCCTACCATGGCTGTCGGTCAGTCGACCATCGTCGAGTACTTGCAGCAAGATATTAAAAACATCGGGATGCGCCTTCTCAATCTCATCTAGCAATATGACTGCATAGGGCTTGCGCCGAACTTGTTCTGTCAAGTAGCCGCCTGTCTCGTAGCCCACATAACCCGGTGGGGCACCAATCAAGCGGGATACGGCATGCTTTTCCATGTATTCCGACATATCCAGCCGAATCAGGGCTTGTTCCGAATCGAACAGATTTTCGGCTAAGGCTTTCGAAAGCTCTGTTTTGCCGACGCCTGTTGGGCCCAAAAACAAGAAAGAACCATTGGGGCGGTTGGGATCAGACAAGCCAGCACGAGCGCGGCGCACGGCATTGGCGATGGCTGAAACTGCGTCTGCCTGACCCACGACGCGGCGCGCCAATTCCGTTTCGAGATCTAAGAGTTTTTCACGGTCACTGGCCAGCATTTTATGAATGGGAATGCCCGTCCACTTCGACACGACTTCGGCAATTTCGTCCTCAGTCACTTGGTTTCTGAAGAGTTTCGCCGCAACTTTATGGCCGCTGGTTTGGTCCTCAATTTGTTTTTCAAGGGCAGGGATTTGGCCATATTGTAATTCGGACATCCGCGTTAGATCGCCGGCTCGCCTGGCGACCTCGAGTTCTTGCCGAGCTTGATCCAACGACTCTTTCAGGTTCTGAGCACCCTGATGCAAGTGTTTTTCTCGACGCCAAACTTCATCTAAGTCAGCAAACGCGCGCTCTAGCGCCAAAATATCACCCTCAAGCTCTTCCAGTCGCTTTTTCGACTGACTATCCTCTTCTCGGCTGAGCGCCTCACGTTCAATTTTAAGTTGAATAAGCTTTCTTTCCAGTTGGTCCATCTCTTCCGGTTTTGAATCAATTTCCATCCGAATGGAACTTGCGGATTCATCAATAAGATCGATGGCTTTGTCGGGCAGCTGGCGATCTGTAATGTAGCGTTGGGAAAGTTGGACCGCCGAAATAATTGCGGGATCGGTGATGGTCACACCATGGTGCAGTTCATAACGTTCTTTAAGGCCTCTAAGAATCGCAATCGCATCTTGGGTGCTGGGCTCATTGACTTGAACGCGCTGAAAGCGCCGCTCTAGGGCCTTGTCCGATTCAATATATTGTCGATATTCATCAAGTGTTGTCGCACCCAGACAATGGAGATCGCCACGCGCGAGTGCAGGCTTTAGCATATTGCCAGCATCCATTGAGCCCTCCGCACGGCCCGCACCGACAACTGTATGTAGCTCGTCAATAAATAAAATAACCTCGTCTCGCCGACTTTCAAGGGCTTTTAGAACGGCTTTTAGCCGTTCCTCAAATTCGCCACGAAATTTTGCGCCCGCGACCAGCGCTGCTAAATCTAACGACAAAATGATTTTGCGGCGGAGACCTTCGGGCACCTCTTGATTGATAATTCGGAGCGCCAAGCCCTCAACAATTGCGGTCTTGCCGACGCCTGGCGCGCCAATAAGTACCGGGTTGTTTTTAGTCCGGCGCTGCAACACTTGAATGGTTCGTCTGATTTCACTATCGCGCCCGATGACGGGGTCCAGTTTTCCTGAACGAGCAAGTTCCGTGAGATCAACCGTGTACTTCTGGAGCGCCTGGCGCTCGGTCTCCGAGCCTTCATTGTCAACTTGTGCGCCATTACGAGCTTGTTTGATTGCGCGCGCCATGGCATCTGGATTAACGCCACTGCTCTGAAGCTGTTTGGCTAAGGCGTCGGTGCCTTCAAAAAGTGACAGTAACAGTACTTCGGTTGAGATAAAGTCGTCTCCCAACTCGTGGGCTTTCTTCTCGGCAAGGTTCAGCCAGCGAATCAGTTCTGGACCCGGTTGAACCTCACCGCGATTCGGTCTAACAACGGGCAGCGCAGCCAGTAAGTCGCTCACCCCCTTCAATAGCTGCTCAAGGTTTACACCCATTTGACCCAGAAGCGTCCAAACGGTGCCTGTTCGATCTTGAAGCAACGCGGAAAATAAATGCACAGGCGCCAAGATATTGTGATCTTTTTGAACGGCCAAAGATTGGCCGTCAGACAAAGCTTGCTGCACCGCAGTGGTCAATTTATCCATTCTCATTGTGAATCCTCAGTGATTCGATAATCTGCTTATACGTCGCGTTTTTCGCGCTTGGGCTTATGTATAATACTCCCCTTGCGGAATTCAAGGGCAACTGGTGTTTGCTGACCAGAAGCTTAAAGACCCTGTTCGCGTTTCAAGGCTAAGACACGGCATTGTTCAGGAATTAAATTTCTGGTTTAAGCAAAAAAAATGATTTGGCGATCTTGTCGCGATGCGATCAGAAACGGTAACCGTCAGCATGGTTTACGCGGAATGTTTCCAAGCAATCCGACTTTGGCGCTTGCCGCCAGCGGCAAGGAGCAGTGACTCGCCGCTGAACTCAGCTTGGATAATCATGGTTCGGGTTCAACAGTCTACGAGGGCATCAAGGTGAGCGAAAAGGTCTACATCACGCCACAAGGCGCGAGTAATCTCCGGGCCGAGTTGCAGTATCTTTGGCGGGACAAACGTCCGAAGATCACCCAGCAGGTCTCCGCTGCGGCGGCATTGGGCGATCGGTCTGAAAATGCCGATTACATCTACGGCAAACGGCTGCTTCGAGAAATCGATCGTAGAGTCCGGTTTCTTGAAAAACGGCTTGATGTTTTGGAAGTTGTGGATCGAACACCCCAAGATACTGAGAAGATTTTTTTTGGCGCCTGGGTTCGACTTCAGCCTGACAACGATGATCTGATGACGCTTCGAATTGTTGGAGAAGATGAATTCGACTTAGCTCAGGGTTGGATCAGCTTAAATAGTCCAGTGGCTCGCGCCTTATTGGGAAAAAGAGTCGGTGATGACGTTGTTATTGATCGGCCCGCAGGGAAAATTTTTGCTGAGGTATTGGACGTCAGCTATGAGAGGTTTTTAGATGAGCAGTAAACGCTTTGAACGTCACAATATTGCAAAGCTGGCAGGCTACGTCCCAGGCGAACAACCCTTTGACGCGCCGGTTATAAAGCTGAACACCAACGAGAGCCCCTACCCGACCTCGCCGAAGGTGCAGGACGCAATTGCAAACTTTGCGATCGAGGGACTTAGGCGTTACCCACAACCGACAGCAGACCGTTTTCGAGCGACCGCGGCATCAGTTCATCAGGTTGCGCGCGAAAATGTGATTGCAACCCGCGGGGGCGATGAGCTGTTGCGGTTATTGCTGACAACCTTTGTCGATCCAGGGGCTTGCGTCGGCATGACCGACCCAACCTACTCGCTGTATCCAATCCTCACGGCAATTCAAGACGCTTTGGTCACCTCGATTCCGCTTGAAGCCGACTGGTCTCTACCGCACGATTTTTCGAGTGTGATTACCGCGCATCAATGTCAGCTCACGTTTATCGTCAATCCTCATGCCCCCAGTGGCCGCTTGATCGATCAAGAGACCTTGCGGATGTTGGCCTCAGAGATTGATGGCATTCTCGTAATTGATGAGGCCTACGTGGATTTTGTCTCCGATGAGGCGCATGACCTGACCCAATTAGCGGTCAACTCAGACAATATTGTCTTGCTCCGAACACTCAGCAAGGGCTATGGCTTGGCTGGTTTAAGGGTGGGTTACGGCATTGGCCCTGAGCATCTTATTGAACCGATGCTGCATAAAACGCGTGATAGCTACAACCTAGATGCCATTAGTCAGCAACTGGCAGAAGTTGCTTTAGCGGATCAAGCCTATGCAAAGTCAGTCTGGGAGCGCGTTCGTTTAAGCCGTACAGACCTGTGTCGTGATCTCCAGGCGCTGGGGCTTCAAGTATTCGCATCTGAAAGCAATTTTTTGCTGGCAACGGTGCCCCCTGAATGCCCGCTGAGCGCTAAAGCACTTTATGAGGGTTTAAAAGCAAGGCATATTTTAGTGCGGTATTTTTCGCATGATCGGTTGCAGGACAAGCTTCGTATTACCGTCGGGACAGACCAAGAAAATGCACACCTACGCCATCATCTTGCGGCGCTAATGCAAAGCGGGTCGGTCAGCACGCCGACTTAAAGGATCACAGGACCATGGTGGAACTCGATATTGACGACGCAACACAAACCGGGCAAATCGTGCTGCGCCCGAATGCATCCGGTACTTGGCGATTCAATTTGTACCTCCTGTACACCCTGATGATCGTGTCAGGGACCGTCAGCATCGGTTTTTTATTTGCCGGCGCCTGGATGATTCTGCCATTTTCCATTATCGAGATGGGCGCACTGGCGGGGTGTATGTTTTACTGTAATCGGCAATGCAATCGTCAAGAAGTGATTACGGTTTCAGACGATCTTGTGAGCATCGAGCAAGGCGTTCGTCAGCCAAACAAAGCGATTACCTATCAGCGGCTTTGGGCCAAATATCTTGTATCACCACCGCCTCATCCCTGGGGCGTGTCTCGAATAGCCATTCGCAGTCACAACCAAGAGTCAGAATTAGGCGGATTCCTCAGTCAGGCTGACAAGCAGCAACTGGTGAAAGCGCTTAAACGCGTGACGCCTCGATAACCACACGCTCCAGTTTCGGGACTAGTCGATTTCTCGGATCAAGCCTTCTTGGGCAACAGATGCAATCAAAAGACCGGCTTCCGTGAACATACTGCCGCGATTGAAGCCGCGTGCGCCCCCGGCGGCTGGTGAGTCTTGTTCGAATAAGATCCACTCGTCGAACCGGAAGGGTCTGTGGAACCACATGGCATGGTCTAAACTTGCTGTCATTAAACCTTTCAAGAACGATTTGCCATGAGGCAGCGTGCAGGTACTCAAAATCCCCATATCGGATGCGTAGGCCAGCAAACATTGATGCATTGCGATGTCATCGCCTAATGGTTGCCGCGCGCGGAACCACGTGTGTTGTTTGGGCGCCTGTTTTACTGGGTTTAGAAAATCAACCACTTCAACCCGTTTGAGTTCAATCGGGCGCTGCCGCATCATCATCTCGCGCATGGCGGGTGGCAACTGCTCGAGTCGAGCGGCCATGGCATCCATGTCATCGGGGATATCGTCTGGCAGCGGCACATCTGGCATCTGACTTTGATGGCTAAGGCCGGCTTCTAACACTTGAAAACTACAAGACATATTGAAGATGGCCTGCCCCGCTTGGATTGCGACGACCCGCCTTGTGGTGAAACTCCGGCCATCCCGAATACGGTCGACCTCATAAATAATCGGGCGCGTTGGATCTCCGGGACGCAGAAAATAGCCGTGAAGCGAGTGGCAATGCCGATCTTCAACCGTTCTAAGGGCGGCAATGAGCGCCTGACCAATAACCTGACCCCCAAAGACCCGAGGGGTTCCAAGATCTTCGCTGATGCCTCGGAATAGGTTGGTTTCAATCTGTTCTAAATCGAGTTGGTCGATAAGGGTTGGTTTGTCCAAGTGAGATCTCTTTTGAGGGTTGAAACGGGCGCAAGGATCTACACTTTGCGAATCAATTGCAAGGCTTCGCCGCTAATCAGACCAAAATCGTTGGCGTGCGGGCCTTGCCGATGATACCCAATGCAGCCCTTTTCGATCGGCTTTAAAGATTAGGGCGCCCTGCTCGGCTGTCGATATCACATGGGCACCCCGGTTCTGATACCGCGTTACAATTTCTGGGTGGGGGTGGCGGAAGGCGTTGTTGAACCCGGCCGCGATGACCGCCCACTGGGGCATGAGGTGATTGAGCAACGCCGGGGATGAGGAGGTTCTCGAGCCATGATGCGGAACCATTAGCCAATCGACCTTACCTTGCAGGTTATTCAATAGGGCGAGCTCTGCCTCAACTTCAATATCACCAGACAAAACCAGGTTAAAACCGGGGCCTGTCACTTGAAGCAAACAGGAGCGATTGTTTCGATTGGTGCCGCCTTGCCAACTCAGCAGTTGAAAGTTTACGCCATCAATTTTGTAGGCTCGCTGGTTTCTACAATCAGGATGGTTGGGGTCGATCACGTCGTTAATTTTCAGGGCGCGGTGCAGACTCGCCTGCCCGCCCGCATGATCTGCGTCCCCGTGGGAAATAATGAGCCGATGTAATTGGTCAATGCCTTGAGCCCGCAATGCCGGAACGACGATTGCAGCACCGGCATCGAAGCCGCTGCGAGACAAGGGCCCGGCGTCGTAGAGTAGGTTGTGGTGCGCCGTTTGTAGCAAAAGGCTGTTGCCTTGCCCGACATCGATAACGTGAAGCATGAGTGTGGCAAATTCGGGTCGAGTTGTTTTGGGCGCAATCAAAGCAAGCCAGATCGCCATGAACGCTGCGAGCGATAGCAATCGAAGACCCGTAATAAAGGCCAAAAATGCTGCAAATGCAGACATAAGGTACAAAGTGGGTAAGCGTACAAGGGTTAGCGAAATCCCGAGGCCAGCAAAGAAGTCGAGGACGATCCAGAACAATTGCAAACCCAGATCGCTGACCCTGAGCAAGCCTTGGGCTAGTAAGATGGCCCCATCTCCCGGAAAGGCTTCGCTGATTAAAAAGAGCAAGATACCGGCAAGTGCTGGGGGCAACACGATGATCGACATCAATGGAATGGCAATTTGATTCGCAATGGGGCCAATTAAGGGCGTAAATCCTGTCAAAATCGACCCTAGGGGCATCACGGCCAACGCAAGTAGAACTTGCGTTTTAAAGGACACCAAAAATCGCAACCATCCGGATTGGGCCTTAATCCTTTGGGTGTTTGAGATCAGTAATAAAACACCGACACAGGTGAAGGAATACCAAAATCCTGGAAGTCCAGTCACCCAGGGTGAATGCAAAAGCGTCGCGATCATGGCAAGCCAATAGATGTCGCTGTAGGCAATCCGGCTCCGCGCGAGGCCAGCCCCGACAACCAGCAGACACATAAGACTCGCCCGTAGTACAGAGACCGCTTGCGCCGAAATCCAAAAGTATCCGGTGATGGCAACCGCGGCGAGTAGATAACAATAGGCTACTGGCAACCCGACCCAACGCAGTATTCTAAACATGCCCCAGCCCACAAGGCTTAAGTGCAGGCCGGATATGACCATTAAGTGTTGGGTGCCGGTCGCTTGCAAGCGTTCGCGTTGTTGCCGATCCATCGTCGTCGCCGCGCCAATGGTAATGGCTTGAATAACTTGACTACTACTCGCTGATAACGATTCATCGAGCCAGTGTTGGATAGAATGACGGCGCGTCAGGGATTTGAGCGGGCTTGGTGGGCCGCCAAGGGGTTGATGATGAATCAAGGTGCCGCGACCCGAGACACCTCGAAAAACCATTCTTTGATGACTATGGCCTGAGTGGGTATTGACGAGACCTCGCAGGGCTGTCACTTGGATAATGGCGTTGATTCGACTACCCGGTACGAGGTCAGTTGTTAACGCGGCAGGATCATAAAATAACTGAATTCGATGTCCCTCGAGGCGGCTTGTGGGCGGCGCCTTTAAGATATCGGCCGTAAAACGGTTGGTATAACGTCCTCGGCTAATCAAACTGGTGACCTCTGCGGTGACTCGCAATGCTTGATCTGGATGGACGTTTAACTGCTTTGGATAAGTGGCGACAGCGAGTTGCTCAAACTGCACAAGCAAAGCAATCACGATCCAGCCTAGAATTCGAATGATAGGGTACGACAAGGCCGCTATTGCAGCGGGCAAGGCGAGCCAAAGCAGATCGATATTGGGCAAGGCCGGTAATAAAAGACTACCCCGTTGAATCAATAAGAGTGTGAGCGCAGCCAGGGCCATGCCGTAGTATCTAAGAACAACATGCTATATATTCTGCGACGTAAGCGGCGCCCCTTGTGCGTCAAAGCTTAGGAAGTGCGGTTATGAGCACCCTGCCGCCCAGGGGCTGAGGTCATCGAGGTGGCGCATGATTTGTCTGAAGGATACTATCGAGTCATATGACGTTTAAACGTTTTCTACCGGATCGAAAGACGCTCCAAAATCAGAAGATATTTCGGCTTTTCGGTGCGTTTATTCATGATGCGGATCTTTGGCACATGAATCGTCACAGCGTTTCTGAGGCGTTTCTGTGGGGCTTCCTGTGTTGTTTCTTGCCCATCCCATTTCAGATGGCGCCTTGTTTGCTCTTATGTATTTGGCGTCGCTGTAATATTCCCATAGCCATTGCGCTGGTCTGGATTAGTAATCCCATCACCATGGCGCCCATGATGTATTTTGCCTTCGAAGTGGGGGCATGGATTACGGGCCAATCGGTTGATTTATCGACCTATGATTTGTCCTGGAACTGGCTCGTGAGCCGACTGGCCGAGATTTGGATGCCATTGATTGTCGGTTGTTTAACCTGCGGTTTGACCCTGGGCGTGCTTGGATTCCTTGGGGTTCAGCTCTATTGGGGGATGCGCGCCAAAGCTGATTAAAGGCCCGCGGGCGGGCTGTTTGTGCGGGCAGGATCTTGCGCGAGCCGAAAATTGGATTGTACCAATCGCCACATCACGCAGGCACACGCAAGCAGTGCTGAGATAATGATCAACGCAGTATCCCACAGCCGAATATCGACCGGCAGGTCAGAAAAGTAGCTCCCTGTGACGATCGAAAAACCCGTTAGGTCTTCAATAAAGGCCATAAGGGCCGGCAATTGACTGGCGATCAGGACGCCAAGGAGCAAGCCGATCGCAATCCCTGTAACCGACAGCAAAGCGCTCTGAATCAGAAAGACGTATCGGCAATCTTTCGCGGTTAATCCTAAGGTCATCAGAATGATGATTGTTTGTTGTTTTTCAAGCATCACGATACGCATCCCGGCAGACAGGCTAATGAGGGCAAGACCGATCAGAACGGATAATAATAGCCCCATCATTAATTTTTCGAGCTGAACCGCTTGAAAAAAGGCGCCAAACTCATGCTCCCAAGAACTCAAAGGCGTGATCCCACTTGAGATTAGGTCCTCACGAACCCTTTGTACTGCCATTGGGTCTTTTAAGTGCACGCGTTGGGTTGGCGATAAATTAAGTACCGTTGCCAAGGCCGAAAGCGAGGTGATCGCGATGGCCTGATCGGTTTCTGCACCCAGTGCATAGGTCCCAATTAGAACAAAGCTCGAGACCCGCGGTTGGATCCGGTGGGTCTCTGGATCTATTTTGATTAAAGCGACCGGAATGGATTGGCCGAGTCGATAACCAAATCGTTCAACTAAGGGGGCGCCTAAAATGATGGGGGCCGCGTCTTGTTTCGTCCACCACCGGCCCTTTTGTAGGGCCGCTTGCATTATTGTCACTTGGTGATCATCTGGTGCTAAGCCTTGAAGGCGAAAAAGCAAGCCACCTTGATCGGCGAGCAACAAAACCTCTGCTGACAGGTAAGGCTGCACTTGTCGTACGTTGTCCTGGCTTAGGAGCTGTTCGCGGGGTATTTCCCCTGAAACGAGCAAATGCGGCGTCACGCTGAGTAGACGTGATTGAAGCTCACGATCGAAGCCATTCATAACAGCGACTACCATGATGAGCGCCGCCGTCCCAAGGGTCAGCCCGATCACGGAAGCTCGATTGACATATTGAACATAGCGCCGACCGGCGCCCTGCAGCACGCCATTGATGTAAAAGCGTAGCGCAATGCCCAAGACCATTTTGGGATGATCCATCATCACTGCAAGGCCCCGCCGGTAAGCGTGAGTTGACGGTCTGCTTGACCCGCTAGGTGCGGGTTATGGGTGACAAGAATCAAGGTTGCGCCGTTTGATCGGCACAATGACATCATGAGTTCGCTCACCTGCCGAGCCGATTCCTGATCCAGATTACCGGTAGGCTCGTCAGCAAAAATAATTTCAGGCTGATTGATCAGCGCTCTGGCAATCGCGCAACGCTGACGTTCGCCGCCAGAAAGTTGCCAAGGAAAATGGGTCAATCGGTCCGACAACCCCATTTGGGCCAGGATCGCCAGCGCTTGATCATTTGCGGTTGTCGTGGCCAGGCCTTTTATTCGAGCCGGTAAGGCGACGTTCTCTAGGGCCGTAAAATCATCAATTAAGTGATGAAACTGATAAACAAAACCCAGATGGTGATTGCGAAAACGCGCCAAATCTTGATCCTTCATTTGATCCATCGATTGCTGAAGCAGCTGCACAGAGCCTGAGTCTGTGCGCTCCAAGCCCGCTAGTATCTGTAGCAAGGTGCTCTTGCCGCTGCCGGATGCCCCCGTGATCGCAACTTGCTCGCCTTGATAAAGGGTTAAATCAAGTTCGTTCAGGACCTTAATCACGCCCGCTTGACCGTGGGGATAGGATTTGACGAGGGTTGTCGCAACCACGCTGGGGATTGAATTGTTCTCAAGCGCCATCTCTAAGTCCCTCCGAGATCATCATTTTTGCGGCGCGATGCGCTGGATAAACACTCGCGATGAAGCACAACATTAGGCTGACAAAGGCAACCCAGAGAAAATCTACTAGCAATCGATCAAACGGCAGATAATGCACGAAGTACTCCGCCAGTAAATTTAACGAGAAAAATTTTTGTAGCGCCATGAGCCCCCAGTTGATTGCATCACACGCGATAAAACCCAGGACAAGGCCAGCAGCTGTGCCGATTAGTCCTAGCGTCATACCCTGCAACAGGAAAATGCGTCGGATCTCACGTGCGTTTGCGCCCAAGGTTTTCAAAATTGCGATATCAGATCGGTGTTCCTCAACGTAGATGACCAGTTGCGAGGTGACATTAAAGGCCGCAACCGCGACCAACAGCGCCAGTAAAATAAACATAATTTGTTTTTGGAGTCCGATGGCCGCATAAAGACTCCCCTGCCGGCTCATCCAACTTGACCCAAAGATTGGTTGGGCGGGATTCGCATAGTAAATTGATTGTAAAACATTGGCGGCTTGAAACAGATCCTTCAGTTTTAGCCGTACGCCTTGTGGGAACCGGCTGCCACCGAGTGCGCCGCCTGCTGTCAGGTTGATATAAGCCGTCACGCGATCCAAATCGGTCGCGGTGTCATAGATGCCCACTACGGTAAACCGTTTGGAGCGTGTGCTAATACCCGCTAGTGAAAAATCCGCGATTGGCAGCATCAAGGTAACGCGGTCGTTGACGGCTAGATCCAGAGTCGTCGCCAGCTGTTGGCTGATCACTATGTTAAAAGTGGCCTGCCCCAGGCTGGCCCAGCTTCCGCTGGTCACATAGCTCGGTAAGTCATTGACCTGAGCCTCTAACGTGGGATCAACGGCAGATACCACAATCCCTTGATGCGCTCCGTTCGCTATGAGCATCCCGCCAATCTCCATGATTGGCGCGGTTGCTAACACCTGTTCTTGGGATTCAATCAAAGCAAGTTGCGCTTGGTTCAATTGCGCCTGATTGCGGTCATAAATTAAAACATGGGGGAATAGGCTCAGCACCCGTTCGCGAAGGGCGACTTCAAAACCATTGACGACCGATAGCACCATCACCAAGATTGCCACGGCAATGCTAAGGCCTACCACTGGCAACCCATTCGCGCGCTGATACACGGCATTTTTGCCGAGCTTACCGGCCATTCTCAATGAGACGCTCAGGACCCAATGCGTCATTGGCCAAGGGTCATCAATTTGTATCCAAGGTATTCCATAGTATTCTTTACCAATTAGTGGGGTAATTAAGCCGCAGTGGGGCCCGCGTCAGCTGCTCGACCCTGCTCATTTTATTGCTGTTGTACCCCTTAATATTTTCTCTGCGTGCAAGCCGTTAACTAGGATTAGTATGAGTGATGTCGATATTAGAGACTTTTTCCGTTTGGAAGATGCTCTCCCCTGTGAGTATAAGCTGATCAGTTCAGATCAGATAGCCACCCAAGATCCAGAAACGTTGTTTGATTACTCTGAAGAGATTCAGCTGATCGGACAACTCAAAATGCTGCAACGTCAGGGCAAAGGGTTACTAGAGCGCGTTGACGTACAAAATGCCGAGATGGCCGCGTATCTTAAAAATTTAGATCAGCAGGTTGAGCTCATCGGGCGGCGCGTGCTGTTCAATGAAATTCAGACCCCAGACAATTTTCGATCGGAATTGATTGATCTTAGTGTTGGTGGCGCAGGTCTTTGTATTGAGGAATTATTGCCCGAGCAAAGTTATGTCGCGCTGCGGGTTTTGTTTGATGAGGGCGCCTGGGTGCTGACCTGCTTTGCCCGCATTCGTTACAGTAGGATGCACAAAGGCAGCCGTCAGTATCGCTCGGGTATCGAGTTTGTTAGCTTGCCACTTGAATATCAAAAACTAATCAATCGGTATCTTTTGAATCGCCAGACAGAAGCTCGCCGCGCTCAGATTAGAGCCGAACACAATAATGAATTGCTGTAAGGGATCAGCCTGCAGCACTAGAACCGCCGCTGCCTTTAATCGATGCTTTGCCGGCGTCGCTTGGGCTTTTTCAAATCCAAAGTTCGGAGCACGTCGGCTGAAGGATGACCTCTGCGACGTGCTGTGTGGCTCAACTTGGCGATAAGGGACTTCTAAGCGGACTCAGTGCTTAGCTAAGCTTCTAAAGCATTGGTAATGACCGGTTTCGCGCCCGGGCCATCAGAGGCCTCGCACTTGTCCGGATTACCCCCACAAATTTCGCAGGCGCCGTCGACTCCCATCGCACCCAACCCGCCGCAGGATCCTGCAATCGGTGGTCTGCCGCGCATAACGCCAACCGCCATGATGACGATCACAAACAGAAAAACCAAAAACGTCATAAAAAACTCTATCATCGAATCACCTACTCTGTTTCTTAGGCCCGTCGGCTATCTCAACGGCGCCGGGTTATAGCGCTTCTTGTCTGCTTGATCCGTCTTCAATTCAACAAAGCCGCTGATGATTGAAGGTTGCGACGCTGCCTGGCAACAAGCCGATCTAGGCGAGCCTTTGATTCACAATACGGCCATCAACGCTTGTTAATGCTTGGGATGAGTTTACAGGCTTTGTGCAAGATAGTCTTTAAACGCGGCGCTTTCCAATGCTTTGAGTTCATTCTTCTCAAAGACGAGCATGACTACGGCCAGATTCTGGTCGGCCGCTAACTGCATACCCGCGACCGGACCGAGCACGTTCAACGCTGTCGCCCAGCCATCGGCCTCTAAGGTTGTTGAGGCCACCACTGTGACGGACGTGGTGGCGTGCGTAATCGGATAACCGGTTCGTGGATCAATGGTGTGAGAAAACCGCTGACCATTGGATTCAAAATAATTTCGGTAGTCACCCGAGGTCGCGATCGCAGAATCGATCAATGGAAAAGCACGATAAATCGCGCGAGTGGCGTTGCTAGGCATCTCTATAGCAACCCGCCAGGGCTGCCCCGGACGCTTCTCCCCTTTGGAGAATAGTTCGCCGCCGATTTCAACGAGAAAATTTGAATGCCCCTGTTGCACAAGGATCGCAGCCAATGCATCCACTGCAAAACCTTTCGCCGTGGCAGAAAAGTCGAGCTGTCGCCCGATCGGCGTCTTCACAGTGGGCGCGTCGGTATCCAGTTGAAGGCTTTGATATCCAATTTGCTGTTTAACAACTTGGATACGGTCATCTGGTGGCGCTTGATCGGTTGATGTCGCGCGCCCAAAGCCCCAGAGTTCCACTAAGGGCCCAATTGTCGGGTCAAAGGCGCCGCCCGTTTTATCTGCTAAGGCGAGACTGAAGGCTAAGACTTCTGCTGTATCGGCGTGCAGACTAAATGGGGCGCCTGGTCTCGTTCGATTGAAGCGAGATATTTCCGATTCAGAATCGTAAGTCGACATTAACGCATTGATTTGAATTAGTTTTCTTTCTATTTGTTCATGCGTTTCAGTAAGGCTGCTCGATTTAGCCGGGCCGGCAATCAAGATACGATACGTGGTCCCCATGGTCTTACCCGTGAGTTCAAGCGGCGCGCCGTCGTCACTACAACTCGACGTCAAGACGATCAATAACAGAAACAGATAACGCATAAAGCACTGCATCCCAAGATGGCGCTGTATTATAGTCATAACTGTCAATAAGAGGTGCCCCACGTGGAAATGCCGTTCATTCAAGTCAGTACCGCCGCCGAATTGGAGGCGACGATTCACCAATTGATTCCGCTAAGTGTTGCGATGGGCGTGACGGTCGCCTCGTTTGAGGATGATTTATTAACGCTTGAAGCGCCGCTCGCGCCAAACATTAACCATCAAATGAGCGCCTTTGGCGGCAGTTTGTCTGCACTATCAGCGTTAGCAGGTTGGGGCATGGTGCAACTTCAAATTGGAAAAATGCACATCGTTGGGAATACGGTTGTTGGCCGTTCCGAGGCGGTTTTTCTGCGACCCGTTTTAAAGCATCTGATCTGCCGCTGCCGGTTGCCGAATGACTTTGCGGTTTTTCAGCAAAAGTTGCTGACCCGGGGTAAGTCCAGTGTGTTGTTGACCACGGAAATGGTTGAAGATGGTGAAATTACTATGACCACGTCCAGTCAGTTTGTCGTTAGAAATCGCCATCATGAACCCGCCGCCTAAACTCGACCTGGCGAGGCTACCGACGCCGCTGCAACCACTTGATCGACTGTCCGAAGCCCTTGGTGGGCCTCGAATCTGGATCAAAAGAGATGATCTAACCGAAGCTGCAGGCGCAGGTAACAAAATCAGAAAACTCGAGTTTGTGCTAGCGGATGCGCTAAACCAAGGCGCAACGGCCCTGATTACGAGTGGCGGCTTGCAATCGAATCATTGTCGGGCAACCGCTTTATTTGCCGCACAACTCGGATTGCAATGCCATTTGATTTTACGGGGCTCTGAAGCCAAAACCGCCAATGGCAACCTGCTTCTGAATCAGTTACTAGGCGCTAAAATTGACTATGTGAGCGATCAGGCCTTCGAGCACCTCGATGGACTTTATGAGCGCAAAGTCGTCGAGCTCAGCGGCTTGGGTGAGCGACCATACCGGATCCCAATCGGCGCAAGCGATGAACTGGGCCTTTGGGGTTACATTCAAGCCGCCAAGGAACTGGCCGCAGATTTTACCTCGGCGCAAATTCAACCGAGTTGTATGGTGACCGCCGTTGGATCTGGCGGCACTTATGCTGGGTTATTGTTAGGTCAGGCGCTTTACAAACTGTCTCTGCCTGTCATCGGCATCTGCGTGTCCCGTAATGCGGGATTCTTTGAGCGCAAAGCGGCGCTCGATACCGCCCGCTGGCAAACGCGTTTTCAGTCGAGTCTTAATCCAGAGCCGGGACAGCTTCGCGATGATTTCATCGGCGAAGGCTATGGCCTAGCCTCCCCGGAGGTGTATCGATTGATTGCTTGGCTTGCGCAATTAGAAGGGATTATTTTGGACCCCGTTTACACCGGCAAAGCGTTTCAAGGGCTGATTCAAATGATCCAACAGGGCGATATCCATGGCACGGATGTTGTGTTTCTTCATACGGGTGGATTGTTCGGTTTATTCCCGCAGATGAGCCAACAGAGCCTATCGGAATTACTCGATTAATGAACTATCATGCAGGCATCAACCGAATGGATCGTTTTATGAAACGCGCGTTATTGATTATAAGTACAACGCTGTCCTGCTTGGGCTTGACTGGGTGCAGTTGGATGAGCCAAGACCCCTGTTCGGGTAAGGATGCTGACCTCTCAAACCCAGCGTGCGTTGTGCAGTCTAAACAGATCTATCGAGACAATGACGCAAGGTGGTATTGTATTGGTCACCTTGAGGCGAAGGACTGGTCTTGTGCCAGCAGTTTAAAAGAAGCCCAAACCAAACACGACGCGATATCAAAGGTGATTGCGCAGGTGGGCGGCGTCCCAACCGAGGTTGATGCGCTAGAACGGTTTTTGGACCTTGACCCAGCGTCGGCTCCGCGCATGAACGCGGCCAATACGCGACCACAACAAGGCGCTCAACAGGCGAATGCCAAGGATAATGAAACCCGTTTAGCGGCGATCGTGTCGAACCTATCTGGACCTGAGTCCCTCGTATTGGGTGAGATCTTGTCGAGAGTAGCCGATGAGAAGGCCGTTGGCGACGATTTTGAAACGATTCCTACCGCCACAAAGAAATTCGAAAATACGGATATAAAACAATCGCTTAATAGTGAAATTGCAAATAGCGCTCCAGAAGTGAGCGGTAATATGGCAATGGTCAACGCTGAACCGTCAACGCCATCCGCCGCAGTATTGGAAATTCAAACTTCGGTCGCTGATGACGATGTAATGGCCAAAGTGGCTATCGAAGAATCAATAGGGGCGACCACGACCATACCGAAGTCGATGGCTTCGCCAGAATCCGTCGCCTTGCGCGACGCTGCCTTACCCGAGTCAAATGATCTGACCCTAAACGCAGCTCCATTGGCTGCTTTAACACTCGAAGCGGTCACAATTGATCCCGCCTCGCTTGAGATCGAGCAGCCCAAGGCCGAATTATCCCAGGCGGTGACTCTGGCGCCAGAGCAAACAGATCTCGTTGAGGATCTGGATCTACAGATTGAAGTCGCCGATCCTGAATTTCAACCGGTGGCAGAAAATGCAGCCGCTCAACGAATGCCTGAGGCGGATCAGCGTGTAAGCACCTCGATTGCCACGAATCAGACGGTTAGCCCCGCTGAATCGATTCAAAGCGCTTTGGAAGACTTGCCAGTGGTGACTCAGACCGATCCCATCATGGCAGTAGCCGATGTTGCTCAGGTGGCCGCTGCCGAGCGGGCTTCCTTTTCTGGTGATGAAACTGCAGCAACCCCCAACTTAACGCTTAATCAAAATACTGAACAGGCGCCTTCAGCCTCAGCAATTGAGATTCAGGCTGAAGCAACAGCGTTGCCAGCAGCGATGGTCGCAACGTCGGACAAGTCAGCAGTGATTGAAGCCCCCAGCGTGGTGGTTACGTTACCCGAACCAGTGATTGTTGCAGGGGATGAAACCCCTTCGATCGAAATCCCAACAGCAGCGCCGGAAATCGCCAGCGCCGAGACTGCAGCGGATGCGGTTGTTATTCCAGGGCGTGACGCTAATGGGATTGAGCCGCCTAGTGATATTAAGGTGATGCAAGTGGGCTTGTCCGAATATCAGAACGCGAATACTTTGCCTGAGGTTCCAGAGGAAACGTCTGAATTAGCGTCAGCCATGGTCGCCCTCCCCAGCAAACACGCGACATCAGTCGGCATTGAAGAGCCGGTTGCTGTCGTCGAAGCGCGCGAACTTTTGGTCATTGCTGAAATTGAAGCGCCCGTGACCGAAGCCTTGGCCGAAACACGCGAATTGACAGCGTCTCTTGTTGAAGTCGTGACCGAACCCGCGTTGATAGACGAAACGGAAAGTACGCTGGCGAAGTTACCAAAGCCTCTACGCGCTGCAGCAGTTGAGGCGCCGACAGTGGATATTGAACTGGAAGTGCCAGACCAAGCAATTGCCTTCGTGGAAACTGAATCAGCACCGATCCTTGGCGACGAGACTGCCGCACCGGTTTTCATTGAGCAAGCGCAGGTCGTCTTGGCCGATGATCAAATACCGAGCCCATTAGCTGAGGTTCCTGAGGCAACGTCTGCATTGGCGTCAGCCATAGTGGCGGTTGCCGCGAACCGCGCAGTCGCAACGGTGATCGACGCGCCAATCGTTCTTGTTGAATTGCCAAAAGCTGCCGTTGTTGCAGCAGTCGAAATGCCGATAACCGAATCGATTGCAGACGCGCCGACGTTGGCAACAGCTATGGCTTACACCACTCCTGAGACTCGCGCTTTAGCGATGAGTGAAACGCCGACTTCCATTGAGACAGAACAGCCGAGCTTGGCCGATTCGCAGATAGCGGGCACATTGGCTGGCGATCCATTCGAGACGCCTGAGCCGACGTCGGCCCAGATAGCCCCTGCTGGCAACCGCGGCATGCCATCCGTGATTGAAGCGCCGGTAGCGGTCGATGAGATTCTGGTAGCCGTTGATGCAGTGTCCCCAGCTTTCGAGGTCAGTACCACTAAGACGCCTGCTATCAAAAATGAAGACGAAGCCCTTGAATTTGCAGTGACCATCGTTGACTCGGCAGTCGAATCGGCTCTGCTAGACGTGATAGCCGTTCCAGCGACGGTTGAGAATGTCCGGCCAATCTTGACGGATACCCAAAATGACGCTCCGAGGATCGCGGTTGAGGGTCTTGCGGCACAGGTCGTCACAACCAATGCGCGTCCGGATGTCGCAACCATCGCCTCGGAAATTGTGATCCCGGCAACCGAGCCCTTTCCGGCTGGGACGACGCTGGCTGAAGTCTATACTGACCATGTTCAACGTTCCGAGCAATTACCTGCCGGGTTGCAAACCTTAGGGCCTAAGGGCGCACTGCCTTCGCCGGCCGTCGCATCCACTTCATCGGTGCGGCCCAGTGACCTGCAAGTCCAAAGAAATCGCACACCGAATCGCGCCAACGAGCAAATCGAGCGGTCCACTCAAGCTGAGCCGTTCGTTACAGCCGTTGCGTCTGCCGCCAAACTGAACTCAATTCCTATGGATCGACCTGAATTAGACTATGATTCGATGGCGCGACCTGCGACATCTGGTGATGGCACCTATGATTACTTTATGGACCTTCCCTCAGATGACTTCGCGATTCAGCTCATCGCCCAGAAAAGCCTCTCCTCGATTCGGACATTTGCGTCAACGGTCAATCTTGAAGACCCGCTTGTGCTGAAAACCCAATTAATGAAACGCCCGCTTTATGTTTTAGTCTTGGATACATTCAATGATATCCAGCTGGCCAGTGACGCAAAACGAGCCTGGATGGTGCAATACGATAACGGCATTGAACCTTGGATTCGAACGGTGGGATCGTTGCAAAAGACAATGCAACCGATCGGCCCTATGGATTGATCCTTGTCACAATCTGCTAAACACTTACCCGGAGTCGATCAACTGTTACGGTCGGTAGAGGGACGCATGCTCGTCGATGAGTTTGGCCGCACTCGTGTCGCTCGAGTCATTGCTGAGACGCTTTCAACGGCTCGACGCGACAGCGCAACCACTGACTTCAAATTGCCGTCTGAAGACGAATTGCTTGCCAATACTCGATCATTGCTTAGCGCCGCCAATCCGAGCTTAAAGACAGTGCTAAATCTCACGGGAACGATCCTTCATACCAACCTAGGCCGCGCAAGCTTGCCGCAGGTCGCACTCGATGCGGTGCAACGCGTTGCAGGCAGTCCTAGTAATCTAGAGTTCGATCTGGAAACCGGCAAACGCGGCGATCGAGATCAACCCCTTGAACATCTTTTGAAGGAAATCACTGGCGCCGAAGCCGCAACCGTTGTGAACAACAATGCAGCAGCGGTCATGCTGGTTCTCAACACCTTCGCCCTGGGTCAAGATGTTCCGGTATCGCGAGGTGAACTGGTTGAAATCGGTGGTTCCTTCCGAGTGCCAGAAATTATGACGCGCTCGGGATGTCGACTCGTCGAAGTGGGCGCGACCAACCGAACGCGACTGTCAGACTTTAAGGCGGCGATAACCGATCAGACTGCAATGCTGATGAAAGTCCATACCAGCAACTATCAAATTCAAGGGTTTACCGAGAGTGTCGCCGAAAAAGACTTAGCGGCCCTAGCCCACGAATTTGATCTGCCCTTTATGACCGATCTCGGCAGTGGCACCTTAGTTAATCTCAGCCAATACGGCTTGCCGCCAGAGCCAACGGTGCAAGAAGCGGTTGAAAGCGGCGCTGACATTGTGACCTTCAGCGGCGATAAACTATTGGGGGGGCCTCAAGCTGGATTAATTGTCGGCACGGCTAAGGCCATCGCTTTGATCAAGCAAAACCCCATGAAGCGAGCCCTTCGGGTCGATAAGATGACCCTGGCCGCTTTGATCGCCGTTTTAAAGCTGTATCTCACGCCAGAAACCTTGGTAGAGCATCTACCTACTTTACGCGATCTGGCGAGGTCCGAAGCAGAGATAAAACAGTTCGGTGATACACTGTTGCCAGCGGTTACAGCGCATTTAGGGCAAGATTTTGACGCCGCTTTGGTCAACGCTAAAAGCCAAATTGGCAGTGGCGCCCTACCGATTGATTTGTTGCCGACCTGGGCGATCGCAATCAGCGCGCGGGGTACGACACACCCCAATGAGGCTATTATGAGTCTGGCCACGCGCCTTCGTCAGATCGATACGCCCATTTTAGGGCGCATAACGGGGTCTCGTTTGTTGTTAGACCTGCGCACCCTGTATAGCCCAGAACGGCTACTGGCTGGGCTCAAAGCGGTCAACGCTGGATGATCGTTGCAACGGCAGGCCATGTTGATCACGGGAAAACCAGTCTCGTTGAAATGCTAACGGGCATCCAAACCGATCAACTTCAAGAAGAAAAAGATCGCGGGTTGACGATTGATTTAGGGTTTGCCTATTCAAAAATAGGCGGCCTGTCGATCGGTTTCGTCGATGTTCCAGGTCACATTAAATTTATAAACAATATGTTAGCGGGTGTCGGTGCGGTGGACCTAGCCCTGCTGGTGGTTGCCGCCGACGATGGCATGATGCCCCAAACGCTCGAGCACTTGGCTATTTTAGAAGCTCTGCGGGTACCTGCCCTGCTGGTTGCCTTAACGAAAATTGATCGAGTGGAACCCGCGCGATGTCTTGAGGTCGAGGCTGCGATTGGGCAGCAGTTGCAGGGCACTGCGTTTGAGAAAAGTCAGGTAATTCCCTGTTCAAGCGTCAACCGAACCGGTGAAAGCGAGTTGATTACGGCCCTGAAGGATCACGCACAAAGGATGCAACAACGGTCTGATTCGGGCCATTTTCGGATGGCGATTGATAGAACCTTTTCCATAAAAGGCGCGGGCACGGTGGTCACCGGCGCCATACTTGCTGGCGAGATTGGTTTATCGGGCACCCTTTCTGCACCCAATCAGTCGCAATCCTTCAAAGTTCGAGGGTTGCATCGGCAAAATGTTGTGAGCGCGTCCGCGAGCGCAGGTGATCGCGCGGCTTTGAATTTGACCGGGCAACAAGCTGCCTTAAGTGACCTGACACGAGGAGACTGGTTAACGGCCAACCCAACAATGAGCGCGCAGCGTCATTGCGACATTATGCTGCAGGTCTTACCCGCTGAAAAGAAGTCGATTCGTCATTGGACCTCGGTTCATGTGCACCATGCGGCGCAGCACACCCTAGGACACCTGGCGACCTTAAGCGGTCCTGAAATTAAGTCCGGAACATCGGGTATTGTGCAGTTGGTTTCGAGCGCCCCGCTATCCTTGTGCTACGGCGACCGGCTTATCTTTCGGGATCAAGGCGCCACCCGAACCATAGCCAGTGGTTTCGTCCTCAATCCACTCGCGCAAAGTCGCGGCCGGGCAAAACCTGAACGCATTTCGCTTTTAACAACGCTTAGCGAGGCAACGAGCGACGCCGATTACCTTTACAGACTCGTTATGGGTTCAAGTCACGGCGTCGCCGTTAACACCATTGAGCGCATCCTGAATTGGAAGCCTGAACGAATCGCAGCGTTCATGGCGGATCATTCGACGCTAATTGATCTGAACGGCGTTTTGGTCTCGTGTGAAGACTTTTCGGATGCCAAAGGCCAATTGGTTAGAGCGCTTGAAGACTGGCATCAAACCAATCCCAGTATTCAGGGGCTCGATTATCCAAAGCTTTTAGCGATGCTACCTAAAACCTGTCTCTATCGTGACTCCGTGATTGCACAGCTCAAAATAGAAGGCGGGATCCTGCAATCTGGTTCCCTATTTCATCGACCTGGCGCGCAGGCCACTCTACCTGAGCAAACCCAGAGACTCTTAAAGCAAGTTATCCCGCTTCTATCAGAAAACCCGAAACAACCGCCGGTGTTACATGACCTCGCGGCGAAGCTTAATGTTGACCCCAAACAGCTGAATCAACATCTAATGGCCTGCACGAAGGCCGGACTATTGGTGCATCCGGTTAAAAACCGTTTTTTCGAGCCAACAACCATTGCTGACTTGATTGGACTGACGCAATCGGTAGCCGGCGGCAGCCCGTTTACAGTCCAACAATATCGTGATGCTTCTGGGATGGGTCGAAACCTCTGCATCGAATTGCTAGAGTACTTCGATCAGAAAGGCCTTACCCGTCGGGACGGCAACCTTCGCCATCCGAAGCGGTAGGCGCTGCCAGTAGGCCGTATCCGGCACGAGCACGGTCGACGGGGTTGGTCAGGCTTTTTTTAACAGGGTGTAGATGCTATAAAGTTCATTAAGTTGATAATTTTAGCCTGCTTTCTGGGCAATCGTTTGAAACGATTTGAGACTGTTCCATTACCGACTCTACACAGCCTTCGCGTGACGACTAAAATCGAATAAGGTGCTCGTGTTATGACAAGTTATTTGTACGCCATGATTTTCGTGATGCTCCTCACTGTGTGTTGGTCTGTTGCTGCCGAAAATAATGAATTCGAAATGGGTTCATCCGGATTACCTGAGCCTCTGGCGCAGATCTTGGCGGAGGCTGCCGGTCTCCAAAATCAAAATCAGACCCGAGACGCCATCAAACTCCTGCAAACCGAACGCATTAATTTTGACAACCATCCGCGTTTGGTAGAACTCGAGGTTCAATTATTGCTTGAAAGTGGCCGGCTCAGTGAAGCCAAAAACCTAATTGAACAATTACCTGCGACGCGGCCTGATGGGGCTGAGTTGTTGGTGCGAATCCAACGCGCGTTCGAGACGATTGTCAGCAGTGAAAAACGCGCGATTATCTTTGCCCAAAAACGGATCGAGCTGAAGGATTTCGAAACGGCGATTGCGGTGACCGACCTTGCCCTTTTAGCTTTTCCAGATCAACAAGCGGATTTTTTCACGCTTAAGGGGGAAGCGCTCTATAAAATGAATGCGCTGGAGGCGGCGGAATCCGAATTTATGCGGGCGCTACAAATCGATCCGCTTAACCCGGTTGCAAAATCCTATGTGACCGAAATCAGAACGACCCTTGAGGCTCAAACCAGTACAGCGCTCGCTGAGTGGATTAGCATTGCCAAAGATAAAGTGGGTGATTTCATCGTGACGTTTTTAGCGCTCTTCACGGCATTTTTGATGAACTCGCTCTTATCGCCCTTAAGCATGCGCTTTCGATTACTTCGTGCGCGACGGGCCTTCGAGGCCGGCAATTATGATGACTTTGCCGATGCCGTTGAGCGGTTATTAGACCAAGAAGACTTCAAACCGTTACGTCACAACTTTAGGCTTTTATTGAGAAAACGGCCCTATGAAGAGGTTAAAGCCATCTTCGAGGCCCATGTCATGACGGAGGAACGTTTGCCTACCCTTTTAAGGATACTGCACCGAGAGCACGATAGGATGTTGGCCGATGCATAGCTCGGCGTACCCGTTTTACGAGTTTCGCACTGGATGAAATATGAACTTGCCGGAACAAATCAAATTAACCGGCGTTGGCCTGTGGGCTTGCCAGCATGAGTCTGTCTGACGACATCCCTAAGCAAAAATCTCATGAGCTGAAGGCTGCGGAGCCTGTTGATTCCGACATACCCAATCGGTTTACCGCACTCGGTCCACTCAAAATGCTGCTAAACCCCATTGCCCAGTTGACCAGCACTGTTATGGACTTGATCGGCTTGATTTCTGTGGCGCTCGCTGCCAGCAAATTGTTATTTGAAAAAAAGCGCCGCGGTATTTTTATGGCGTTGTTTTACCGGCAGATCTACAACACCGGTGTTCGGGCGCTTTACATTAATGGCGCGGTCGCGGTTTTGGTTGGCACCCTCCTCATTTCCAGATTATTTGACTACATTCCCAATCAGGTCATGGAAGACCAATTTGGTTATCTGTTTATGGTAATCGTATTCCGAGAGCTCGGGCCATTGATTTCCGGCGTCATCTTGATTGCACGTTCCGCGACCTCAATCACCGCAGAGATTGGCTATCTTAGGTTGCGTCGAGAGTTTCAGGTCTTGAACGGGTTGGGTATCAGTCCTGTTTTTTTATTTTTGCTACCCGTTTTTTTTGCCTTCCCGCTCTCCTTGCTTTTAATGTTCATTTATTTTGATCTGGTTGTTTTTCTTTCGAGCTACGCCGTGATTTGGCTGTCAAATCCGAACGCAGATTTTTTTGCGCTGCTATCGGCTATTCTCAATCAAATCAGTCTCAATGAAATTGCGATCAACGGCTTAAAGGCGGTGCTCGGCGGCATGATGATTGGGGTCATCTCAATTCATTTTGGCGCAAAAGTGGAAAACAGTTTTACCGAAGTCTCGGATGCCATATCGAACTCGACGACAACGCAGCTCATGGTGTTCTTTGTAATCAATATACTGTTATCTATCTTGGCCTACACCCAATGACAGACGCGTTGACTCTTGAGAATCTCCATATCGAATACCCAGAGGTCTTACTCTTCGATCGGCTCAACCTTCAGTTTTCTGCTGGCAGTTTGATCGGCATTGAAACCGACGTCTTGGATGGCGCGACATCCTTGCTAAAAGGTATTGGCGGGATGCTCAATGACATTGACGGGCGTTCGATCCTGAACGGCCGCAATATTTTAACAATGCCGGCGAGCGAACGAGCGCGTAAGGTCGGTTTTGTGTATGAAAATGAAGGTTTGATTAGTCTTTATGATGTGTTTCAAAATATAGCGTTGCCCCTCGAATTCCACACCGATTTAACCTTTTCTCAAACAAGGTCGTTGATTGATGCAACCATTAAGGCGCTCAACGTGCCGAGCGCACTGCTGCAGATGCAACCCCACGAACTTAATGACGTTCAAACCCGGCTGGTTAATCTGGCCCGCGCGCTAGTGATGTCGCCCGAGTTATTATTGATTGATGAACTCGAGGGCGGCATGCCGGACGACATGATTGATAGCACGATGCAACTTCTAAAAAGCAAAGCGCGGCAGGATAATATGACGGTCCTGCTGACGTCTTCAAACGAACATGTTTTACGCGAGGTGGATCAAGTGTTAAAAATACAATCGAACCAATTGGTTGAGAGCCCAGTTTGACCGCTTCCGCCTACCGCCCGTTTGCTGTGAGCAACAAAGACCGAATAGTGGGTTTCTTCGTGATTGGGTCACTGTTCATTTTTTTATTGGGATTCATCATCCCGATGGTGCGGGATCTTGCAGATGAAGACACCATAAATTTTTATACCCGACTGGATCAAACTTACGGGATTGCGCCCAATGCCATCGTTTCTCTTAAGGGCGTGAACGTTGGGTCTGTCCAGAGCGTGGTGCTGAGCGATGATGGTTCGGTTCGAGTTGCAATTGCTTTGTCCGATACCTACGCGCAGTTTTACACATCAGATCTTAAACTGGTCATCGACAGCGAGATTGGCGTGAATTCTATTTTGAACGGCAGCGGCCTGCTCCTGCAGCCTGGCGCATCAACTGGCAAGCCGCTCCTTGACGGCGCGTACATCGAGGCGGAACCACCTCAAGGTTTGGCTTCCCTGCTTGAAACACTTGATCTGGAGCAGTTAACCCAGCAAATCACCACAATTGTGACATCGGTCGAGTCGATAGCGGGCGGCTTGGCCAACAACCAAGAAACCTTATACAGCACGATGGACAACCTTGCAGACGTAACCGCTGAGTTAAAGCGGGTTTCTCAAGACTTGCCGGAGGTATTTACCTCGGTCAGCCAAAGTTTGGCGCAATTGGATCGCACGATTAGCCGCGTGGATAATATCGTGGCAGGCTCGAGCGACGACATCACGACCGCCATTGCCAATGCTGCACTGCTAACCGATCAGGCGACCCAAACCTTAAAACAAACCGATGTCCTATTGCAGTCTGGTGAGCCGGCGTTAGAACAACTGCCGCAACTGATGAAAACAACCGATGCAACGTTAAAGAGCTTGGATACGTTGTCTCAAACCCTAAACCGGTCTTGGTTATTTGGTGGCCGTAAAAAACCACAACCCCTTGAACCGGAGTCATCCAATAATAACGATTAGGAGTAGCTGCTTATGACACCCGAACGTCTCAGAGTTTTTTTGGGCCGCACAAGTCGATTAGCGCTCACCGCGCTCGCAATCGGTTGCTTTCTGAGTGGGTGCGCGGTGCAGACCGATGAGGGCATTTTAGCGGGGCCTGCACTGACGCTTGGCACCTCGAATTCGACCGAGTCAGAAGTCCCGGTCGATGAAAAAATCTTGCCCACAACGATTGCGGTTCTACCCTTAGGCAATCAAACAAACAGTGATTTGGCCATTGGGGCGGTTCGACAAACCTTGTCGAATCATTTTTCGAGCCGAAATTATCGCGTCATGCATACGGTTGATGTGGATCGACGCTTGGCTTTAGCAGGCCTTGATCCTGCCACAGACGCTGACCTTGATTTCTCGAAACTGCGCACGATTCTCGGAGTCGACGGTCTGATCACCGGTGACGTCACTCATTATGAAAAGACCTTCGCCGGGGTTGGGGCGCGAATTTCTGTCGGCGTTAGTTTGACGTTGCTAAACGAGAAAGATGAGGTCGTTTGGGAGGCATCCAACGTTCAGCGGTCCTATGCAGGAGGCGTCTCAGTCTCTCCGGTCGGCATCATCGTTAACGCGCTTGCGGCGGCGAAACACCTGTATGGAGACATTAATTTGTTCCGGGCCGCTGATGACTTGGGCCGCGCTTTAGCCAAAGATATGCCGGCACCAGAGCGTTTAGCGGTTAAGGACCGCCCCGTTATTCAAAGTGTTGCGCATTCCGGGGCTGGTCAAAAGCTGAACTACGGCGCAACGGTAAACTTTGCCCTAGAAGGCGATGCCGGTTTGAAGGCCAGCATCGCGATTCAAGGCGTTGGTTTGATTGATCTCCAAGAGGTTGGTCCGGGCGCTTATTCAGGTCAGTGGGTCGTTGACCAATCGATTAATATCGCGTCCGAAACCGTTGTTGGTCGATTAATGAATGATGCCGGCGAGTTCAGTTCTTGGGTGTCACCGTACGGTCTTATGACGATTGATAACACGCCACCGGCCGCGTTAACTGACATAACCACGACCTCCCGCCCAGGCGCCGTACAACTTTCCTGGTCACCGGATTATGACGGTGATTTACAAACCGTTTCGGTACGGGTTCAGGGGCGTGATGCCTGGCAGAGTGCGGCGCCCATCGATCAAACCCTCACACTCAGTGAGTTGCCTGACTTCGCCCCAATGCAAATTCAGATCATGCTCGAGGATGATGCTGGCAATCAGACTGCACCGCAAATCATGACAGTGATCGCGGCGCCAGATCCGCGCTTTAGCCAGGCCGAGGATATCAAGTCGGCCCTACCATCGGTCGTCCATGGCGCGATGCGCCTGCGCAAGGCTTTTGGACCGTTCACCCTATCTGGCCCTCTGCGCGTTGCAACCGACGGCGTATTGTTGATTGAGCCAGGTGTTCAACTCGAACTCGCGCCGAATGCCCGCATTGACGTGCTGGGCGAAATTCAAGCAATGGGAACGACCAATGCGCCCATTACGGTTACGCATCAGCAAGGTATCTCGGCCCAAGCGTTTTTAATCTTTAAGTCGATGTTACCAAGCCGGGTTGCAGGCATGAGCATTCAGCACGTCAATGTACCGTTTCAAATTCTGGCCGGTAGCCCAGTGATTGAGGACACGGTCGTAGACGGCGCGTTTAATGCCATCATGATGTCCGGCAGTTCTAAGCCATTGATCCGAAACAATCAGTTCACAAACGCCTCCGCTTCGGCCATGGTCTTGTCTGAACAGGCGCAGCCTCGTCTTCAAGGCAATCAGTTTACCGAGAATCAACCCTTTCATATTCAGAATAGCTCGAGTTATACCGTCAAAGTGACGGGTAATACGTTTGATCCGCCGGCCTCAGCAATGACGATTTTAGGTCCAATGGAAGACTAAACCGAAAAAAGAGATCGATATGATGTATCTAAGAATCATAATTATTGCCTTTGGGGTTTTCACTGCAGACGCGAGTCGCGCTGACGATTACATTGAATGGATCGCGGCGAACAGCGGGGTTAATTGGACCAATGGCTCAGCCGTTGCTGAGGGCGCTGGGCTGGCCAAGCCTGGAACGCCGCCGAGCCTTGCCAAAATGATGGCGTGTCGAGCTGCTTTGGTCGATGCCCAGAGAAATTTGCTCGAGTCCTTACAAGGGGTTCGCGTTGAAGGCATTACGATCGTCGACAAACTCATGTTGGAAAGCGACCTGGTCAAATCGAGCGTTGAGGGCACCTTAAAAGGCGCTGTGATGACCAGTCGACGCCCCCAAGCCGATGGGACCTGTGAAGTGACGTTGACCGCACCGATTGCTGGGAACTTTGCGCGTGATGTTTATACCGCCGTGCTCGCGCCCAATAACCAATCCTCTGCCCCGATGAAGTCCGCGATTCAAAAGGCGGTATTTGCAACCTTGGATTTTGTGCTGGGCGCGGTTGCGAGTTCTGCCCACGCGAATCAGTCCAGTATGGAGACAGCGCTTGAGACCCTAACCCGCAGACTCGATGCTTTGGAAGCGCTGATGACCGACCAAAAAGGATTGCCGAAAGCGGTGCCCGGCCTGCCAACCGGGCTTGTTATCGATGCGCGCGGGAGTAATTTTATCCCCTCGATGTCGCCCAAAATTCGAAAATTACGGGCTGGTGTGATTTATCCTAAAATGCGTGATCAGCAAACCCTCGCTGATAGAGGCCAGCTCGTTTCGCTGTTTACCCGGGACGTTACAACGGCCCAGCAACACCCGATCGTTGGCGACCGCCCGGTTGTTTTGAAGGCGTTACGAACCTGGGGCGACACTCGTACGGAAATAGTGCTCAATTCGGAAGGCTCGAGCCGCTTGGAAAAAATGATCCAAGATGGCGTTATGCAGGATGCGGGCGTTATCATTGTTCTTTAATCGATGGAATCTTATCGCATGAAATATTGTCTGCTCGCTGTTTTAGCGCTTTGCGCGCTATCGGTTAACGCCCAACAATCTTCGATCACCGAGGCAGAGGGCTATTCCTGCATGGGGGTCGACTACTCTAAAAAGCAGACTGAACAGTTAGCGCTTCAAGACGCCAAGCGCCAAGCGGTTGAGTTCTCAAAAAGCTATATTGAAAGCTCGACCGAGATGGAAAATTTTAATTTAAAGCGCGACCTTGTCAAAGCCTTCGCCCAGGCGGAAGTACAAGTGCTCACGATTATCGAGCAGCAATGGGACGATCCAACGTCTAGCGATTGTTACACCATTAGAATCCAGGCAGAGGTTATCCCGGTTGCGCAGGATCTTAAGAAAATAGCAGAAGCGGGAGGATTTCAGAACGACCCGAGTGCCCCGCTCACAGTTCGGATTTGGACGAACAAAGCCGAACTGGTTCAGAACGAGGCGCTTAAGGTCTATTTACGCGGTAATAAGCCTTTTTTTGGCCGAATTATTTATCAGGATGCAAGTGGTCAACAGCTTCAGTTGCTACCCAATCCCTACCGGCAAAACGCCTATTTTCAAGGTGGGGTGAACTACGAAGTGCCAGGCGGCCTTGATCAGTTTGATATGGTGGTGCAGGCCCCGTTCGGCCAAGAAACAGTCTCTGTTTATGCCAGCACGGCGCCTCTGGGCGATATCGACACAAATAGTCTTGGGCCGGTGCTTAAAGTGCAAACACAGGATATCGCAAAAAAGACGCGTGGGATTAAGGTGATCGCACGTCCAGTTGATTCAGCCCAAGGCGCAAGCCCTGTGATCTCGCGCGTCAATGAATTCGCCGAAGATCAGGTCATGCTGACGACCCGCTCGGCACCTTAGGTTTATTGGAGGTCGATCATGAAAGGGCATTTTATCTGCTGTCTATTTTTGGTTCTCAGTCTGGGACACAACGCAGCCACAGCCCAAGGGCTTAGCGTTGGTGATCTTGCCCCAGACTTTTCGCTGACTGCGTCGGACGGCAAGACTTATACGTTGAGCCAATTTAAGGGTCGACAAGCAGTCGTTATCGCGTTTTTCCCAAAAGCCTTTACTGGCGGCTGAACGCTTGAGTGCAAGTCGCTGCGTGACAGTGACGACGCCATCCAAGCCTTCGAGGTCGCCTATTTTATGGCGAGCACAGATTCTGTTGCCGATAACACAGCTTTTGCAACCAAGAATGCTGCGAGCTTTCCGATTCTGGCTGATCCAGAGAAAAAGATGACGCGGGACTATGGCGCTTTAATGGCGGGGGCGTTTGCCAAACGGTGGACCTTTTACATCGACGCCTCGGGCATCATTGTTTCAATCGATAAATCCGTCTCGCCGCGGTCTGCCGGGGCCGATTTGGTTGCTAACCTAATTCGTTTGCAGATACCCAAACGGGTCGAGTGACATGGCTTTGTTGCGTTGTGGGAGCGCATGAGCGGCATTCGGCATCATGCCCTTCGCCTCCCGACCTAAGCCAATATGCGCCTTGATTTGTTGTTTTAGCCTTGCATTCAGATCGATAGAAGACACGACGCCTTGATGGCCCACATAACTTGATAAGGCGTGTGCCCGCTTAGCTAAAAGACCCGCCCCAGTCTTGTATAGTAGTTCTGATGCCCCCCTTCAGCGATAGCAAACCCAATTTGCAAGGTCCCTAAGGGCGTATCAGCACCAATAAAAGCGCCGAGTGACCCAAGTGCGCCGGCTGCAGACACGTCGTCAGTTTTATCCCAAGCGCCGCCATACTCCATTGTGACGCCGATGAGGCCATCAAGCGCTGGCAAAGCGGTATAGCGCTGGTAATAAATCGCCGATAAGACGCCCATGGCAGCCCCACGCCGGGCTTGGGTGCTCAGACCAGTGAGAAGGCCATAGCCGCCAATATGAAACTCTGAGTTAATGCTAGGGGTATCGGTCGCCGCGCCAAGATATAAATTGAGGCCAAGGTTGTGCTCATTTTTTTCGAAATAACGACCGGCGCGGAGTGTCCATTGCCCGTATCGGTTCTCACTGCCCAAGGCCTCGTGATAGAGCGACCAGCTGGCATCGATAATCGCGCCATGCGCTGGGAAATCAATATCATCACGGGTGTCAAACACGAAACGCCATTCCAAGCTTGACTCATCAAACCCTAAGGCGCTTCGTTGGCTCACGCCGCTCACGGCATGCGCCCGCCCTTCGGTGCGTCGAAGCCCGATCGTGGTTCGCCAACTGCCCTGATATTCAAAACCGATCCCGGCAGCCACCTCCAACCCGCGCAAAGCGTAGACCGTAGTTCTGAGCGCGTTTTCATAGTCATAAAGTGCCCGGTCAGAATAGCCACCCGATAAATAACCAAACGTGCTACCCGCCGGATCCAAGGGCCAATACAAGGAACTTTCCAGGCTGGGTTCATCGCCAATACTGGCGCTCGTTAGCCACTCTGCCCCATATTGCGAGACTTCCTGTTGAGAATAACCCACCAAAAATGAAACCCTTGAGTCATGCTTAAACTCGCTCTCTAAGTTAAACCCAAAGTGCAAATAATTAGGTCCCCAGGCTTTTTTATCGGCGCTGATGGCTAAAACGGTTTGATCGTTCTCTTGTTTTTGGGTGAAGGATACGAGCTCAAAGTGGCCTAAACCATGGATGCGGTTTACATCGCGTGCTACCTGTTTCAAATTGAAACGATCTCCGACTTTGGTGAAGATCCTTTGTCGTAATACCGTGTTGGCAAGGGCTGTTTCGTTCACCAATTCAATGCTCGCAATGGTTGGCGCGCGGACTATCGGTTTTGTGACCGCTCTATAAGCCTCTCGGCTTTGCATGAAAGGCCTGAGTGCTTGCTGCCTTGCTTTGATGGTTTCTTCCCCGACCTTAATTGCATCAGCGGCGGCGCTAAAGTCGACCGCAGAAAAGTCTGCAAGATCGGGCACTAACAGGATGTCATCTGCCGTGAGTCGCGCCTTCTGAACTTGAGTATTGTTCACGACAAGCAGCCTCGTGAGTTGATCCGTAATGGTCAGCAAATTACCCAATGCAGACTTGGGCAGCATCGGTGAGGTGATGTCGACCACAATCAGGACATCGGCGCCCATCGCTTGCGCCAGCTCAATCGGAAGATTATTGGTAATGCCGCCATCGACGAGTAGCCTGCCATCGACTTCGATCGGCGCAAAAAATGCGGGAACACCCATCGAGGCCCTAAGCGCGACGGCTAAATTACCTGTATCCAGCACCACCATTTCACCGGTTACAATATCGGTGGCGACGGCTTTAAAGGCTCTCGGTAAGGCATCGAAATCGGTGATGTGGGCGACGTGTTGGGTCATATCTTGCAGCGCTAGGATGACATTTTGGCCTTGGATTGCCCCGCTGGGTATTTTTAACGCGCCGCCTTGATAGCCTGGCGTCCCGGGAATCGAAAATTGGTCTTCTCGAAATTTACGCTGCATGGAGCGATCTTGCCTCGGCACATCATCAATCAGTGCTTGCTCCCAATCCATCTCAAGCATTAAGGATTCAATTTCTCGCGCAGACAACCCCGAGGCGTATAAGCCGCCGATAATGGCGCCAATACTGGTACCCGTGACAAGATCCACCGGAATGCGGTGATCCTCTAGGTACTTTAAAACCCCAATGTGGGCCGCGCCACGAGCCCCACCACCTGCTAAAACCAGACCAATTGTTGGTCGATCAAGGCTTTCAGCCGAAGACGGTGCGTTTACGCTCAAGCTCAAAAAGAGGCTCCAGAGGAGGACGGTTTTTGACAAAAAATGCGGGCTCTTAGCAAGAATGTTCTTAAAAAATAGGGTCAACAGGGTTTTACTCCAAGTTAAAGGGTGCGTAGGAGAGCGTGTGGTCTCCCGTTCGATTCGGAACGGCAGTTTCTCCTCGGCCTTGCGAGAAAGAACTGAGGATCTTTGGCAAGCCATAGTGCCCTGCCACCACATACCCGGCAATCGGTTGATTGCCAGATTGAGTCAGTTTGAGCTCAATCGCCGGTTGACCCTGAATGCCATTCATTTGAAGCACTCTTTGGCCCTTTAGCGATCCCCACCGGTTTGTCATGACGGGCCGCTGAACACCCCCCAATTCAAATTGCAAGTCATCGCGGGCCTCGGTGACGACCAAACTGAACCAGTCTGGATTGGTTGGCAGCGCAATGGACAAAGCGTAAGTTGCTTGCCCTGCCGCAATCGTTTTTACCGCTGTGACCGAGGGCTTGGTGAATGAAAGCATCGCCGGCACGCTCACTTGCCGTTGCATAAAGCCGTGCTCAAACGGCAGTTGCGTGTTGACCCCAGATGGACCAGCCCAGGACCAGTCAGGGCCTAATCGATCAGAACTCGTGGTTGCAACGGTCGCTGCGCCATCAGGGGCCACGACCAGTCTAAAATTAACGTGTTGCGGGCGCGTTGCGCTGTGCAGGGGTAGCACTAAGACAAGCACGATCGAAACTAGAGCCCCGTAGACCAACACAAGACGCGGTAGCGGCGCGTGATGGCCGGTTACAAAAGGCGCGAGCAAGACCAAAAACAATCCTAGAAACGGCAGCGTCGTCACAATCAAGTGATAGCCTTGGCTTTGCTCCATTGGTAAAACAAGGCCCAGTGATCCCGGCACAGCAAGCCACAACAAGCCTAGCGCGGCGATTAAAACCGTGCCTGACCGTAACCAACGTGCAAAGAACACTAAAAGCGCACCAAAACTGAGAACCGGCAACACGAGGTTCAAGGCATCGGGCAGCCAAATTAGGAAGGTGAGCCCCGCTAACCACCAGATCCACAGGGCCGCGAGTACGCGTTGCGATAATTGCGCGCGACGAGCCGTCTTAATTGTGGCGCATTGCAACAGTACGATCAGCGGCATACAAAACAACAGAACTCGTAGCGGCGCGTCATAGGCAGGCCAATGTACCGTTGCCCCTTTTACCCACCACAAAGCGGAAAAGGTCAGCCAGGTGATTACCAGCGAGAGCGCCATAACACCCGTTAAAGCGCCTGAGGCTGCGATGAGCCTGAGGGGCTGTTCCTGTCGGAACGTTGCAAGCAGCATCAGGAGCGAGACGATTAAGAAACAGCTGGTATTCACCCAGTAGGGCGAATGTAGCCACCAACCATAAAAGCCTTGGTAGCTTACGGCGCGCGGCGCGGTGAGCTGGTCAGCGAGGGCTAAATCTCGAGCCAGAGGCCACAGATTATCGCCATGATGTTGTAAGGTCGAAAGATCGAGCAAGGCAAGGTTATCGAGTCGCGTATGATAGCGACTGCGCTCGGCCGCAAAGGCAAAGTCCGCGCCTGGCACCCCCGCCCGTTTTGAGACACTGAAATCAGTATCGTTGGGCATGCGTTTGAAAATCTCATTGATCAATGACAAACCAGAGGGCCGCTCAGCATCGGCATAAAGGTCAATCAACTGTTGGTTTGGGCCATGGGTTCGAATGATCTGACTGACCCCGCTCGAGCCCGAGCCTTCAATGTTAATGAGAAGGCCAATCTGATCTCGCTTGGGATGATTGGCGAAAAAGGCCTCTGCACCCAGCAATCCCAGCTCTTCGGCATCGGTTAGCAGGAGTAAAACCGGCCACTTTAAAGTGGGCTCATTGAGGAGGCGTTTCGCGGTTTCCAGTACCGCAACGACCCCTGCCCCGTCATCGCCGGCCCCAGGTGCGACGGGCACTGAATCGTAGTGCGCCATGAGCGCAAGATACGGTCCAGTTTCGGATCCGGGAATCTCTGCGATCAAATTTTCGACCCACGCGCAGCGGGATGCCCGGGTTGAGCAGCTCCACTGCCGCTGAACGTCGACCGCCAAACCCATTTCTGCGAGCACCTGGATCAGCTCATCCCGCACGCGATGATTGGCGACTGAACCGGTCGGGTGCGGCGATTCATCGCCTAAGATTCTCGCCAGTAAATCAAAGGCGGTATAGGCCGAAATTCGATCGGTTTGGGGTGAAACCGGCGCTGGTGGCCTAGTTGCCTGCTGGTTCAGCAAAAACGCCACCAACGCCGTCATTAAGGCCAATAACAGAGGATACCGCTGCCACTGAATCATGAACGACCGCGCCTTGCGCGCTGAACTTCAGCCATCAAGCCAAATAGCGCGATGGTATCGGGTGTGCCGGCGCGGCCGCTAAATTCACGGTAGAGTGTGTCGACATTGATAGCAATGCGCTCGGCATCCAACCAGCGATCATAATCGCCCAACGCAATATCGAGTGCGGCCTCGCGAACGCTCAAGCCCGCATCAAATCGGGCGCGCGTCTCGCGTTCGATGTAGCGCAGGTAATCTTGAACGGCCCGAACCCCCTTAAGGTCCGTGAGCGGGCCATGGCCCGGCACGATCACATCAGGGTCTAAATCGATGATGGCGTCGCAGGCTTTGATCCAGTTCGCGACCGGACCCGCCCACATGAGCGGCGTGCCCTCAATGAAGAGAATATCGCCGGTAAAAATCGTTCGGTCCTCGGGGACATAAACCAGCACATCGCCGCCGGTGTGCGCGGGGCCGACTTCGATTAATTCGACCGCTTTATCACCAACGCTAAGGGTTAGCGCGCCATTAAAGGTTCGAGTCGGTAATTTTTCGGCGACTTTGGCAAAATCGAACGGCCCGAATACGGCTTTCAAATAGTCGCCCGTCTCGCCCAACGCGTCCGCAGAATCCATAAAGGCTTTTAACATTTGTGGGGTGAAACTTTCCATTTCCCGAGCGCTGGACTCCGACGCAATAACCTCTGCCTTGGTACATAATCCATTGCCATGGGTGTGATCGCCGTTGGCATGGGTATTCACAACGGTATCAATCATGTCCGCTTTAACACCACTCGCATCCGCCATGACGTCGAGCATTTCTTGGGTTAACACCGCATCGAATAACGTATCGACCAGCAAGGACGCCCCGCTATCGACGATCAAGCCCGCATTTGACCAACCCCAGCCGCCGTCAGGCTGCAAATAGGCATAAATCCCATTGCCGGTTTCATGTAGACCTTTTTGGTATTGCCATGAAGTTGCCATAAGCTTTCCTTTTTTCTCAGAATAACTGAATTGACGGGCCTCTGCATTGCGCTCAGGATGCCAGCGCCAACGCGCCCTGTTATGATCTACCCATCAAGCAGCAGGAACCACTGTGACGACGATTACGTGTATCGAAGATCTAAAAGCACTCTATCAACGGCGTGTGCCGAAGATGTTTTATGACTATACGGAGTCGGGTTCCTGGACAGAGCAAACGTTTAAAAGTAACGAGACGGCGCTGCAGCGCATCCTGTTTAAGCAAAGGGTCCTCGTAGATTTATCCCAACGATCGGTTGCCAGCACCCTGCTCGGGCAACCCGTGTCGATGCCAGTTGCCTTAGCGCCCGTTGGATTAACCGGCTATCAACACGCTGATGGTGAAATCAAAGCGGCAATCGCGGCGGCACGCTTTGGGGTGCCCTATACCTTGTCGACGATGAGCATTTGCAGTATCGAGGACGTTGCGGCCAAGACCTCAGCGCCCTTTTGGTTCCAGCTCTATGTTATGCGCGACCGGGGCTTTATTCGGCGCCTGATTCAACGTGCCAAAGCCGCCGAATGCAGCGCGCTGGTGCTCACGGTCGATTTACAAATTCTCGGGCAACGTCATAAAGATATCAAAAACGGGCTCTCGACTCCCCCGAAACCCACGCTGAAAAACATCATCAATATGGTCTCAAAACCGCGCTGGGGCCTAGGCATGCTTGGCACGCCCCGACGCGACTTTGGCAATATTATCGGTCACGTTGCAGGGGTTGAGGATACTGGGTCTTTATCCGAGTGGACTCGGCAGCAATTTGATCCCGGTCTAAACTGGGATGATGTCGCCTGGATTAAAGATCTTTGGGGTGGCCCGCTGATTATCAAAGGCATTATGACCCCGGAAGATGCGTGCCTTGCCCGAGACCATGGTGCGGATGCCATCATCGTTTCAAACCATGGCGGCCGGCAGTTAGATGGCGCGCCGGCAAGCATTGAAGTTCTGCCGGCAATCAAAGCCGCCGTGGGTGATCGACTTGAGGTGTTGATGGACGGCGGAATTCGCAGTGGTCAAGATGTGTTGCGGGCCCTGGCTAGCGGCGCCGATGGCACGATGGTTGGTCGCGCTTACATCTACGGTTTGGGCGCACTCGGTGAGGCCGGGGTTGTTGAAACCTTAAATATTTTGCGCAATGAGCTTGATTTGACCATGGCATTTTGTGGCCGCACCAATATTGCGAGCGTGTCGGATGATATTTTATGGTCTTGATTGCGCGTCATCTCAGCCATTACTAAAGGTCTGAAGCGTATGTCGACTCTGAGTCGCCATACGCTCGGTGACGAGATGTAAACGGTTTCATTGGTCAGCGGTATCCAGCGATGCCTAAAACTGTGGTTTACTCTCTCAAGGCAACCCCTTTTGGCGGCCTTGCCTGAACTGCACCGCCAAGGACCCTCGAAAGTGGATGAACCTAAAACGAATCGGACAGCTTGATCCGGATTAATCTTAACAAAGGAACCCTCATGACAGACTTCCCCCTCCCCAACACATCAACCGATTTAACCGGCCAGGTCGCGTTTGTCACCGGCACGACGTCAGGGCTGGGCCGCAGGTTTGCGCAGGTTCTGGCCGCTTGTGGCGCAAAGGTTGTGGTCACTGGCCGCCGGGTGGACCGCCTCGAGGCGCTGAGTGCGGAAATTAATGCCTCGGGCGGCGCTGCTGCAGCGATTGCCATTGATATGACCGATCGAGACAGTATTCGCGCAGCGCTCAAGGAAGCCGAGGATCTGTTTGGAACAGTGACCATCTTAGTGAACAACGCTGGGATTCCAGATGCCCAGCGCGCCGTTAAAATGGAAGATTCATTGATGGACGCCGTATTTGACACGAACCTCATCGGACCTTGGGTGCTATCGGTTGAGGTCGCGAAACGGCTCATTGATACCGGACTGCCGGGCAGGATTGTCAACATCGCATCCGTTGCTGCGTTTAATACCACCGCGCAATCGGCGGCGACCCTGTATTCAACCACCAAGAGTGCTGTCGTGCGAATGACGGAATCCTTGGCCGTTGAGTGGTCGCGATACCCGATCAATGTGAACTGTATTGCGCCGGGGGCTTTCTCGAGCGAGATGATGGACGGGATGTTGTCGAGGATGGGCGATATTAGCCAACACTTCCCTAGAAAACGGATTTGCCAGCCGGCCCAGATGGACAGCACGCTGTTGTTTTTAGTCTCACCGGCCTCTGAATGTGTCACAGGCACCGTCATTAAAATCGATGATGGCCAAGGTCCGCGATAACGCGACTTTGGCTGAAGGCTCACATTGCTTTGAAGCACTAACCATCACAGGACACCGCATATGACAGACGCACCCATCCTTTCAGAACGCGTGGGACACACTCAAATCATCACGCTCAATCGGCCAGAGGCAATGAATGCTATTACGTCACAGATGCTGACGGACCTGAATACCGCGTTAAAGGCGGCGGATGATGCCCCCCAAGTACGCGCTGTCGTGATTACCGGGGCCGGGCGCGCCTTTTGTTCGGGTCTGGATCTAAAACAAGCATCCGCCGGTGAGGGGATTGCCGGCACTTTGGGCAGTCGGCAAGGCACGAGCCACTACTCAACCCGAGAAATTTGTACGGTTACGTTGCAGCGAATGGACACCCCTGTGATTGCGGCGATTAACGGTGCGGCCGCGGGCTATGGGTTGGATTTAGCGCTGGGTTGCGATATGCGCCTGATCTCCGATCGAGCCAAACTATTGCCAGGGTTCGCCAAGATGGGGGTTATTCCTGAAAGTGGCGGCACTTGGTATCTGCCACGACTGCTAGGATGGGCGAAAGCCTGCGAGATCTCGATGCTGGGAGACCCGATGTCCGCCGAGCAGGCGTTGGAATATGGTTTGGTCAATCGGGTTATTCCGGAGCCGCAGCTAATGGAAACGGCGCTCGCTTGGTGCGATAAAATTTCAGCGAACGCACCGCTCGCCATTGCGGAAATGAAACGATTGTTTCGGCATGGCCTAACCCAAGATTTCGAAAGTCATTCGCACCATGTTTTGATGTCGGTTTTAAACCTATTCAAATCAAACGATTTTTCAGAAGCTGTAACGGCGTATATGGAAAAACGCGAGCCCGACTTTAAAGGCAATTAGAACTGGGGGTTGAACCCTTTTTGAGTGCGGAGCGCGCAGATGAAAATTGTAATTATTGGTGCGGGTAGCTTGGTGTTCTCAAGTCGGCTAACGGCCGACCTGTTGTCTTACCCAACACTGCAGAAGGCGCATTTCGCGCTGGTTGATACGGATATTGAGCGACTCGATTATGCGGGCAAAATCGTTGCGCAAATCTGTCGTCATGGCGGTTACGGTGACGTCACCTGGAGCCTGCATCACGATCGCGAGGATGCCCTGCCGGATGCTGACTTTGTGATTTCCAGTATTTTAGTGGGCGGTTTCGAGGCGATTGAATCTGAGATAGACCTGCCAAAATCCTTTGGCGTCTGCCAGGCCATCGGCGACACCCTGACGCCAGGTGGGATCATGCGCTGCTTACGCACCCTACCGGTGCAGGCCGCAATTGCGCAAGATGTGATGCGACTTTGCCCGAATGCTTGGCTCCTCAATTACACCAATCCGATGGCGATGCTCTGTTGGGGTATGTTTCGCGCAGCACCGGGCATTAAACTCGTTGGCCTGTGCCATTCGGTTCAAGGCACCACCACCGAGTGGGCCGAGCGTCTCAAGGTGCCCATGTCAGAAGTTGATTTTCGATGCGCCGGCATCAATCATCAAGCTTGGATTACAAGGTTTGCCCATCAGGGCCGAGACCTGCTACCAGAAATTAGGCGATTAGCCGAAACACCATCGCTTTGGCAGCAAGATACGTCCCGCATGGAATACATCAAACATTTTGGTTATGCCGTGACAGAGGCCTCAGGGCATAACTCAGAGTATTCGCCCTGGTTTCGGAAAACACCCGAAGCGATTGACCGATACTGTCCAGGTGGGGGCTGGAACGGCGCGCCGGGCTTCATCAAAACCTTGTATAACCGACCTGATTGGCGAGATACCATGCAGAAAATGGTCGATTGGGAAACCCCGGTTGATCTTGTTCGAAGTCAGGAATACGGGGCTCAAATCATTCACGCCCTCGTAACCGGCGAACCTGAAATAATTTACGGCAATGTGATGAACAATCATTTGATCGACAATTTGCCAGCTGAGGCCTGTGTCGAAGTTGCGTGTCGGGTCGATGCCGCAGGAGTTACGCCCCAACCATTTGGTGATCTGCCCGAGCACTTGGCGGCAATTAATCGTACCCAGATCAACGTGCAACAGCTTGCCATGCTCGCGGCCTCCGAATCTGAGCCAGAACGGGTCTTTCAAGCCATGGCAATGGATCCGTTAACGAGCGCCATACTAAGCCTGGATGAGATCAGACAATTGACGGGTCAATTGCTGCAGGCGCATGCGCCCTATCTGCCTGAGGCCTGGCATGCTAAAACGCTGGCGGCTAAGCCGGTTTTCTATCATTAGGCTAACCATATTACGGGTTTCCGATTCTGGTCATATCCAATGTGCCTCTGCAGTCGTTCTGAGCTGGCTGAATACAGGGCCATTTAGGGGCTGTACTCATTGTTTAAACAGCCGCTCCCAGATTTAGACCGAGCCGACGATGGCCTAGGCAGTCCAGTTGGGACCTAAGGTCGTAAACTTAAAACAGCGTACACTTTAGGAACTCGGCTCATGAACCCGCCCAAACGATCCCTTCAAGAAATTTGGCGGCTAGGATGTGCCGGTGAAGCCCTCACCGAGGAAGACTTTGAGCATTTTAAGTCCCTTGCTAGAAGTCGCTTCCACACCTTTGCCTTGAGCGCCGATGAAGCGCATCAGAGCCGCGGTCAAAAAGAGGCTGCGACCTGGATTGCACTTCTAATTAAAGGCCTTGTGCGCGAGTTACGTGAAAATCCAGGGCTGGAACGGCTTTGGCAAAACACCACCGTTGCTGACTCCAAACACGGCAAGGCCGTCAGTTTTGAACTCCAAAAAGTGCTACCCTAGCGCTCGGCGCCAATTCAAAACGGATAAGCGGCGCGCCCTACCGTAATTCGGTAATGTCTTCGGAGACCTGCGTATGACCTTTCAAAACCCGTCCGACCGATTTGTTGGCCTCGAAGGCAGTTTGAACTTTAGGGATTTTGGGGGCTACCCCACTGCATCCGGCGGGCAGGTTATCAAGGGTCACTTGTTCCGATGCGGCATGTTGAGCGATTTTACCGCAGACGGCGCTGCTGGATTTCAAGCGCTGAACATTGGCGTGATTTGCGATTTAAGAGGCGCTGACGAGGTGGCGTTGTATCCCACACCCAACCTGCCGACGTTTGACTGCCAAAAACACATCCCGATTGCACCTGGCACGAGCTCAGATTTGCGAGGCAGTGTGTCCATGGGACAACACTCCGCTGCGGAACGCAGCGCCTTTATGCAAGAAATTACTCGGGAAATCGCCTGCGAACATGTCGCCGCTTACGCTCAGATGTTTCGAGCGTTGATCACGACCGAGCAGGGCTTTTTAGTGCACTGTATGGCCGGTAAAGATCGTACCGGCTTCGGGGTTGCGGTGATTCAACTGATGCTTGGCGTATCCGAGAAGCTTGTGATGGCGGATTACCTGTTGACCAATGAGGCGAGTGAGCTGATGACCCGCACCCGAGATAGGATGCTCGAGCAAGGCATTGAGATTGACGCGGCCTCACTGGAGGTCATTACCCAAGTCAAACGAGAATACCTTGAGGCCGCCCTCACAGGC
>ENA-OWPI01000581-OWPI01000581.1-marine-metagenome-genome-assembly--contig:-NODE-581-length-49502-cov-10.782236_pt1 | contig 49502 bp, 37 predicted proteins | sample MGYA00238138_ERZ651775 | MGnify/ENA primary metagenome ERZ651775 (study PRJEB26906, sample SAMN06265043) | marine metagenome | isolation source: Helgoland LTER site | place: Germany:Helgoland, sampling...
TGTGTTTTTGTGTGTCTGTCGTCTGCTCTTGTTTTTTTTTGCAACAAAAAACACCAACGAAACAATTTATTTACACACGAACCAAAAAAACGAGAGTCTTTTTTGCTTTTTTTGCTTTTTTTGCTTGTCTTTTTCTTGACTTTTTTCTCTCTCTTTCTCTCTCTGATGAGGAGTAGCATTCTTCTCTCCTCGTTCTCGTTCTCGTTTTCATCCGCGGCAGACACCGCGTACGCGCGAAGACGAAGAGAAAGAGGAGGAGGAAGACGAGCGAGAACAGCGCCAAAGGCGCTCTTCTGTCGTCGTCGTTCTTTTTCTTTTTCTTCTCGGAGCAGCAGCAGCGGCGATGACGATGAAAATGAAAATGAAAATGAAAATGAAAATGATGACGTGAAGAAGAAGAAGAAGAAGACGAAGAATGCGACCAAAAGCCAAAAGGAGGAGGAAAAGGGGATTTGGAAGTCAGAGAGAAAGAGGAGAGAGATGCTTTTAACGACGACTTTAACGATTCAGACGAGAGCAGCTTTTGCGTTGGAGGATTTTGCGAAAAGGGAGGAGAAAAAAGGTGTTTCCTGCGTAGACGTGAAAGAAGGGGGAAAAGGGCAACTCGAAGAGAACGACGTGGTGTCGGTGAATTACACCTTGTATCTTTCCGATGAAGACGGGACGATGGGGAGTAAAATCGATTCGGCGAAGTTTTTCGTCTTTGGCGTGGGGACGGGAGAAGTCATCGAAGGATTCGATGCCGGTTTGCTCGGCGGAGATGGCGTTGGTCCGATGAGAATTGGAGGCGTGAGAGAAGTTTTGATACCGCCGGCGTTGGCGTACGGCGCGAAAGAAGTCGGCGGGGGTCGGATACCCGCGAACTCGTACCTAAAGTTCGTGGTAGAGTTGGTGCAGATTAAGTAAGTAGAAAAGGAAGGGCGACGCTGGAGCGGTCGAGTCGGCGAGCGCTCCTAATAACTTTAGACTTTAGAGTGTCCGATAGCGCGACCGAGTAGTAATAATAGTAGTAGTAGTAGTAGTAGTAGTAGTAGTCTCTTCATCTGTTTTGAAGCAGTTTTAGTATCTTGTGTGATATATGTACACGTGTCTGTTTCGTACACGTCGTGTGAAAATCATTCATTTTACGCAATCGCTTTGACCGCTTTGTCCGCCGCGTCGTCCAAATCTTTCGCCGTCTCGATGTTCAATCCGGATTGTTTCATAATCCTTCGCCCTTCCTCCACGTTCGTGCCTTCTAAGCGAACGACTAACGGGATGTTCAATCCAACCACTTTGACCGCGTTGACGATGCCAGACGCGATCACGTCGCATTTCATGATTCCTCCAAAAATGTTCACCAAAATCGCCTTCACTTTTGGATCTTTGTTTAAAATCTTAAACGCTTCGACGACTTGTTCTTCGCTCGCGTTGCCGCCGACGTCTAAAAAGTTTGCCGGAGACCCTCCTTTACCTTGGATGATATCCATAGTCGCCATCGCCAAACCGGCACCGTTGACCATGCACCCGATGTTGCCATCTAAACCGATGTAATTCAAATCGTATTTCGCGGCTTCGACTTCTCTCGCGTCTTCTTGCGAAGCGTCTCGTTGAGAGAAGATATCTTTTTGCCTGTATTCCGCGTTGTCGTCAAAGTTTAATTTCGCATCCGCGGCGTATAAAACCCCATCCGTGGTTTCCGCCATCGGGTTCACCTCAATCATCGTGCAATCCGTCTTCTTGAACGTTTCGTACAACGCTTGAAACTGCTTCGCCGCGTCCTCTTTATCCGCGCACCCCAACTTCTCCGCCAAATCTAACGCGTCTTCTCTCTTAATCCCGCCACTTTCCTCGTTAATATCGATGTACTTCTTAATAATCTTTTCCGGATTCGATTCCGCTAAGTCTTCAATAGAAGTCCCACCTTCCGCGCTCGCGATAATCATCGGTTTTGCGCTTTTACGATCCAACAAAATCGCAAAGTACATCTCCTTCGCAAACTTCATCTTCCTCGCCACGAGTAAAGCGTTCACCGGTTTTCCTTCCGGCCCGGACTGTTTCGTCACCAGCACGTTACCCAGCATCTTCTCCGCCGTTTCTCTCGCCATCTCATTCTTCACGATGTGCACGCCTCCTTTAAACCCGCCAAACTTAAACGTCCCTAATCCTCTCCCGCCGGCTAATATTTGCGACTTGATCACTACCTCGTCGTCGCCTAAACACTTCATCTGCTCCGAGGCTTTTTGCACCTCCTCCACGGTCTTGCACGCGATAGAATCCGGTACTCGGACGCCAAATTTGCGCATGATGTCCGCGCCTTGGTATTCGTGCACGTTCAACGAACGTATTTGTATCTGTTTTTGTTGTACTTGTTGTTGTTGTTTCAGATGCTCATTCAGATGAATAGGCGCGCTTTGAACAACGCTTCGCATCCGTCGCATCCTCCATTCCGTTGACGACGACGGAAACGAACTCGCCGCTGCTGCTCGAGAAAAGGAAAAGAACTTTACGCTGTTAAACTTTCCCGAGGAGAAAAGGTGAAAATACCCAGATGACGCAGATCGGTCAAAATCACCGAACAAAGAAGCGAGTATTCTTCTTTTCGCCGCGGTGTTGCTGCGCTTCATCGTCGAAAGTCTCGCGGAAAAGTATATTTTGCGCGCGTGCGTGTAAAGAAATGGAGAAAGAGAAAGAAAGAGTCAGAGGCATTTATGCGCAAAAACGCGCGCGCGAGCGTATGAATAAATGGAGAAAAAGAAAGAGAAATAGTCAGAGTAAAAACGACAACAGCGTTCATTATTCACTTTAATAATAATAATACGTTTTGTACAACACGCACTTCGATTACTGCGTTAAAAATGGTATCAGTTTATATACACGCGCACACGCGTCAATCAATCCTTTGGCGGCGGCGGCGGCGAGAGCTTGGAGGACAGTCCGCGAAACTCATTCAATTTGGACTCCATCGCTTCGCGATACAGCGTCGGCGTGATCGATCGAACAACACCAGAGAGCGTCGGCGTGATCGATCGAACGAGTATGTTTGAGACCAAAGATGGAAGTTTTTTTATCTTCGGCGGCTTCTTCGCGTTGACGGTATGCTCTTTACGTTCATCGTCATCTTCTCCTTCCTCCCCTTCCATCGGATCGTCTATTCCTTCTTCTTCTTTTTCTTCTTCTTCTCGTCGATCTTCTTCTTCTCGAGCGGCAGCCATCACCAAATCTTCGTCTTCTTCTTCACCGCGTTTCCGTCGTTTAACCAAATTCAAACCCAGTAAACTTTCTTTTCTTTTCTCGGCTTTTATTGCTTCGAGTAACCGATCGACGCGATTGACGGCGACGATGGCGGGCCATGATTGTTGTTGGTCGCGTCCCATTGTTTTCGTTACGATTGGCGCACCCGCCGCCGCGGCTTTCGATTCGTGGCCTTCGTCTGTAGAGTACAAACTGTCCATCGCGCACGGTTTCAAAATCATCGTTTTCCGGTTGTTCATGGTCTGAGTATCGCTAGTCGTAATGGTATTCCTATCTTTGGATTCCTCCGACAAATTCTCCTGGCTCTTCGTCTTCTTCTTTTCCTTCTTCGCCTTCGTACTCCTCTTCACCGCGGTCGTCGTCGTCGTCGTCGTCCTCCGCGTCATCGCCTCCTCCCACTCCTTCAACAACATCTTTTGCTTCGCGAAAATAACCTTGTTCTTCTCCTGTACTTTCTTCAAACTCATCTTACACGCTTTCCTTCCGCCTTCAAACATATCCACGCCGTGAAACTTGGTGCACTTTTGACAAAACCGCGACGCCATCTCGTCTCCTTTTTCGACGAATACCTCTTTGGCGTTTAAGCACGAGCGACACGTTTTCGACCGAATCTGGTATTTGTTTTCGCACACTTCCTCGCACGCGTATACTTTGCACGCGACTTTTACGACGAGTTCGTTTTCCATCGACGACCGGGACGACTTCTCGTTGTTGTTGTTGGGGTTTTGTTGTTGTTGTTGTTGTTGCACTTCTTCTTTATCGTCGTTCGTTTTTTTCTTCTTCGTCTTCTTTGTTGTCTTCTTCGACGCGGTGTTGGTGAAAGTCGTTACCCTCTCGGGAGGGGAAGGATTCGTCGGATTGGCAGCCAAACGGCACACAGTCGTCGAGGGTTGTTGGTTTGAGAACAACAGATCTGATTCTTCGAAAAGTGAACGTCTCAGCGTTAACTCGTTTCTTTCTCCGTCGTCGTCCTCGCTCATGATCTCTCTCTTTCTCTCTCTCTTCTTTTCAAAGTAGAGTTTGTGTTCGAAAAGTGTGTTGTTCGTCGCGCGTTGTTGTCGTCCTGCGTGTTCTCGTTCGGTTTCTTTCTCACGTCATGGAAGACAAAATGCCCAAAAAGTGCTTTTTTTTTTCAAAACGACTTTTCAAAAACTCGCACTTTTCTCACCAAACACCCTTTTCACGCAAGGGTGTTTGTTCAATAAGATTTTAAGAAGGAACACACGACTAAGAGAAGACGCGCACTCGTTTCAATATTCTCGAGTCTCCGACGACGACGACGGTTGTTCTTCGGCGCAGCAGTAGTAGTAGTAGTGGTAGCAGCACTGAGCATCGCACGGACGAGTGGGGTTGTCGTGACTCTCTCGCGTCACAGAGAGGCGTGTATGCTCTGATCAGAGTCGTTTCTCTCTGGCATCTCATTATTTTAAAACATTTTTGTTTGAAAAAGTGCAGAAACTTAATTAAGTAGCAGCGCAATCGGTTCTCGTTCGCGTCGTTGTGTTGTTGTTGTTTCACAACGTTTGTTCTCGCAACATCGCGATACTAATAAAGAAGAATGGCGGAGAGCAAAAAAGCACCACGCGCCGAGGAGGAGGAGTGGACGCCTCTGAAACGACCTCTTTTACTCCTCGGGTCGCTCTCGCTCGCGTCGTCGTTCGTCGCGTATAAAAAAAAACATCTCAATTGGTTCAAAACGAGTTACGCGTGCGCGTGCGTGACGTTCGGACCGGCGATGGTTTTGTACGCGTTGCCGGAAAGGAGCGAACAGTTGGAAGAGAAACTCTTTTTTGTTTCCTCCTCGTCCTCCTCGTCCAACGACGACGACAACAACAACAACAACAACAGAAACAACGACAGAAACAACAACAGAAACAACAGAAACGACGACGACTCGTCCAAGCGAAGAGAAGAGAGGGAAAAAGAAACGAAGAGGAAGAATAAAGAGATGTTGGAGAGGATGAAGCGCGTAAAGTTGTGAAGTGAAAAGTAGCATCGCGTGGATCTCGTTCGCAACTCTCTCTCTCTCGTCGTCGTCGTCGCGCTCCTTTCTCTCTCTCTCTCTCTCTCTCTCTCTCTCAACGCGTCGCGAACGAGGAGATGTTGGAGAGGATGTAGAAGGGAAAGTTGAAGGGAAAATTGGATGCGTCACACTTTTTTTCTCTCTCTCTCTCTCAAAAGAATGTTGTTATCACCACTTCCGACGTCGTCATCATCAGCGAGAACGACGACTCCGAGTGGTGGTCCAAAAAGCAACAGACGAGGTCTGGTTCACGCGTCGTCATCATCTTCGTCATCATCATCATCATCATCATCATCTCCAAACGCGCAAAAATTATTGGTGAAACCACAAAAAGCTTTGGAATTGATTCAGTCGCAAAAATACGCCTACGTGGACGTCCGAACGAAACACGAGTTTGAAACCGTCGGACATCACAAGAATTCCACGTGCATTCCTTACTTCTTGAGCATGGGGCCTCCACCAGAAGTCAATCCGGATTTTATAAAGGAGGTGGAGATGAAATTTCCAAGGAAAGATTGTCCTTTGTTGATTGGCTGCGCGGCCGGCGGGCGAAGCGCCAAGGCATCTGCGACGTTGCGTGAAGCCGGCTACACCAACATTGCTGATTTAGAAGGCGGGTTTAAAGCGTGGGCGAGTGAATTCGGGGATATGATTGAGACTGGATGTGGCTGTTAAACAGACTACCGCGCGCGCGCGAACGTATCGCGTCGGGGGTGCCTTGGTAACTGTTTTACCCTTTTTGTTTGGGGTCCATCTTGTGTTTGACTAAAATACTAATAACCTCACCTCACGCAGCATACTCGTACTAATACTGATACTCATAGTAATGCGCACTAAATGACTCGTCAACCTAATTCTGCGTTTCCGAAACGCATCTCGGGCACTCGCACACAAAACCGTATGCTTCTTCCAACTGCGCTCTTCGTTTCGCTACGTTCAACGACCAATCTTCGTTCAAATCGATATACGCGATGGTGAGTTGTTCGCCTTGTTTTATATTCTCGTTGGCGACAAACTCGACGAGGTGGTTTCTTTCAGGCCAGGTGACGTTAACGTTAGGAGCGCAGGAGTGGTTGAACATGGAGCCATACGCGTAAATAGCTGATCCGTTCGACGCACCCGTGCGAATGGACGACGTTAAAGTTTGCTCCATCATCGCTCGAAAATCTCCCTGAGAAGAAGAAGAAGAAGCGCTTACCGGATATTCAACCTTGAACGAATTCAAGTGAAACCGCGTGGTTAAATCCGCGTACCACCGTATATCGAACACGGACCGAATTTTGGCCTTCTCTTCCTCGCTGTCGCGAATCTTTTCGCACGATTCCAACGTTTGTAAAAGTAAAGCGTGTTCCTCTTTCCACGAAGGAAACATTTGGTGCTCGTCTACGTGCGCGTGCACCAACAACTCTGCCACATTCGCATATTTCTTCATAGTTTTTCTATCTATACTCATCGCACCCTCTTCTTTTTTGTTCGTTCGTGCCTCCTCTTCTTCTTCTTCTTCTTCATTTTCTCGAATCCTTCTCGCCGCTTCCTCTGGCGTCATCTGGTTCACCTCCTCCTCGGAAATGTTCATTTCTTTTATCAATTTTTTGCGCATGCTTTGTGTTACCATGAATTGCACGGATGCTTTCGCGTTCGCGTTCGCGTTCGCGTCCAACCGAAAGCTCCTCTGGACGCTTCTTGTGGCTATTCTCAGCGCCATCAACGGAAACTTCAACTCGTTCTCTTCGCAATACTTCTCCATCCTTCTCAAATCCATCGTTTGTTCCGTCTCGTAAAAGCTCGCTCTCGCGTCTCGTTCGCACTCGACGCTGCAAAATCTCCCATCTGATGATACTTCCTCGTTGTTATTGTTGTTGTTGTTCTTCTTCTTCTTTGAGAGCTCTCCCAGGCACAAGTAACACTCCAAATCGTAATTCCAAATCGTCGGATGACTCGTGATTGGTTTTTGCCGCCCCTCTGTCCCTCCTCCCGCCTTATTGTTGTTGTTGTCGTTCTTCTTCTTCTTCTTCTTCTTAAATATGCTTTCGTTTTTCGTCACGTCCCGACTCGCGTACAAACCTCTCCCGTTCTTCTCGTGGTGCCCGATGAAAAAATTCCCCGAACACGAATCATCATCCAAAACGTTACGCAGCGGGTCGTCCAGAGAAAAAGATTCGTACACATCATCGTCGTCGTCGTTGTCGCCGCTTTTGAAAACAAACTTCCTCGAGAACAACAGCGTCACTGTCGCTTTTTTTGCCGCTCCTCGGTGGTGGTGGTTAAAACGCGTCATCAACATTTTCATCATCATCATCCTCATCATCATCTTCCCCGCGTTTATTTATGATAGCGTGCGCTCGTTATTGCTCAGTGTTGTTTCTCCGGGGTTATTTGGAAATCAATTTTATTATCATCATCATCACCCCGCCGCCGCTTACGATTGGAAGAAGTATATTCGATGAAACAGTCGCTGCGTAATACTATGCTCATCAAGTCACGCGCATTCTCCACGCACACGTGAGGGAGGCACAGCTTTTTGAGGGAAATCTCCCTCGAAAGACAAAAGAAGTGGATAAAGCGAGAGACCATTTCACACAAAAAATTAGTCAACAACAACAACAACGCATACTCCTCCTTTGTTTTCTTTGTTGATTCGCACTCTCGCGAAAAAGAAGGACTTTGACTCTTCGTGTGCTCTCTCTTTTGTTCTCGATACGAACAACGCGCGATTGTGTGCTCGTTTCGTGGTGTTATTAAAAAACGGATATTAGGATTACACTTTGGAATAAAAGATATCAACGATGATGATGATGATGATGATGTGTCAAACAACAACTGCGTTTTCCCCGTCGTTCTCCTCCACTCTCGCGAAAAAGAAGAACTCGAGGATCGCGAAAACGCGGGGAATAACAACAACAACAGCGACGACGCAATCGTTCGGTCCGTGCTCTTGCCACGGCGGCGACCATCTCTCCGCCGAACGCAAAGCTGAACTCGTGTCTGTTTGCGAACAAATCGGCACCGCGGGGAAAGGCATCACCGCCTGCGATGAAGGACCAGGGACGATTGGCATGCGCTTAGAAAACGTCGGGATGGTGAACACGGAAGAGAACCGAAGAGCGTACAGGCAGATGTTGTTTGAATCGCCGAACGCGAATAAGTACTTATCCGCGGCTATTCTCGACCCGGAGACGTTGTATCAGAAATCGAACTCGAAGAAGCACGACGGGAAACTGTTCCCGCAGGTGTTGAGCGAGATTGGGATCGTTCCGGGAGTGAAGCCGCACTTGAAAGTTTACGCGTTGCCTGGTCAATCTGGAGCGACCGTCATGCAAGGTTTGGATTCGTTGGCGGTGAGATTGCAAGAATATAAAGACGCCGGATGCAAATTTGCCAAGTGGAGATCGCCGATGGATATCGACATCGTTAACGGTCAACCGAGCGATTTGACCATCGAGACGAACATGTTGGATTTAGCTCGATACGCGTTAATTTGCCAAGACGTTGGTTTGGTTCCAATTGTCGAACCAGATGTCTCGTTGAAAGGCGATCACGATTTAGAAACCGCGGTGAGAATCAACGTTAAGATCCAATCCGTGTTGTTTAAAGCGATGTTAGATCACGGCGTGTACATGGAAGGCGCTTTGTTGAAATCGAACATGGTCAACCCGGGTAAAAACTGTTCGAAAACGTACACGGTCGATGAAATCGCCGAAGCGAACTTGGAAGTTTTCCGAAGATGCTTCCCGACGGCGATGCGCTCGGCGAACTACTTGTCCGGCGGACAAAGCTTAGAAGACGCGGCGGCTCGATTGGATGCCATCAACAAGAAGAAAACTGTTCGAGATCCGTGGAACTTATCCTTCTCCTGGTCAGCGGCGTTGCAAATGCCTTTGTTCGAGTTGTGTCGAGGCAAAGACGAATTGCCGTTGCAAGAGATGGAGAAATTGTACGTGAAAGAGTTGGAAGTCGCCGGTAAAGCCGCGTTGGGGAAACACAAGAGAACCGGGACGGATGGCGACCACATCGGTAAGTGAGTGAGATGAGCGGATGTGTATACACACGGTGCGTGCGTGTGTACTGTTGTAACGAAAGACTATCCTTCTTGATGCCTATAAAACGTGACGCGTCGTCGCGTCGTTGTTTTCTCGCTCACCCCACGTAGTACTTCAGGAAAAATAAAACTTCTGTCTTTGTAATGAAACAAGTACACCACAATTCATAATAAACTAAAACGCCCGCATATACATAACCACACGAGCGGAAACGATGACTGCGTTCACGGCCAATTCTTTCGCAGTATCGGGAGGACGCAACTCGTGTCGTTCTTTTCGCACCGCGTCTTTCCGAAAGAAGCACACTTTCCCGTCGTCGTCCGCATCGCCGTTTGCAACGAGAGCGTCGGCGAAAACATCGGACGACGCTGCAAAAATGCCACCACCAACGAGGAGAGAAACCGTCCTACTCGCCGCCATCGTCGGTCTCACCACCGCCGTTGCCACGACACCTTCGCACAATTCGTCGTTCGCCTCGGAAGAAGGAAGAAAACAAACGATTTTAATCACCGGTGGAAACTCAGGCATCGGGAAAACGGCGTCCGAACAGTTGGCAAAACTTGGCCATCGGGTGATTCTCCACGCGCGAACGCCGGCGAAAGCGGAGAAAGCGAAGAAGGAGATTTTGTTTACTCAGCCGGATGCGGACGTTGTGACGATGGAAAGTAACTGCGATTTGATGGATTTGAAAGAGGTCAGAGGGTATTGCCAGGAAGTGTTGGAGTATTTAACGTCGTCGAAGAGCGGCGACGGCGGCGAGGAAAATGGGAGCAACGTGAAGAAGTTGGATTCGTTGATTTTGAACGCCGGGATTATGGCCGCGCCGTACGAACTGAGCAAGCAAAACCACGAGAGTCATTTTCAAGTCAACCATCTAGCGCATTTCTTAATGTATGAGAATTTAAAACCCGCGTTATTTGCGAATGAAAGCGCGAGTAAAGGGCCGGCGAGAGTGATTTCGGTGTCGTCTTTATTGGCGATGATTGGCGAGTTGTCGCTGGACGTGAACGACTTGGATTTCAAAAATAGAAAATACGATAAGTGGTACGCATACGGACAATCAAAAGCGTGCAACATTTTGTTCGCGGACGATTTAGCAAAAGAAAATAGCATATCGAAATTGGTCGCGAATTCGTTTCACCCGGGAATAGTGACGACTGATCTAGTTCGCTATTCATTTCCGGATTTAATCGCCTCCAAACGCGACCCGGAACGCGAACGATGGATTCGCGAACGGGCGAGAAGGATTGGCATACGCGACGCGGACGAAGGGTGTAAGACGCACGTGTGGTTGGCAACGGAAGATGCCGCTTTAGAAAAAAGCGGGGAGTTTTTTGTGGACCCGGGATTGGTGTATCCGGGCGCGACGAGGAAACAACTCGTGGAGTCCGGCGACTGGTTCCTCGTGAGCGGAGAAGAATTCTTAGCGCCGCAACTGCAATTTCCGGAGAGGTTATTCGATGGGTGGAGAAACGACGAGACGAGAGTGAAATTAAGAGAACGTTCGCAGAATATGGTGAACGACTTTCTTCTTTAATAGTATAGTATAAGATTTTAAAATAGCAGCAGCAGCAGCAGCAGCAGCAGCAGCAGGCGCGCGCGTTGAAATTATATTTCACACGATTGAAACTAATCTAAAAACCAGGACGAACAAACCCGCTCTTAAACACGTGCACGGCCGTATCGTTAAATGCGCCGTTGTGTAACGAAAACTTCGACTCCTTCGTTTCATCTTCCAACGATATTTCCTTCTCGATGCACGCGTTTTCCTGGTTTCCAACGACTACGACTCGATTCGGTTTCCGTTTCGTCTTCGTGGTCAACCTTGAGTTGTTCGCGAACGACCATCGCTCGTAATAGTTAGAGAACTTATTCCCGCAAAGAAGTATCTTTCCCAGGGGATCGTCCTCTTCGTTTTCGCCGCTACTCACCACATTCCAGCGGTGCGCTAAAATTTCCTCGTATAAATCCGCCTCGCAGTGAGGCATGTACGCGAATACTCTCTCATCCTTTTCTTCTCCGCTATTCTCAACGAACTCCTTCGACCGTTCCGCCGACCACGCTTCCACGCTCACGCCTTCTCTTCCCACCTTCATCCGTTTTAAAACTTCCAAATCCACCTTCCCGAACGCCGGGTCGTATATACACACATTCTTCAAAGCGCTAAACACCATCTTTTCTTCGCTCTCTTCCTCCTCGGATTCTTCTGCCAATAAAAGTGCAAACATCATCTGAAACCGACTCGTCGCCGAGTGTCTGAACGATCCGGTGCCTAAAACGACCATTTTTGTGACACTTTTTAACAACCTCCTCAAAAACCACCTTCGACTTGGTTGTTCCTCCGAGTCGGTTTCGTTTTCGTTTTCGTTTTCGTCGTCGACGAGCAGCCTGCGCAGGAAACGCTCGAAAAAAATCGACTCTTTCACGTCTCGTTTCGCGCGTTCCAGTTTTCTCTCCGTGTCCTTCACGAGCGTTTCGAAGTCGTCGTCTTCGTCCTCTTCTTTGTCTTCGTCTTCGTCTTCGCCGAGGCGGAATTTCGTTTTCGCGAGTTGGACGTTTCGGAGATGTTTTTTCCCTCGCGCCGAGCGCTTGCTGGAGACGATTTGCCACAACAACGCGTCGTCTGAATCCTCCTCGTCGTCTTCCTTCCCTTTTTTGATATCGTCGAATGTGGACATGTTGTTCTTCGTCGTCGTCGTCGTCGTTTACATCGTTTCAACGCGGGGAATTTTGAACTTTTGATGTGCGTGTTTTTGTGTGTGTCTGAGTGTGTGAAGATTTGTTGTTGTAGGACGAATATTAGTATTTAACTTTTACCACGCGGTACTATTATAACTGGTTTCACGTGCGAGATGACGACGATATCCATTCTACATAGCCGACGTGACGTTCTCTCTCAACACGTCCGGCTTCGCCCCGGACCACTCCGCGATCTTCTCGCCGTTCTTCCACAGCATGAACAAAGGCACGACGCGAACGCCCCACTCTTTCATCAGCGCTCTCGACTCGGTGTCCGTATCGCCCATGATTTTCACAAACGTCGCCTTCTCCGCGAATTCTTCCGATAAACCGACGAACGTCGGGTAAATAACTTTGCAAGGACCGCACGTTTTCGTGGAAATTTGGACCGCGATGAGACCGTCGTTACCGCCCGTGACTGCATCCCACTCCGCTTTGTTGTTGGCGAATTTCACGTTTCCGTCGCCTCCGTCCGCGGCGCCCGCCGCTCGGACGACGGCGGCGCGTCCAGTACTGAACGTTCGTCGGCTTTGTCTGTTTCAATTGTTTGGCGTAAAAGAAAAGAGAGTGTTATCGCGTTGGGGTTAATTTAACGTGACTCGTACTACTTTCCTCCGTCGAAAGCGAGCGTTCTGAATACAGCGTATTCTCTGTATCCTTCGTGTTGCTGAGTCACACTTTGGGCAAAAAAACCAAAGCGCTTTTAAAAATCCCCCTCGGATCCCTATCCTTTGGATCTCTTTTCTCGCGCATTTCTCATCATCATCATCATCATCATCGAGAAGAAGAAGAAGACAAAGAAGACAAAGAAGAAAAAGTAAAGTAAAGCAGAAGACCTCTTCGAGAGGACGATCTCGTCGCGAAACAACCCGACCCGAGGCGCGCGACACACACAGAGAGAGAGAGAGAGAGAGAGGGGAAAAAAAAATCTCGCGATGTCTAATCTTTCTCACCGTATTCTTTTGGTCGTTACGGAGGAGATCGAAATCGAATTCGACGACAGGTGGTGTTGTTGTTGTTGCGCAAAAAACATGACGATGACGGCTTTTTCTATGCGTTGTTGTTCTCTCTCTCTCTCTCGGTTTTAAATTACGCGTGCGTGTGTGCTCTTTTCTCTCTCTCTCTCTCTCTCTTTCTCTCTGGCGCGCGAACTTGAGAGATGATGATGATGAGAGTTCCTCTGTAATAACGTCATACGCTTCCCGAAAACGCTCCTCTCTCGGTATCTTCCTTTTTGAATGTGTGAAATTTAGGGTTTTTTAAATTTGAGAGAAAAACGCCAATTTTTGCTTTCAGACGAAAAAAAAATACACGCACGCGTTGTTGTTGTTGTTGTTGTTGAAAGAAGAAGACGAAGAAGAAGACAAAGAAGAAGAAGAAGAGCGAGTACGAGTACTATCACTACTACTAATAATAATAAAAGAATGGTATTACTCTCGATCAAACCGCGATTACAAAAAGAAAAGTGGTCTTTATATTGGAAGTGTTCGATGGCGACGCGAACGATGTATTTGGACGAGTTCGATTTGGACGTGGACATTGCGAAAACGACGGCGAGGGAGTTGAAAAAAATGATCGCCGAGAGGGTTGGTTTGCCGCCGGTCGCGGAGTTGTTTCGGTTGGAAGGGTTTCAAGAGCCTTGGGAGTTAATGTGCGCCCAGCTCGTCGTTGGTTCTCTCTTTCTTTTCCGTTGGTTTTTTACGTCGTTCGTTCGTTCGTTGAGGTATTTCGTGCGTTTTTTTCCTCGAACTGACAAACTCTTTCTCTCTTTCTTGTGATGATAAAAAAGTCAATACAAAGGCGTGGAACTCCAGGCGGATAAACCGCTGAGTGAATCCGGCGTACCAGAGAAGGACGAGTCGGACATGTCTGGTGAGAACGGCGTTCCTATCATCGTAGCTGTTCGCAAGCACTTGGTGGCGGAAGGATGGAAAATGGTACACAACGACGCGATGGACTCGGATACCGAAGAAGATGACTTTTAGTTCGCGCTGGATCAAATGGGAATTATGTCACATAGACTTGGTTTTATTGTCACTACCAGGTACAATAATATGATCATTACAACACGCGCGCGCGAATAGATAGAACGGAAAAAGGGATATTCTTTATTCTTTATTCAGAAGAAGAAGAAGAAAAATCTGAAGTCTCCTCAGCCGGTACAGCTACCGCTTCCTCTTTCTCTTCTACGACGACTCTTTTCCTGGATTGAAACGGCGCAACTTGCGAGTTCGCCGCCTGTCTGCTCTCCGCGTCGAAGAACTCCAAGAACCTGTTAATCTTTATTACCGCGGCGTGCGCAGCCTTGGCGCTAAAATCCGCGTACTTCTTCGCAGTCACCCCGTCGAACGTTTTCTGTTGCGTGTCGAAATACGTCTTAAAATCAACCTTCTCGATATCCTCGACGATGTTAAACGCCAACTCTTTCGCCCTTTCCTCTTCTCTTCCGGATAAAAACACGCACGCGGTTAACAGATTCTTCTTAATCGTGTTTGGTTCACCCAACACAGATTTCACGTTACTCAACAACGCCTCGAAGTCTCCGTCCTCGGCTAACTCTTCGCAGTTTCGTAAAATCTCTCGACTTCTCGCGATGGGCACGAGGTAAAAGAACAACGGCTTCTCCGGTTTCCCTCCGATAGAATCATCCGGAATTAACCCAAACCCGATAAATCCAACCGTCAACGCGATCCCAATCGCCAATCGTCTGTTCACCGTGTTCTGATCTTCCTCGCTCATCTCCGCCACCGTCAACTGTTCGCTCGGCTGTTCTTTCGAGACGAATTCTAATCCGTCTTGCAACCAGTTCCCGTCCTTCTTCTTCTTTCCGAAATCGAAAATCTGCTCGCGTTGCATGCTCCCATCGATTCGAGACTTTGTCCCGGTGCCCCTCGGTTTCATTCGCGCCAGTTCGTCGATGGTTAAATTTTCATTATTAGTGTTACTCTCTTCTCGCTTGTTGGACGCGTTGTTGTTCGTCTCCTCCAACTTTTGTTGCAACAGTTCTTTCTCCTTCTCCGCTCGCTCTAATTTCGCGAGCATTTCTTGCATGGACGTTTCGTTCATCATCATCGAAGAAGAAGAGGACTCGTTGTTTTCGTCGCTCTTTTCGTCGGAAGCTTTGACGACTCGAAGAGTTCTTCGTTTACTTCTTTTTCTCTCTCTTTCGTTTGAGAGGTTTGTTTTCTTCGCGAACGTCTTCTGCTTCGTCTGCTTCGTCGTCATCGAAGAAGGAGGAAGACCGCCTTTGCCTGTCCGACGCGGACCAAACGCATTTTCCGAAAAAGCAAAGGACCTGGACGCAAACATCGTCGTCGTCTTTTGTCGTCGTCGTCGTCAAAGTGAGAGCGCGTTGTGTTTAGCGCGTCTGTCGTCTGTGCTTTAAATCGCCCGCACTTTGCGCTTTGCGTGTACTACGAATGGAGAGAATTTCATTCGTTTCGTCGTCTCGTCGTTTCCCCACTTTTGTGGAAGACTTTGCGTGAGTAATGTTAATGTTTACCTACGCGACGAGGACGACGACGACGACGAGGACGACGACGACGACGACGACGAAAAGAGCTTCTCTCTTCTGTTTGCGAAAATTCGTTTCTTTTGAAGAAGGCGCGAGGAAGAGAGAAGAGAGTTCCTCGCGCGCATCTTTTTCCGGCAGAATGGCGGCTCTCGTTCAGGACGAAGATGTTGATGCGAACCGTAACAACACGACGACGACAACAACAACGAACACAACTTTTTCGAAGAAGAAGAACAAAAAGGAAGATGCGGAGAAAAAGAAAGGACCGACGCCGGCACCGAAGCACACGCGGAAATACGGCACGCCGATGACTGGGTACCAACTGGAACACGGCGCGAAATTGATGGCGGAAGATTCACCGTTCGCTTCCTTGAACTTGAAGGAAGCGATGAAAAGCGGCGCGGCGAAAGGCGTGAGATGTCGACAGCACGTGAACCCGCTGTCGCAGAAATTTAGCGCGCCATCGCGGACGCCCGATTGGGCGGCGATTTTCAAAGAACCGGTGAAACCGATGACCATAGACGTGGGATGCGGGGGAGGAAGATTTCCGCTGGCGATGGCGCAGCGGTTTCGCGAGAGGAATTTCTTAGGCGTGGACGTTCGAGAGGCTTTGGTGGAAAGAGGGGAGAAGTGGGGGGAGTTTGCGGAAGTTTCCGAGAACGTCGCCTTTGCGGCTGGGAATTGCACGGTGTCTTTGAAGCCGTGGTTGGACGATTACAACGAAAATAACAGAGACGAGAAAAGAAGAGGGAAAGTTGAACTCGTATGCGTGCAGTTTCCGGATCCGCACTTTAAAAGAAAACATTGGAAACGAAGGGTGGTGCAAAAACAAATGGTGGACGCGTTAGCGAGCGGGTTGGAAGAAGGGGCGAGAGTGTTTTTGCAATCGGACGTGAAAGAGGTGGCGGAAGATATGCGCGATAAGTTTGAGAAGTTTGGAAACGGGAAATTTGTCGTCGACGAGAGTTTACACGGCAACGAAGAGGTGATTTTCGAGGCGGACGCGCCAGATATATCGGATTGGGAAGGCGAGGAACACGAGGGGTTCGTGCCTACTTGGTATAAAAAAGGATGGTTGAAAGAAAATCCGCTGGGTATACCCACGGAAAGAGAAGTACAAACCACGAACGAAGGCCAGCCGTGTTTCAGAGTGATGCTCGTCCGAACTTGAACTGCGGAATAGTAGTATATAATATTTTTAAGAGAAGAAAGAGAGTGTTGAAAGCAATACATCGATTATACCGGTATAACTAGTACGGCAGTAACTATCATCCAAATTTGCGTCTAAATCGATCTCGAGTCTCGTTGAACTTTGCGCTTCCTTTAGGTATCGTCATGTTGTTTGCTACCGTAGAGGACTTCATCGTCGTTTCCACGATTTTGTTTCGGTTAAATATGAGCGAGGCGTCTCGAATCATGTCGCCGTATTTAGAGGAAGAAGGAATAGCCGACGCCGAACGCGCTGGACCGCCTCGGGCGGATAAGTTTCCAGCTTTTAACGCCGCGCGTTCAATCGCGAGCGCGCGACGGCGCGCTGATAACGAGTTTGCATTTTGCTCTGGAGCGCTCTTACTTCCCGGCTGTTGCTTCGAAGAAGAAGAAGAAGAAGAAGAAGAAGAAGAGGAAGCAGCAGCCGGCGCACGCGAGGATGCCAGAGACGACGTAACGCGCGATTCTCGCATTTTACTCTCCGTAATATTCACCGACGCGCCCGTTGGCGTTGACTTTCGCACCGACCTATGGTGCTCGTATTCCCTCCACGCGTCTTCATCTTCGTCAAAACCGTCGTCCGAAAAGAGCGATGCGATGTTTGGTATTTTCGATCCGTTACGTTTGTGCGTCATCGAGCCGCGCTCGCTTTCTTCATCGTCATCTTCGTAGTCATCAAACGATGATACCGATGAGTTATCGTCCACGTCCCCAGGATTATTTGAAGCCGGCGCCGATGAATCAAACGCGATGGTGGTTTTCCTCGCTCGCAAACTCTCGATTTCATCTCTCAACTCTGCCACCGTTTGATCTCTCAGAGCTAACGCAAATTGTAACTCCGCGTTTCGTGCCACCGCCAAGCGGTACTCGGAAAGAGAGCGCGCTAAACCAATATTACCTCTATAGTTACCACCACCTGATATTAAATCATCTACTTTCTTGCTGATTAAATCTCTCACGCAATCGTTCCTTGAGATTTCGTCCGCGTATTTTTTCGAGTCTTCCGCGTGTCGTAAATGTTGCTGGCGTAACTTTGCAATCTTCTTTTCGTGCTTAGCTTTGCCCTCACCTCGAGCAGCTGCGACGCGTTTTTCACGCCTAGTGAGTTCTCTGCGGTTCGACATATCTGCCGCTTCCAGCTCGAACAACGCTTTTTGAAAATTGACTCGCTCTTCCACATTTTCGGTGATTTCGTCGCAGAGCTGTACAACGCGTTCGTCGAGCGCTATGCGAGAAGAGCACGTTTTGCATTCGTCGTAAGTTGTCGCTGCATATTTATCACCATCGCGCGTACTTCCTTTATTGTTGCTATGATACTTTGAACGTCCAAACGGAATGCTATCTGTCATTGCCGATGACAGGACGGCGTCATCATTCGCGGTTGACATCGAATTGCTTTTTGTAGTATTTCGCCTCGAGAAGAAGCCGTGCAGTCTCGATGAAGTCGTCGATGACGCAGATTCGGCCGCAACCCTTTTATCATTACTGTTATTATCTAAAGCATTTCCAAGCGCTAGCTTTAATCTCGAAACTTCTGATTGTAAAGCTTCGACCACTTTGCGGTACTCACCGTTCTTCTTCATCTCGGCGACGTGGTGCGACTCTGTCGAAATCGACGAATGCGATGGGTTTATCATTTCAATAGATTTCGCGCGGTTGGCATAGGATAACGTATTCGCGTTGTTGATGACTTGTTCGGCATCTTCACTTACGGTTGCAATCATGACACATTTTCCCTTTCCACTCAAACCATCCTTTAACAAGCGAGTAAGCTTGGAGTCGCGATACGGAACGTATACCGTAGTCGTAGGTTTCCTTTGCGAAGATGCTTTTGGGGGAGCAAGGTGTGAATGATTACGATGTGCACCACCTCGTCGATTCGTATTACTCGCATTGTTTTGCGTATCGCTCACTTTTTTCCGCCGTCCGAGCGCGTTTATGCAATTCGCCAGCGCCAAGAGCGATTTGTTTATGCTCGCGCCGTCTCGCAACTTATCGCCTCTCGTGTTTGCCTCGTTCGCGCGTTCGCTTCCTGCGAGATCAACCAACGATAGTTTTCCGCGCTTTATTATGCATTCATTTTCGTTATCATTGTCGCAACTAGAGCCAATTCTTTCGCAAACGATAATCTCTAAAACAGCGTGCGATCTCGACGAAGTCGCGTTGATATCCGTCGCGTCCGTCTTACGCCTCGCGTTGCCCTTTTCCAACAAATCCGAAACGTGCGATGGGGAACACACGACGACTTCTCTAGCGCCAACAACTACCGCACCGCCACGACTTGAGTCTTCGCGTAACTCCAACTTTGGTTGTGAAGACGTGTTGATCCCGTTGTTTGAAAAACTATTTCTCGATTGTCTCAAATCGCCGCCCCCAAATACTCCGACGCTCGACGAAAGCGAAGCGCTCAGATCAAATTCATTTTTATTATGAGAATATTGCTGCTGTTGTTGTTGATGATGCTGTTGTTGTTGATGATGCGGCACAGTTGTCCTCTTTTCTGCGAGCAAATCGTACAAGTTCTCGTTATACACCTCCACGTACGAACACCTCACCTCCAACGTGCCTTCTTTTTGTTCTTCTTCTTCTTCCTCTTCCTCTTCTTCTTCTTCTTCTTCGCTTCCCGCGCGTCGTTTTTCCCTCCTCCTCTTCTTCCTCCTCTCTTCATTCATCCTCTCCACGCCATCGAACACGTCTCGAATCGACCGCATCATCATCCCCGGGTCATCTCTTCTGCCAATCATCGTGTGCGTCTTCCCCGAACCGGTCGCGCCGTACGCGAACACCGTCGCGACGCCGCCTCGTAAAATCGTTTCCACGACGTTTAAATCCTCTTCTTTGGAGGAGGAAGAGGAAGAAGTCGAAGAAGTCGAAGAAGACGAAGAAGTGCGCCTTAAGAAAACGTCTCTGTACACCTGTTCGTTGGTCGAATACCGATCAAAAACCGCGTCAAAGGTGTACTCCTTCGCTTTTTTCGTGGAACTTGCCGGTACCGGGTTCGAGATTCGCACGGTTTTGCGATCCGCGCGAGTGTCTAAATACGCGTTGTTGTTGTTGTTGTTGTTGTTACTGTTGTTGTTCGGAGTCCCATCGCGCGTTGATGACGACGACGACGACGACGATGCCGTCGTTAGTGTTCCCGACTTTGAGGAAGTTGCGGTCGTATTTTTTTTATTCTTCGTCTTTTTCTTCTTCGTCTTCTTCTCGTCTTCTTCTTCGTTTACGTCGTCGTTCGAAGCAACGACGCTCGTTTTTGGTGCGACGACTTTTGGTCGCGTGCGCGTGGCCACGAAGAGCGTTGAAAAAACAGTCATGGTGCGACACAGAGAGTCGTCGTCGTCGCTAAAAGTCGTGCGCGTGTTTCTGTGTCTGTTGTTTTTCTTTTTTTTTCACTCTCACTCTCGTGTTTTTTTTTGGTCAACGAAAAAAAACTGATTTCTTCCGTAATTTTGGCCAATTAAATTCCAATTCCAATGTCACCACAAACCTTCTGTACTTCTCTTCACAACTTTTTATTAAGCCGAATACAACGCGCGCGCGATAATACTTTGTTCAAAACGCGAGAAGACCCGCGGTGATGATAAAACAGCGACAGTGATGATGATTGGGAGCAAAGTCGTCGCGAGGAGTTTTTTTTCAAAAGGAGAGATGCAAAAGGATGTAGGAGTGTAGCGCGCGTCGTCTGCGCATCATGTTTTCGTTGGTGTTTCTTTCGCTTTTAAGAATAACGACGACAACGAACGCGGCGCTCGTTCGAGTGCAAAAGCCGCCAACACGAACGCAAACGAATTGTAAACCAGCGTGTCCTTCCCTTTCCGTGCCTTCGGAGTGTGGGTACGTCGGGACGGCGAAAGACTTGATGATGATGACGACGACGACGACGAGTCCTCCTCCCAACGAAAAACGAAGAGTGCTCCTCGCGAGTGGGTCGTCGTTAAAGTCGTTAAAATCGAGAAGACGGAGGAGCGGTAGTTTTACCGGTAAAAAGGGCGGTGGTGGTGGCGGCAAATCTCGAGGACAATCGCAACCGTTTGCGCCTCCTTCGAACGAGTTCATAGACGTGTTGAGAGCGAATTTGCGATATTGGAGAGAACTCGGCGAGGAGAAACAACGCTGCGGTTTGTGGACGTTAGACTGCGTGAAAAACTACTGGCCGGAAGATAAGATACACATGAACATCACGAGGGAAATCACGCATCCAAGACATCCATTTTTACGGTTGTTTGTGGGGAACAAAGTGCCCGCGGAGGAGAAGTGGGCGAATTTTTTTCCGGACGTGAAACCGCTCGGATTCGGGAGTTGCGCCGTCGTCGCCGTAGGTTCGAACGTGTTGAAATCCGAACGAGGGAAGGAGATTGATGCGCACGATACCGTTATTAGATACAACAGTCCGATGAAGAAGTATGAAAAGAGCGTGGGTAAGAAAAGCGACGTTATATATTGGAAAATCCGAGGCGACGAGAAAGAATACGGCCAAGAAGGACAAAAGGCGGCAAAGTTTTACATGTTCAAAGACGAAACAAAACTACGCATGGTGGCCTCCAAGAAAGACTTGAGCGAGAACACGTTCAAAGGCAAACCAATTCTCTGGCCTTCGCCTCGAAGAAACGCGGTCTTTGAAGCCGCGTATTATCTTTACAAGAAAGAAAATAAGAAAATCTCCAGAGGCGCCGCGTCCGGCGGTTTCAAGTTAGCCGGCGATATCCTCGCGTCGGGTTTGTGCACGAGAGTCGATTTGTACGGCTATTCCAGCGAAGGCGCGGGAAAGTATTTCAACCTGGGGAAAACCATGAGCAGCATCCATCTCATGGGGTTAGAGAACTTCATCTACAGAGTCGCGCAAGAGCAAGAGATGATGTGCGTGTACGATTAAAAAGAGTAGTTGTAATTATAGTAGTAATAGCAGTAAAGCGCTGAGCGTTGTTTTAGATATCATCCTTTTAAATCTTCTAGTTTAGCGTACATATTGTCCAATCGTCGTCGTCGATCGGCTATCGAGTTTTGTTGTTGTTGTTGTTGTTGTTGTTGTTGTATCCTTTTGATCTTTCTGTTACTCTTCTCGGCGGTCGCGTCGCCGTCGTCGTTCTCTTGGCCGCCGCCGCCGCGAGGAGGAGGAGGTTCACTCCTCGCTCTTTCCAACGCCTCCAACCGTTCCTCAAAGTCGTTGAGACGATGCATCAGCTTCACGCTCATTCCCTCCCAAAGCGCATCCAGTTTCGACAGCGTCTCCTCGTACCTCTTCTCTGCGATTACGTCTCGTTCTTCGCTTCCCCGTTTCCACTTCTCCGCGATATCTTTGATGCGCTCGTCCGTTTCTCTCGCGCGTTGTTCGTGGATTTCTTTCATCAGACGCATCATCTCCGCGAGCGTTTCCAATTTTTTCTCATCGTCGTCGCGACGATGATGTGTTTTCATTTTGTCTTCTTCGCGGTAATTACGGTGATTACGACGGCAGTGGTAAATCTCGTTCACCTCGTCGTCGTGTGCGTCGTGAATCGTCGTGGTACAACTGGTAAAATTCTCGCTTATTATAAATGTGTGTGTGTGTGTGTGCGCGCGCGCGTCAACACCTAATAATTTTAGGAGAAAAATATCTTGAAATTTCCCTCGTTTTCCTCAAAATTTTTTACTCCTGCGGGGCTGCTCTCTCTCGCAATCAGACGAAGATGACACCATCATCATCCTTGGCGGAAAAAGTGGCCACGTTTGCCTCGGTGACCGGAGTGGAAGATCAGAGCACGTCCCGACGGATCTTAAAGGTGTGTTATTCGTAGTATTCGTGTTTGCCCTTTTTCGTTTGCGCGGAGGAGAGAGTGAAAGTCTTCTTCGCGTCTCATCATCGTTTCAACTTTTTTAACTCGTCCAAAACGGTTGTTTTTACGTACACGTCGCGCGCTTTTAAAAGGAGTTTAGTAGTACGCGGTAAAACCTTCTTTCGCTGCTGACTCTTGCTCTTCCTAATAATCGCGCTGTTGTTGTTCTTCTTCTTCGAATAAAAACAGAGATACAAATGGGACATCGACAGATCCGTGGACGCGTTTTTCAGCGGCACGTACGAGAAAGAAATCGAAGGCGTTTCCGATGCGGAGATTGATGAGAAAACTGGGGAGTTGATTCAACGACCAACCCGCGAACAAGAACAAGAAGACAAAGAACGAGAAGACAAAGAAGAAGAAGAAAGAATGACCATAGAAGACGATAGCGCGAGTGAATATAACACGGGAGAGGACGACCCAGATTTTGTGGAAATCGATAGCGATGAAGAGATGGAGCGGTTGATTATGAACCCGCGAGACGAACGGGAGAGGGAGCGAGCGGAGAGACAGATTGTCGATTTGACCGGGAGCACGCCGCGGCCGGCAAATTTACCAGTTGGAAGTGGAGATCACAGACATTCGGCGAGGCGGGCGCTTGAACAGGCGCGGGCTACGGCGGTAGGAGACGGAGGACGAGCGAATGGGAATTTGTCTCACATGATGCGCGGAGAAGCGGCGAACCGCGGCGAAGGAGACCAGGACGAGTTTATTTTACCGGATGGCATCGATTTGGAAGAGGCGAAACAGTTAGAAGCAGCCATGTTTGGCGTCGCGTACGAAGCACCAGAGGCGAGGCGGCCGATTGATCCGTCGCAATCGCTACCGTTTGTCGATATGAACGCGTCGGAGGACGTGTTGCGCAATAGATTCGAAAAATACGAGCAAGATGCGGCGTTTCAAGAGTCTTTGAGATTAGATCGAGAAAAGGAAACGAAGAGAGTTTTGGAAGAGCACAAAAAACTATTGGAGAAAGAAGAAGCAGAAGCGAAAGAAAAGAAGAGACGCGTCGAAGCGGAAAGGCACATCGAAGAGGCGAAATCGACTTTAGAAGAGGAGCCGGTCGCGGGAACGCCGGACGTGGTGACTATTCGATTGACGTTCCCAAACGGCGCAAAATTGCAGAGGCGTTTTTTGAAAGCGCACGCGTTGAAAAATATGTTCGCGTTTATCGATTCGAACTCCACCGCGGAACCGGAAGGTGGACCACACAAGGTTTTACCGAAAACGTATCGATTAGTAGCACACCATCCAAGAAGAGAGATAGAGTATAGCAGCGAAGGTACAATCGGGAGCATGACGAGTAGTAGCATGGAGGCGTTTTTCGTCGAGCTTTTACCCGATGTATAGAATAAATGAGAGAAAAAAAGGAGGAGAAGGATCTGGAGGAAGAGAATAAATAGAGATACAAATATCGGTTTCAGATCGTGAAAGAACGAGATACTTCTTTTTACCGCGCGGTGAGTAAAATACAAATGTCAATCAAAAGAGCACAACTATTCTAACTCTAATGCCGCGTCGCAGAGCATGTGTCCAAGTATAGGACGACACCGTTCCAAACACGCCCCATAAAACACGCCTTCTTCGCGCAAACCTGCTCCTCTCTTCACGTTCGGTCCCATCCACGTCTCTGCAATCGCAATCGGTTTCCACCCTTTCCTCGCGCATTCCGCCAACAATTTCGGCGCCGCGCAATCGCCGCATCCGCACGGCAACTTTGACGCGTCGCCGTAGTAACACTTCCTAATGTTCAGCTCCACGAGCTTCCTTCTATTGTTTTCAATATCGCTACTACTACGAATACTACTACTATTACTGTTATCGCTGTTATCATCGTCATCACCCTCACTCATCTTCCTCTCTTTTCTAAAACTCGGCAAACTGTACGAATCCCAAATCCTTTCCAACAGCGCCCTCGACATGTTCTTCCGTTTCGTCTTCAACTCCGTCACGGCCGTCGCGGCCGTGCCACTCGACCCCGACGACGACCACGACGCTTCTTTCTCCAACTTTTTAATTTCCTCCGACAACTTCTCAATCTTTTCCCTCTCCTCGATGTATTCTAAACTGTCGTGCGTCAACCGCGCCAACGGAGGACACCACCCGGGAACCACCCACTCGCCCATCCATTGTCCGCTAAACGCTTTCAACACTTTCCTCTCACTCGTATTCGTCGTCGTCGTCGTCGTCGTTTCGCACAGGAGCACGCCAATCATTTTACCCCCGGTTCGTTGGTCGTACACGTCCTCGACTAAAAACTGACCACTTTCGTCCTCGTCCGAGACCGATTTCTGCTTCCGCAACTTCTCGAGCAACGCTTTCGCTACCTCTTCCGCCTCCCGCGTTCTTTCCAAAGTGTGCGTCTTGCCGCATAAATTGCAGTACCCTTTGCACGCTTCCTCTCTTTTTGAGAGTTCAATCACCGCCTGTTTCCTGCGTTCGTTCGCTCTTTCGTTCGCTTTGAGATTGATTTGATTTCTTCTTCTTCCGTCGTCGTCGTTGTCGTTGTTGTTTCCCACCACGGTCGACGACCGACGAAAACGACGACTGCATTTCTTCTTCTTCTCTCTCTCGTTCTTCTCGATGATCGCGGAGGAGGAGGAAGGGCAACGACGACCCACGACGACGCACCGTTGCATTCTCTCACTTTTCCATTTCCGTTCGTGGTTTGCGCGTCACTTTTTCTGCAGTTTGCGAGGGAGAAACGACGACGACGATTATAACGCGCGCAATGGCGGAGAGCAGCAGTTTTATTCGCGCGTATTCTTCTTTTTGTGCGCATCGTCGTCATCAGCAAAAGCGGCAACACCACGGACGACGACGACTACGACGAAGAAGTTCGGCGGCGTTTTGGAACGACGACGACGAGAAGAACAACAACGACAAAAGCAACGACGACGACGACGACGAAGCAAAGAGAATAGCCGAGGTCTTGTACGGGAAAGACAAAGACAAAGAAGAACGACGACGAGGACGAAAAGATGATGATTTTGAGTTCGCAGACGACGAAGCGGAGCGACGGTATTACCAGAGCTTACCGAGAACGTTGGAGAGAGACAGCGGCGGTTTTGGTGGTACGAGTGGTAGGAGTAAAAGGAGCGGCAGCGCGAGGACAAGTTGGGACATTTCCGACGCGCCGGAAGATTCAGCCATCGTCGAATTAGCGAAGGTGATTGAACGAAAATGGGAGGAGGAAGCGTTCGCGTTCGCGGCGGCGACATCGACGAGGACGATGCAGACGACCTCGACGACGACGAGAAGCGATGAGGAGGACGCGGAAGATAACGACGATTCCGTCTCTGAATTTCCAACTGCGCCGGAATTGAAATCTGTGCGCGCGTTTCCCGAAGGCAGAGAGGACGGGAACGACGGCAGGAACGGTAAATCGTGGATCCGGATAGAGAACGTGTGCTTGCGATCGAAACGCACGTTTCGTAAGATGCACTTGGAGTTGGCGTGGGGGCCGATGGATTTTGTCGTCTTGCATTGCGTGATTTATCCGCACGCGATCGTGGACGCGCCGATATTTGCCGGTGATGTGGTTGGGTTTCGTGGGCGAATGTCGCTCTCCATCGTCGATTTAGCCCCGACAAAGAAGGAGGAACACGACGAAGACGACGATATCTTCGACGCGTTCGTCTCGGGATTAGAGAGTAGAAAGAGAATAGAGGAAACGTTAGAAAAGAGACCTCTACCGGAATGGGGCGAGGCTATTCTATCTTCGAAATGCGTCTGCATCGGTGGCGATAAAGATCAAATCGAAAATCAAAAGCAATTTGAACTCTTTCGCGAGTATTTCCTAGACGTCATGGACGGATACCTCTTCCTCGCCTCCACGGCGAGCGACAAAAAGATTCTCAAAGACACCGTTCGAGCGTATAAAACGAACCAAAAAGTCGCGCTTGGAAACCACCCAAAAGACGACGACGTAAACGACGACGACGACGAGGACGACCACCCGTCTTTCGCTCTCCCAGACGCCCTCCTCCGCTTAAAAAAACAAATCCTATTCTGCGAGAAGCAGTTAACCAACGAGAAAACGCGCGCCGTGTTAGAGCGCGCCATGGGTTCGCGCTTGTGCGAAAGGTACATGACGGAAGTTTTGTTCGACGTGAACGAACGCACGCCTCTGTCGTAGCCGTACTAATAGCAGTAGAAGTAGTGATAGTAGTCGTAGTCGTAATAGCAGCAGCAGAGTAGTCGTAGTATTGAAAAGAAGCGTTTAGTAAGACCTTTCCCTCTTTCAGGAGAGCGTTTGCTTCATAAAAAAATTCATCGCTTGAACACGCAAAAACATCATCATCATGCCTTCGGCTCGGGCGAAACGTTCCGCCGCCCAGGCTGAACTCGCCGGAACGACTCCCCCTGCGACTCTCGCGACGACTAATGTTGGTGGTGGTGCGAGCGTTGGCAACGGAGGAGGAGGAGGAGGAGGAGGAGGAGGAGGCGCTCCTTCGATGGACGAACAGGACAAAAACAGCAGTCGTCGCTCGGCGCGATCGACTGCGCATCACGCGACGACGAACAATACCACGACGAACGCGACCACTGCGAATGCGGCGGCGCAAAATGCGAACAACAACAACAACAACAACAACAACAACAACATTAATAACACCGCGAAGGGAACGACGACGATTCAGACGACGGGAAAAGAAGAGAAACAACATCCCATCATTCACTACCGAATAGGGGAGATTTTAACCAAGCATTTCGCGAGGAAGCTTATGAAAAAGGACGGCGGAGACGGAGGGGAAGACGCGGAGGAGGACGACACTAACATCTTCGAGGTACGAATTCCGGCGGAGTGTGCGGTGTCCACCAATCGACAAGTGCGGGGACATCAGCTTTGGGGGACGGACGTGTACACGTCGGATTCGGATTTAGTCGCGGTTTTAATGCACTGCGGGTATTACGTTCCGAGTTTACAAGTGCCTCCGAGTTTGTTGGAGATTCGCGCGCTCGTTCGGCGGGTGGACGACGTGTCGGACGAGTTTCGGAGTTCGAGCAGGAACGGTATTCGAAGCCGAGCGTGGGGGAAGAGCGGATTCGCGAAGAAGAAGAAGATGATGAGGAGCGGCGGAGAAAAGGCGGCGGCGGCGGCGCCGGCTTCAGAGGCGGGCGTAAAAAAGGAAGAAAAGAAGGACGTCGAAGACGGTGAGAACGGTTCTGGCGGTGCGAACGGCGGGGAAGGTGCCGCGGCGGCGCACTTGCAAAGCAACAACGGTGTTTTGCAAACCTCCAACGGGCAAATAATCAACGCGGATGATTTCGGGATGGTTGTAGAATCCGCGGTGGCGGTGACGGTGAATCAACAAATCATCGAGTTGACGCCAACAGCGTCGGAATCGTTGAGGTATATGGTGGTCCCAACGTTCGTTCCGGAAGATAAGGAACGCGCGCAGAGAACGCGGGCGGCGTCTAACGCCAACGTCAACGTCGCCAGGAAGAAGAGGATGATACGAGAAGTGACGGTCTTGTACAACTTGTGCAACGAACCGTGGTTGAAGTATTCCATGGCGGCGGTGGCAGATAAAGGGTTTAAGAAATCTCAGTGGACGTCTGCGAGGTTACGCAGAGATACGTTGTATTTGGAAACGAAAGACGAACGGTATCAGTTATCCTGGGTGAAAGGTAAAGGCAAGGACGAAAACGAAGGCTCCTATCAATTCGCAAAGTGTAAACGAGCGTTACCGCTGGAAGAGATGCGAAAGAAAGGCATTCCGTTACCGAAAGACGAGTTGAAAGACGAGATTAAGAATTTGAGTTGGAACGAAATAAAGTTTGGCGTGAGAGGATTGAAAGTGAAAGAGAGTGAGTATCCAGTCACGAGGTTGCAATTTTTGGCGCAAACGGCTTCCTCCGCCTTTTAAAACTCGCACACGATTGTAAATCCTTTTATTATTACTATATATTTAGAGGGAGAGAGGGGGAGAGAGAGAAAAAGAGAGAGAGAAGAGAGGGAGTGAGTGAACAAAGCACGCGCACCTAGCGATTTGTTTTCATTATCATTATCATTTACCGAGTATACAACATATCTAATAATACAAACATTACGATTTTACACATTCGAACAAACGACTCGCGAATATTATTTCGCGAATCGAGGCGTACAAAACGCTCATCATCATTATCGACTCATCCAGTTCGAATCTTCCGCGTTCGGTTTCCCTCGCATCCCTCGCATGTCGCCAAACATTTCATCAAACGCCGGGTCGAAATCTTCGAACGGTTTGCCTTGGTCTTGCCCGTACCCCGAATCTTTCGTCCCCCACCCGTTTTCGTTATCGCCGCCGATGACGATTTGTTTAATCCCGACGTACTCTCTGCTCAAAGTGATTAAAGAATTGATGAGCACATCTAATGCCATCTCATCCGCGGTGCCTAAATCCATCCAAACTCGCGCCCATTTCCCTCTGTATTCAACTTCCCCGATCGCGTGAAACAACGACGCGCTCGTTCTATCGTGCGATCGAGCGACGTCGTAATCCAAATGACTCACCGTGTCGTTTAGGACCGAAGCGCTTTCTAAGCACTGTTGATTTTCCACGTTATATCCGCCTAATTTTCCAACCACGAACCACGATTTAATCGCCTCGTCGAAGAATTCTTTCTCTTTATCCTCTATGGTATTTCTCGCTTCCATCCAGACCCACAAATTTTGCGTTTGCACTTGCCTGAAGAACACCAACGTCGGCGTCTGCGAACCGTTCTTATTGTCGTCGTTTGACCCTTCGTCTCCAACGCCATCTTCGTTCAACGGTTTGTACACTCGACTCTTCTTCTCATCAAATCTCTTCCGTATGGCTTGTTCGATGGCATCTGGATCGCTCGCGTCTATTCCTTCCAACAACTTTTCCACGTCTGGATCCCAGCTCGCGCTGTCGCGTAAAATCTGGAACATTTTTTCCTTCGCGGCGGCGGCGGCGGCGGCGCTTCCTCCGTTGGTTTCTGATGCATTTTCTGCATCGCTCTCGACTTTTACTCCTTTTGTTGCGTATTTCTCATCGTTCGTTCGCCCTTGTTGCAAAGTTGTCGTTAAAAGCTCTCGCCGTTCGTTTCGCCTCTTTGACCTTCTGAAGTCCTTCTCGTTGTTTTCATCCTCATCATCTTCCACTCGTATTAAACACCTCGTCGTGATGATGGAAGAACGATGATGATTTAAACGATGATGATTTAAACGACGATGATGACGATGATGACGATGAGAACAATAATAACGTTTTGACGGTCTGAAAGATGACGAGAAAGCAGCTTCGGCGCGCATGGTGTGTTGATTTTTTTGCGCAATAATTGAAAAAAGCGTCGGCGTTTTCCCTAACACTCGAGAAAAGACTAAAAAACCCTAAAATTCTTGAATGGAAAAGGGGAACGACTTTTCGTTTTTTCACTCTTCTTCTTCACTTTTTTACATTGATATCACACACACACACACATACAACACATATATTTATGATGCAACCTCATCATCCACAGACGCCATCTCGGGACAGATTTATCGCCAACCGATCTGCGATTGACTTGGACGTCGCCAGGTACGCTTTGGAGGGTAAATCATCCACCGAGAATAGCAACGATGATGATGATGAGAACGGTGGTCGAATGGATGACGATGGAAAACACCACCACCACCACCGATCCGTCGGCATCGCGAGTCCGAGTAAAGAGGCGTATAAGAAATCGTTAGCGTCGAACTACTCGGTACAAAACGGTGGTGAAAATGGTGATCACTTGAACTCGAAAATCTTAGCGTTTAAATCGAAAGCGCCGGCGCCGCCGAGCGGCATGGAGAACGCTTCGCGCGAGATGTACTCCTCGAATCATATCGGAGTTTTAAAGGGTGGAAAAAAACAGTTCCGTCACATCCCGCAAGCGCCGGAGAGGATTTTGGACGCGCCAGAGTTGGTGGATGATTATTATTTGAACTTGATCGATTGGTCGTCCCAGAATTCCATCGCCGTCGCTTTAGGGTGCACGGTGTATTTATGGAACGCCGGGACGGGCGCGATCGACCAGTTGATGCAGACGGACGTGGAAAACGACGAAGAGGATTACGTGACCTCCGTGAACTGGGCTCCGGATGGAAAGCACATTGCGGTGGGGACGAACAACGCGGAGGTACAGATCTGGGACGCATCGAGAGCGAGGAAAGTGAGAACGTTGAAAGGCCACGAGGCGAGAGTTGGCGCTTTGGCGTGGAACGGGACGCAGTTGGCGACTGGTTCCAGAGATACGACGGTGATGACGCACGACGTGAGGATTCGAGAGCATTGCACGAACACGTTCACGTGTCACTCACAAGAGGTTTGCGGGTTGAAATGGTCGCCAAGCGGGACGCAGTTAGCTTCGGGTGGGAACGACAACTCGTTGCATATTTATGACTCGCAGTCGTTGTCGAATGGTACGTACAGACACAAGTTGGTCGCGCACCAAGCCGCGGTGAAAGCTTTGGCGTGGTGTCCGTGGCAAGCGAATGTTTTGGCGTCTGGGGGCGGGACCGCGGATAGATGCATAAAGTTTTGGAACGCGAATACCGGGGCGATGACGAACTCGGTCGACACGCACTCGCAGGTGTGCGCGTTGCAGTGGAACACGCACGAGAGAGAGTTGTTGTCGAGCCACGGGTATTCGCAGAATCAGTTGTGCTTGTGGAAGTACCCGACGATGACGAAGATTGCCGAGTTTACTGGCCACACGGCGAGAGTGTTGCACATGGCGCAGTCGCCGGACGGAACGACGGTGGTTTCCGCGGCTGCGGATGAGACGTTGAGATTTTGGAAGTGCTTCGCGGAGAACAGCGCGGATTCGAAGAGGGTGGCGAAGGACGCGGCGAACGCGGAGAGATCGGTCTTGAAGAGGTTCAACTTTAGATAAACGCAACAATACACTAACAATCAGTCAGTTATATCTAGTAGTAGTAAGTAGTAGTGTGAGTGCACGCGATGCGTAGAAGAAGAGGAAGAGGGATGGAAAGATGGATGGATGGGAGAGAGAGAGATGTATTTTATATAACAATAGCTTTTTTAGAAGACTCCTTCTGCCGAGGGAAAAGAAGAAGCGAGAACGGAGAGAGAGAGAAGGAAGAGAGAAGGAAGAGAGAAGAGAAAAGAAAAGAAAAACAGGAGAGCGAAAAGCGTCTGGTCCGGATGAGAACCGCGAAGCACTTTTTGCGTGCTTCGGCGTGGTTACATGTGAGAGAGAGACCGGACGCGTTTGACTTCTCAGCAGAGACTTTTTTTCTCGTTTTTTTTTCTCGTCTTTTTGTGTGTTTTTTCCACTTTTGCTTTGTGTTTTCTTTTCTACTGCAGGAACGACGTAAACGACGACGACGATACCGACGCCGAAAACCAATTCCATCCACGCTTCGCCGACAAGAACGACACCGTTATATTATATTGGAGCATTCTTCGCGCGTCCGGATAAACCATCATCACCAACACGAACGGTATCTTTCGGTACCTTCTTCAAAATATTATAAGAAAGTGTCCCTTCAGAAAAGCTCGAAAACCCTAAAACTCCTTACTGTAAAAATTCAAAAATTCAAACCGAGTGGCTCCTCCTCCATTCGAACGCTTGCGCTGCGCATCCCAGATACGCATCACAAACACCACCACCCTTTCCTTTTGCTTGCTGCGCGCGGTGAAGTGTGCTGTCTCGCATCCTACGCGCGCACACATACCCCGCATACACCTCTACGCGCACGCACGCACGCGCTCGATCGACGGCACGATAAAGAAGTTTCACTATGTTAGTCGAACGGGGAAACTACCGCCATTGTTACGAAATCATCCGCAGAGATGGCTACCAAACGCCGATTTTAATCTATGTTTCCACCTCGGACGTGGACGCGTTGTGCGCGTACAGAATCTTAAAATCCATGTTCCAGTCGGATAACGTCCCGTTTTCCGTGTTCCCGGTGAGCGGGAGCGAGGAGCTGCGGAAACGAGGGAAGGAAATCCCGGACGATGAACAAAACCGGGCGATAGTTTTGATAAACTGCGGAGGGACCGAGGACGTGAGAGAGATGATGGATTTGAAAGTGAATTGCAGAGCGTACGTGTTGGATTCGCACCGACCGTTGTCGTTGCAAAACGTGTCCGAGGAGAATAAGGACGTGTACGTGATCAGAGATGACTCAAAGGAAGGGGATGATTACTTTCCGGAGATGGATACGGACTCGGAAGAGGACGACGACGACGAGAAGAACGAGGACGAAGCAGAGTCGGATTTTAGTTCAGACGACGACGACGACGAGGAAGAAACGGCAAGACGCAAACAAATCAAGCTTGATAGACAAAGAGAGAGGCAGTCGCAAAGAGAGGCTCAACAGCCGGAGTCGCCGAGGACGGTCGCGTTGCGAAGAAAGAAAAGGCAGGCGGAAAGGGTGGAGTATTGGCGACGCGGGTCGTATTACGGTCGATCGGCTGGGTTGTGCGCATTCGATATGGCGTTTGACATGAAGAAAGAGGGACTGGAGAAGAATTTATTGTTATGGTTAGCGATTGTGAGTTTAACCGACCAGTTGGCGCACCAAAAAGTGAGTCAGGAGACGTATAAGCAGTATTGCTTTGAGCTGATGTCGCAAGTATCCAATCAAATCAACGAGAACATGCACCCGGAGAGAGCTTTGGACGACGGGACGATGGTGAAAGTGTTTGAGGATCGCAAGATTTCGATTGAAGTGGAAGAATTAAGGTTTGAGATGATGCGGCATTGGAACTTATACGATGCGATGCTGCATTCGCCGTACGTTGTCACTCGATTGCAAACGTGGAAAGAGAGCGGTGTGCACTTGTTGGATTCGTTGTTGGCCACTTGCGGGTTGTCCTTGCAAGAAGCGAAGCAGAAGTTTTCGCACATGAGTCCAAACATGGAGAAACAAATGCGGGAAAAGTTGAAAGAGCACGCCGGATCGCACGGCGGGTTGCACGATTTAACGTATTGGTCGTTTACGTACCACCATGGATTTAAAGTAAAAATGTCTGCGATGGACGTGGTATACGCCGCGACGGCTATTTTAGAGAATTATTCCAGGTGCGACGTAGAGGACGATGAGGACGAAAAGGAAAACGAAGAAAACATCAACACCGAAAATGACATGGATATTAGAGGTAACAGTAACAACAACAGACGGAAAAGCGTGGGAGGAGGAGGCGATGAGGAAGACGGCACGCCGGAATCCTCGGCGGCAGCGTTCTGGACCGCCTCGAAGGTTTTAAGTTTGAGCAACTGGGAAGAGACATCAAATGGATTACAACGAGCTATGCGCGTGCAACGTGCGCTCATTCGTCAAGGTGGGTTCGCTTTGTCGAACAAAGGCTCGATTAAAACGCTCGGTTCGTTGAGATACTTTTCGTTGACCGAGCACGGTTCTCCTGCGGATGTGGATTTATTTAAGCATCCGCTGACGCTTTTGCGATTGGCGTTGTTTTTGCAAGATGCTTTGAGACAGGTGAAAAAAGTTCTCAGACCGTTAATCGTCGTCGGTCCGTCTATGATTGACCCGAACTATTTCTTGGTTGTCGGCGTGACGGAAAAGCCGCAGACAGATTCGATCGAAAGCGGAGGTAACTTTTTCATGCAATCGTACGCGCGCGCGGCAGAGCAAGTGAGAGCGCACACGAAACACGGGAGTTTCGAAGGAAGCGTGGTGCAAGTAGCCAAAACGGACTTACCGGAGTTTTTAGAATCGTTGAGTGATATCGACGCCGAACGCGTCGCGAGACAAGCTTATATGAGAAATTATTAGGAGTTTCGTTGTAGAAAAAATCTTCGGTACAAATACACACTTAAAAAAAAATTACAGCTACCCAGTACCCAGTACCTGTCACGTATCTATGTATCAATTGTGCACAGCTTACGATAGCGCTCATTGAAATCTACATCTATCCATATCTTATTTAAAAATACATTTAACCGTTACGGGACGCGACGTAACTGACGGCCATTTTCAAATCAGTTAAAACCAACTTTAAAGCCGCCGTCCATTTTTCGTCTCTATTGAATGTAAACGTAACTTTCTTCCCGTCTACTTTGTCCGCCTCGATCGAGTACGGGTACCGAAACACTGGTTCTACGCCCATCTCAAAATCTCTTTCCGCGAAATACCTACCGAGTTCGTCCAAACACGCCAGGAAACCACAAATGGCGCGATCGTACTTGTGACTGGTCATGATGTTCACAGGACCGAACAAATCGTAACACTGCGACACCGTGTTCGTATTGGCGTTGATTTCGCACACCGCTGGAAACGACCCCATCGGGCGCAATGCGTGTGAACGGAATTCTATCTTCATCGCGTTAGCGAGCGATTGTAAGAGTAACGTGGCCATCCCCCACGCGGCGTTGATTTCGTCCCATTCCACCGGCACCGTGGACGTGCGGCCTAATCGAAATCCGTTGATGGTCCCAAATGGTCCGTCGTGCCAAATGTGAAAGGCATCGTTGTATACGTTCGTTCGTCTTAGTAAGTCTAATTGCGTCGAAGCGCGTTCCAGTTTGGTTTCCAACGCGTCTCGTTCTTCTTTCAAAGATTTAGCGTCGATTTCAAACTGGTTCGCCTCGTGCCAAATTTCAAACTCAGCCTTCTTCACTCGCGCCGCGTTGCGTTGCAACGCTCTTTTCCGCACTTTCTGTTTTTCCAGCTCTAATTCTAATTTCTCAACCTCTAACTCTATCGCTTTATCTCTCTCAAACGCTCGTTCGAGTTCGAGTTCGAGTTCTTCCAATCGCTCTTGTTTCTTCTTCTTCGCTCCCTCTTCCTCTCTTTCCTTCCCGTTTTGACCACCGCCGCCTTTGCTCAAATCTAAACTCGCAATCGCCCTCTCGTACTTCTCGCACTCCTCCTCCAAATCCTCGCACATCTTCTCCATATTCACCTCCACTTCTTTCGCACACGTTTCGCACAGGGGGAAGTCCTGCTTCGTTTTCTCGCTCGCGATGTCGAATATTCTCGAGAGCGTCGCGGCTGTTTGCCCCGCCGCTTTCAGCGCGTCCGACGTTTTCGTTCTTTGCACCGACGTCGGCAAGTGCACGTACGAAGACGCCGCTTTGGCGTCGTCGGTCTCGTTACTCTCGTCTTGCTCCTCTTCGTTTACAATTTCTTCTTCTTCTTTTTCTTCCAACAAAAAATCTCGAAACTGCTTCTCGCCAGCTGTCACCTTCAACTTCCCACTCGTATCCGCGATACGCTTCGCTCGATCTCGGTCCTCCTCTTTCTCCTCTTCTTTCTCCTCGTAAAACTCTAAAGGCACTTTACACTTTTGACATCGAAAGAAAGGAGGAGGACGTTTTTTATTGAGGTCGTCTATACCGTCGCTCGTCGTCTGATGATCATCAGTCGTCCCCGCGTCGACGACGACGGTTACGTTCCCTTCCTTGTTGGTGTTTTCCCCGGCAGCGTTATTAAAAGCATTCGTCTTTGTCGTCGGGGACGAAGAAGAAGGTTGCGCGTTCGCGAGACGAGAAGACGGACGCGAGGAGGAAGATGTGTTGTTATTGTTGTTATTATTCTCCCCAACCGGCGCGAGGTAGAGCACGTCTAAATCGATCGCAGACCCGGCGATGGTGCCCATGGATGTTGGTGCTTTTTTTGTGTAGATTTTGCTCAAAAGGTTGAGAGAAGAATGATGATGGGGATTTCAATAAAAGAGGAAAACGCTTCCCTCTTCTTCGTCTCATTCTCGGTCTTTATTATTAGTATTAGTATTATTATTACTAGTAGTATTACTATTACACGAAATGGTCTTTTCTCTCTCTCTCTCTTTCTCTCTATGCGTCTATTACTCTTCTCCTTTCTTCTCTTCCAAAACGTCTTCGTCTTCGTCGTCTAAAATTTGTAAAGTGGAAAACGCGTACTCGACGTCCACGTCGTGGAATAACTCCCCCTCGCACGCGTTTTTAATCAGCGTCATCCCGCGTTTGCACCGCTCTAGAATCTCTTTACTCGCACCGCCTTTGGCTTCGTTGGCGACGCCGAGCAGTTTTTGCGGCCAAAGGGCGAGCTTTTGGGAGGTTGTGTTTTTGAGCTCCTCGTCAAAGGCGTCGTCGAGAGTATCGACGATAGATTTTGCGGTTTTGGTGCACTCGTCGTCGTCGGCTAAAAGCGCGTAGGCTTGTGCCAGCGCTAACCGGTCGAAAGGCGCTTTCGGGAGTTGCGGTTGCTCTTTGTTCCAACAGCGTTCAACCGCGACGGCGGCGTTTGGAAGGTTGTGTTCGATGGCGGCGTTCATTATCGCAGTCGGTGTTTTTCGGTTGACTTTGACGCCAGCTTGCATGAATTGAACGCAATAGCCCGCCGCAGCGTTGACGTGACCGTGTTGTAAGGCGGATTTAACGACAAACTGGGCAGTTTTCCCGTCGACGCCGAGTTTGAGATTGCGAATCACCGAGTACACGCGAAGGACTTCTTCCAACGGGCGATTAGCATCGAGCAAGTGCCAAAGAAGCAACGATAACGTCTTTCTGGACAAGTTCAAGCCTAACGAGCGAGACTGTTCGCACGCCCAAATCGCTGTTTCGTACGATTTAACGTCGCAACACGCCTTGATGAATTCGTACGCGCGCTCAAAACCGAGACCTCTGGTTTTTCCCATCGCCGCGCGTTCCATGTGGAACAAAGCGACCGCTTCCAATGCATACTGCACATCTTTCGGCGAACGAACTCTTTGTAACAAAATCTTCAGCGCTGATTCGCGCACGGCGTACACTCTGTTATTCTTCTTGACGATGACGTTAGAGCCGTACGTTTTCGATTGCACCAGTTGCGAAGCGTCTTGGTCGGTAATATCCACAAAGTGCGGATCTAAAAACAGAGACACCGGCGCGACTCCGTCCGAGAATTCTCCTTCCTCCTCCGCTTTCGTTCTCTTCCGAAACGAGAGCTGATCGATATCATCGGGCGTTTGAAACAATTGCCTCAACTTGGTATCCAAGACGAAGCGTCTATCTTCCCATTTCCCCGGATTCTCCGGATCTTTCATCCTCTTTACTTTCTTTTCCCTTTCGTCTCGTTCTCCCACGAACAAATTCATCTCCTCGCAGTAACTCTTCAACCGTCGATCGACAAACCTCCTCGTCGCTTTCACTCCACTCTCGCCTTCCCCAAAACCTAAAAACGAAGCTAACCGTTCGCTAATCTCGTGTTTAAAACCTTCGATCTCGATCGTCGACGGTTCCAATTCGGTCCGCGGGTGGTTTTGGAACACCGTCTTCATCGCCGCCGCCGCCGCCGGAACGTTCCCGCCGCCTAAAAACGGTTTCTTCTTCGATTGGAATCTCTGCTTGATTTCCTCTAAAAGCTGCTCGCAGTTCATGCCGTCTATTTGCGCTCGAGAGGTCATCGGTTTATAAAAACTCGTCCTCGTTTGTTTTCCCGCCGCCCCCTCTTGACCTCCTCCTCGTTTCGAAATCGCTTGCGTTGACAAACGACCGGCTTTGTTCCCTCTGAATGTATCATTTTCATCATTTTCAGAGGTAGTGAAGACAAGACGACTACTTTTATTATCCTCTTTGTTTTCATTCGCGTCTTCTGAATCGTTCTCGTTCTCCTCCTCTGTCTCCTCGTCCTCGTTTGATGATTCCGCCGCAGATGATGATGCCGTCGACGCAGCCGCATTTTTGCTCTTCTTCTTCTTCTTCTTCGTCTCACCAATCGTCGACGACACGAGAGGCGACGCGTCCGACGCGAACATTCTTCTGTTTACGTAGTTTTTGTTCTTCACGTTATTCGTATTCAAAGAAGTCCTCCTCCCGCTCGTGGACGCTCTCGAATTGCGACTGCACATCCGTCTCTCCTTTTCCGCGTAATCATCGATCGATCGTCCTTCGCTCGAAGATGGTCTCGTTTCCGCACGCGAAGAAGAAGAAGAAGACGACGACAAACGACGACGAAAGATATCGTTTGAAAACGAAGACACAGAAGACGACAAACTCTCACAACACCGCGAGGTTGTCGTCGTCAGAGTCATCCTCCTCCATCGCTCGTGTGCTCCCATATCTTCTTCTTCTTCTCTGCAGTGCGATAGGTTCAAACTTTATGGCGGCAGCGTCGCTCTTTTCTCGGTAGGGCGGATTTTTTACTATAGAACCCTAAATGATACAGTGGTGTATATGTTAATTAAAAGGGTTTAGGGTTGTTATAGTGAAGGAGGAAAGCTGCTCTTGGAGCGTTCTCTTTCTTCCATACTAAAGCCGGAGTGACCTTCGATGGCTCGGAGCGCAGGCTTCAAACCTGTGGGGGCTTGACGGCCCAGTTGTTCGATTCAACCTCACCGGCGTCTTTTATGTGTGCGTGTCCTTTTTTTTTGTTGTGTCGCGTGTAGTAGTAGTAGTATCGTTGTTCTTGTGTTCTTGTGCTTGCTTTCTTTTTGTTTGTTTTTGTCTCTCTCTGTCTGCTTGTTTTTTCTGTCGTATTTTTTTTCTTCTTCCATTTTTTCTAAAAATACACACAACAACAACAACAGAGAGAAACGCTGTTTGCAGATACATATCAGAACACGCGAATAATGGCGACGACGACGATTCAGACGACGACGAATACGCCGCCTTCCACGCCCGCATCACACTCCGAGCTTTTCTTCTCTGCCGAACAACAACAACGCGGGGTTGAAGAGGAAGAAGAGGAACGACGACTCGAGGACGACGACGACGACGACGAAAGCTTTAACTTTTTAGGTGTTGACCCCCCCAGCCTCTCTTCGTTTTTGTCTTTGAAGAATAACGATGGTGGTGACGGTGATGGTGTCAACAACAAGCGCGCGATGACGTTGCAGCTCAAACGCGCGTCGTTATTCCACGCGCTCGCGAAAGAGGCGGACGAAAAAGCGAAAAGGGACGCGGACGAAGCGCTGCGTAAAAAACGCGAGACGCAAGCCAACATACGCAAAACGCTCGATTCGCAACAGGAGCAAAAACGACTCGCGAAGGAGAAGGAAAAAATGGTCGAGAGGATGTTGGACACGCAACAGAGACGCACGGCGGAAAAGTTGGACGAGGAACGGAAGAGGAAAGAAACGGAGAAGAGACAGTTGGATCAGGAGAGAGCGAGAGAGGCGGAGTTTGAGATGCGCAAAGCGAGAGAGGAGAAAGCGTTGCGTAAAAAACAAGACGTGGAACGCGCCGCGGAGTTTGTGAGGAAAGCGGAGGAGGCGCAGGAGATGTTGGACACGAAGCGCGCGGAGGAAAAGAGGAAGCGATTGCTATTGGTGGAAGCGAAAATGGCGCAAGGCGACGGCGAAGGCATCGAAAAGAGACGAGTGGAGTTTCTCGAGATGGAAGAGAAAAGGTTTCGTTTGGAGGCGAGGAAGAAGATCGAAGCGCTCGAGGAGCGAGAGAGGAGAGAGAAAGAAACGAGACGACTGAACGATTTGAAGTGGCGAGAGAGTTTGGAAGTGCAAGTGGCGGAAAAAGAACAGAGAGAGTTGGATATGGCGATCGGGAACATGTCGTTGCGAGAGATGCAATTCAACGGCATCTCGGCGTGACGAGCGTCTCGTATCGATTCGCGCGATACTCTTTTCGCCGACGCGCACGGCGGCGTAAGCGAATCAAAGAGAAGGGAAAAGAGAGGAGGTTTTTTATCAACTTGAACAAAAACAAAGTGCAAAGAGAGAGATGAAGAGAGGGAGGATGAAGTTATGCTAATAATAATGGAAGAACTGATGACTATATATATTTACTACTCCTTTATGACGACGCGCTCTCCGCCCCGTTTCCTAAGTTCTGCGTCACTTTCTCGACCACGCGTTCGCTCAACTGCCACTTCTCCGGCAAATTCTCCCTCGAAAACTTCAAAACTTTCGGCCACACGTGTTCTCTCAGATATGGTTTCACCCGTTCAAAGTGTACTTTCTGTATTTTCTCCCCGAAAATCATCCAAACGATCGCGACGGTGAGAAAGAGTAAACACTGCGTCAACACCATCGTGAACCACGGGTGTGCGTCCAAATACCGGTCGATTTTTCGCGAGTAATATTGCATCGGATCTTTTTCCCTCAAGTTTTTTCTCCTCCTCGTAGAAACTCCTCCTCCTCCTCCTGTCGTCGCCTGTTGTCGTCTGTTTCCTCTTCTTCGAGATGATGGTGGAGGTGGCATTTATCTTCGTCTTCTTCTTCTCGTTCGTTTGTTTGCGCACAACAGGTAGATATATCTGATTTTAGGTAAGTGTAACAAAATGAGGTAAAATTTAAGGGGTGTTGTTTTTAGGGGATTTTTAAAACCCTAAATACAAAATACATCGAAGAAGAGGGGAACAAAAAAAAGAACACGACAGCTTTTTTTCTTTACATTGAGTAAACGCACAAGTTACTAGTATTAAATGGTGGTGCGGTCTTCTCCTGTGAGTCGCATTAAAGCGCACGCGGAGGGTGGTTTTGATGGTGGTAGTGATGATACGACGACGAATGCGCTGTGGAACGCGCTGAGCGAGCGAAACGAGAGCGAGAACGAGACGGGACGACGCATCCAACTGCCACCGAAGAATTTTGCAAACAACAACAACAACAACAAAAAGAGTTTCGACGAGAAGAAGACAAAGAAGAAAACGAAGGAGAGAGAGGCGAAGAAAGACGGTTTATCGCTGCGCTCGATGGCAGTGGTACCCGTGGTGAGGTTTGGTGTGGTTGAGATTACGACGTCTGCGGAAGAGCGCGTGAAAATAGTCAACGATACGAACCGGAATTGGAAGATTTGCGAGTATCGGTTTGAAGGAGAAGAAGACAAAAGCGAATACGAACTGTTCGGATTCGCAGGAGGGGTACTCCCGAAGATTGTAAAGAGAGACGAAGAAATGACGGTGTCGATTAAATGGACGCCGAAAGTTGTCTCGAAGAAAGCGACGGCGGTGGGGGCGTTGAAGCTCGTGTGTAAGACGTGCGCGACGGAGGTGTTTGACGAAGGAGAGGCAAAGACATTTACGGTGAGATTGAGAGGGGTGACCGTGGTGAAGAAGGAAGAAGGAACGACGGAGAAGCCGCGAAAACAAGAACGAGATAAAATGGAAGCGATGATCGATGAAGGAGATAGTGAAGAGGAGGACGCGTTTGGCGCGAACAAGGAGAATGTCATCGAGGATGATGCGTTTGATGAAGCGTACGAAGGCTTTAAAGGATTGCCGAGCGCGTACGCGGCGTCAGCTTCGTGGCGAAGACAGTCGAACCAGGAGAATTTGGCGAAGCACGTGGCCGCTTCGAAAGCTGTTGAACAACACGCGAAGGAGTTGGAACGCGAAGAGCAAGAAGAGCCGCTAACGATGGCGTCCTTGCGTTTGCTCAACTCCAAGAATGCATCATCAACAAAACCGACAAAAGAAATAAAAGGAGAAGTAAAAGCAACATCCTCGTCCGTCACATCTGATGGGTTTGAAAGTGCGAGAGAGTTTGCGAGTCAACAAGAAGCCGAGTTCGTGTCCTGGCTGAACCGAACGATTTCGCCTCGGGATACCTCCGAAGTAGCGGCGTCGACGTCTCACTCTGTGAAAATGAAATCCGAACAGATGCGAGCGCGCGAGTTTCGAGACGCTCGAGCTGCATCGCGACGAGTCATGGCGCATCTATACACGCAAGATGCAGAAGTTGGCGTCATCATGCGTGAGGTGGAATATAGAATTGAGAGTAAACTTATCCGTTTAAAAAGCGACGGCGGTATTTTCCTTCGCGACTTGCGCATGAAGCAAGATTTCATTAAAACGCTCAGCTCGGTGAATACATTTTGGCTTAAACTCGGCGTCGATGCCGTCTTGGGAGACACCATGAGATGGCAACCGCAGAATCCGAGAGAATGCGCGAAAGAATGCTCCGAAAAGTTGTTTCGTTCGCACGAGATGGAGATCAAATACGGATTAGGCGACGAGTTTCCCGGCCAACCGCCGTTTGCGGAAGGCTACGAGAACGCGTTGAACGACGTCGTGTTGGAAAGAATCTTGATGCTCGTCTTGTTACTCGACCGCGCGCAAAACCACAAAGCTCACCCGAAAGCACCGAAACTGTTCAACTTGAATGCCTCCATCAAGTCGACGAGAGAATTAGCGCAAAAGTTGCTCACGGCGTCGTGTTACGGCGAAGGCGACATTTTGCGCAACTTGAAGAAAGCTGGTTTCATCGTGCCTTACGAACAAACAGCCGCGAGTGAGTACGACTTCACGGTCACAAACTTAGCCAGCGATCTCAGAGATGGTATTCGACTGTGTAAACTCATCGAAATGTTAGCGCCGGACGTTACTTTCGCCTCCATCGATAAGAAGACACAAAAAGTGGTCGAACATCACTCGTTGCTTTCGGAGTGCGCGTTTCCAGTGAAGACGAGAGAGGATAAATTGAACAACGTTCGAGTGGCTTTGAATGCTGCAAAGGATGTTTTAGGCGTCGCGTTACCTGGCGCATGGTCGAAAATCACGCCGTCGGATATCGTCGATGGTCATCGCGAGGCGACTTGTGGCATTCTATGGGCGATGATGACGCACGAGCACACGAAAAATATGAGCCGCAACTCGCTCGCGGCCCCGAAGAACATGTTGACGAAAGAAATTTGCAAGTTCCCGAACGCGAAGATTCCTACCAGTACGATTCAAGCTTTAGAACGCGAGATGCGAAACAACAAAGGCGCTCTCGCGTCTCGTCCGAACGGCATGCCGAGGTGCAGCCTCGAGGCGCTTCTCTTGACGTGGGCGAAAGCGTGTTGTTCCGAATTATCTCTCTCTTCTTCCTACTCGATCAAATGTTCCAATTTAGGAAGCGATTTTGCCGACGGACGAGTATTACTCGCCATCTTTCGCAAATACGCGCCGGGTCTTACCGGTTCGAGACGTCTTTCGCGAGAAAATCTCGAATTGAACCACCCGATCGATATGGACGAGCGCAAACGCGCGAGAGAAATCGCCGCTAGGAATTTTTTGCAAGTTGCCGAGTGTTTAAAAGCTATCGGTGGTGTCCCCATTCCTGGATTCGATGTTCGCTTCCACACGTCAGCTTCGGCGTTACCGTCCTCCGGTAACAGCAGTGGCAGTTTCAATTTAGAGAAAGATATCCCAGTTCCGCAAACCGGCGACGTGGCGACGTACCTCTTGTGTTTGTGTTCGCGAGTGATTCAGCACGTGGAACGCGTGGATTCAGCGAAGAAGATTCAGCGTTGGTGGCGATTGAAACGTCCAAATAGACCGAAAGTAGCGGATGTCGCTCGCATGTGGTCTCGCGCGCAAACGGTGATTAGTAAACATTTAAGAGGTTATTTCGCGAGGAAAGAGTACGAGCGTTCGTTGGACGCCGTGGTGACGTTTCAAAAAATGTGCAGAGGACGAGCCGATCGAAAAATGCTCCAGAAGAGACATAATGCGGCGATTGTTATAGAAAAACACGCGCGAGGCTTCGTTGCGAAGAAAGGATACAAAAGATTGCGCGAGAATGTCATTCGAATGCAATCCTTTTACCGCGCGAAAAGAGCGGCGTTGGAAGCAAATGTCAAGTATAACTTTGCAATGGTAATTCAAGCTTCGGCGAGAGGATGGCAAGTGAGACGCGCGGTGCGCGTGCAGAAAAAAGCGATACTTGATATTCAGAAATGTTACCGGGGGTATTTAGGCCGCAAAAGCGTAGAGGAGATGAAAGAGGCGAAGAGGAAGGAAGTAGAACGCGTCGAGATGGAGAGGCGCGAGGAAGAGGAAAAGCGGGAACGGTTGATTGAAGAAGAGAGGCAACTAGAAGCGCTAGTTTTGGATACATCTGCTACTTTAATTCAAAGTAGGTTTCGAGCATTCCAGTTACGAAAGGAATTCGTCCTCAAACGTGCTTACACCGAGAACATGCAACACATTTACAGGATCCATCGAGAGAGAAGAGCGCTTCGAAAGGCGAATCGCGAGCGACGAATGTTGCGAGAAATTGAAGAGAAGAATCGAGTGGAAGAGGAGCGAGTCAAAGCTGCAATCACGATACAGTGCTATTACAGAATGTATTTCGCGAAAGAGTTGTTGAAGTTCCGCAAATACCGTCGAGATAAAAACGCGGCGATTAAACTGGTCAAGTTCCAGGCGCGCGTTCGAGGTGTTTTAGCGCGCAAAGCTTTCAAAGAGGCGTCGAAAGAGAATAACCGAAAATGCCACCTCGCGGCCATCAGGATGCAAAGACACATCCGCGGTTTCTTGTACCGGCAGCATCACTTACGAAAGCACATCGAACGGACGATGAACACTTTGTTCAAATCTTCCCGCTCTTGCGGTCGTAAAGATGTCAAAACGTTAGCCGGGAACTATGCGAAGATTGCGGAAGTGTGCCAGTCCAAACTCTTTGGTTACCTTGCCATCGAAGCCTGTTATTTACGGTGTCCGGATTCGGTGACTATCCTCGTAGAAACTCTACAAATGTGCAGAGATTACGAGAGCGAGTCAGATCTCGAAAATCCGTTCTTGTTGGCGTGCGATATCCTCCACACCATTTGTTCGTACGAAAACGCCAAATTTTGCGAGTCGATTATGCGCTCGCATCAATACGCTCGAGACGTCGCCAGATGTCGTAAAATTAAAGATACGACCATGTATCTTTCCTTGACGAACGAAAATCGCGCGAACGTGTTAACTTCGGCTATTAAGAAGAAGAATGTAGTTGTTGGAAACGATGAAGACGAAGTCAACGACGAAGACGCGATGATCTTGAACGAGTTGCGAGCGTCCGCCGAGCAGTGCAAGAAACACGCGGAAAGATTGAACGGAGTGTTGGAGTGTTTAAGAGACGCGCAACCGTCGATTTGGAAGTATGCGCAAACGCCAAAGAAGAAGAGAAGAAGCGTCTGGGACTCGCATCAGCATCAACAGCAAGCTACCCTTCCGCAAACGTCGTCGCCGCAAAAAGCCTCGCCGCAAAAGAAACCTATTAGTATTGGCCACGTGATGAAATCACCAACGTCGAAGAAAAAAATAGTTTCCATCGCTTCACCTCCGGTGCGCCATTCACCGCGCTTGTTAGAGCTCAAAGAGAAAAAGAAGATGGCGTAAATAATGCGCACCATATAGCATAGCAGTTTGTTTACACATATTGATAAAAATACACACTCTGTAATGATGACGCGAAACGCGGCTTGATTTCAATTCTCTATTTCATCTATTTCATCGTAAAACTGACATCAGTCAAACCAATTCTCACGAAATCCAACAACAGCGTCACCAGCATGCAACTCCCTAAACTCTCCCATACCACTCGCCACATGGAATACGTGTTCTTCTTCCCTTTCGCGGTCGTCACGTCTTCATCCACCATCAAAAACATTGGAAAACTGACTATGAAATAAATCCCGTAAAACGCGCTCCCGAGCGTATACGCCATGTTCCTATTGGTAAACTCCCAGTACGGAAACGCACATATAGTCAACGTTTCCATAAACGCCGTCGTGTACGCTAACGCCGCCACAACTGTCGCATAAAACACGTCTCTGAATACATCTTTCTCGTAACTCGTCTTAATCTTCCGTAAAATCGAATTCGTCATCGCGTGGTAAAACATAAAATACGCGTGCGTCATGAGATACATCGAAATCGGCACGTCGTTCAACCTGTGCGCGTCAAACGTGTACTTGGCGTTTAAAACGGAATAAAAATAGTGCGTCCAAATGTAATTGCCGACGAAGGACAAAATGCCAATCCACGCGTTTGCTTTCACCACGTATCTTTCCCACACCGGTACGCCTTTATCCTCCTCGAACGGTTTCCACAGAGGATACACAACATACGGCAACGCACACGCACCGCAATAGAGTAAATAATGCCATCGCGTGAACCCTTCGTACAGTTTAAGCAAAATTATTATCGCGATGGAGGTTATCCAGCACAAGGAAACGGTGAATGTAAACTTCTCCGCCGCTTTCTTTGAAGGGTTTGTTTGGCACTGAAACGACGAGAACGACGAATGCGACGAGGACGATGCTCTCGCTGCCGTCCTCCTCGACGACGTCGCGTTCTTCTTCTTCTCCTTTTTCGTCGTCAAGAATCGACCGAGGGTAAAACAGACCAGGAATATGGAACAGAAAATCTTCGTCATGGTCGTTTGGATGGTGGTGTCGTTGCTCGTCATCGTCCTTTTTTCAGCGAAGCTTTTCGAGTGTTTCTTTCTTTGTTGCAATGGGGAAATCTTCACTTAAATTTGAAACACACGACAGAGGCAACGAAAGAGCAACCAAATGGGAGTGGTGTTAGAGAGCGATTCCGAGGACGAGGAGAAAGTCCTCCTCCCACAGAAGAAGGAGAAGGAGGAATCCTCCGATTCCGAGGTATTTATGTTTATTTATTGTTCTCGTTCTTCTTCTTCTTTGTCGCGTTGTCGTCGTCGTTGTTGTTGTTGTTCTTAGAAGAGCGCTTTGTGTGTGTTGGGGGATGATGATTTTTGAATTCAATTCGTGTCTCTCGCGCTTTCTTTGTGCGCTTTGCGGCGGGTTTAGAAGAGCACGGCGTGAGAACAGCGCTGCGCCTCTGCGGTACTCTCGCGCAGAAGTGCTGACGAATTCCTTTGCTCTCTCTCTGTGCGTATAAAATTTATCAGGAGGAAGCCGAGAGCACGGACGACGAAGGTGAACCGAAGCAAAAGAAGCAAAAGACAGACACGAAGAAGAAGAAGAAGAAGAAGAAACAAGATGATTCGGATTCGGAAAACTCAGACGTCATCGACGATTTATCCGGCGACGAAGTCGACCAGTCAAACATCATCGCCGGTGGACGAGCCAGTCGATCGACGAGGCCGGTGTTTACGAAACAGATGTACGCCGCGGCGAACTTAGAGGACGAGAGCGAAGACGAAGAGTAAAATAGATTTGAAAATCCCCTAAGAGAAGTACTTCCACGAATTCGTCACACATTATTACGCGCGCACAAAAACTCGTTCGTAATACTCATGTCTTCTCCTTCTTCTTCGCTTCTTCAAAGGGCGGAAGTGTTCTCGCTTTTCCGGCACATGTTTCGCTTGGCGAGAAAAATGAAACGCGATAGCCTTAAAGAGGCGGAATACATCACCTCGGAGTGCAAGAATCGATTCAGAGAAAACCGATTCTTGAAAGACCACGCGCACGTGCAAAAAGCGATGGATTACGCGAAAACGAGAATTTACATGTGCGAAAACTACGGCATCGCGTACGAGAGGATGGCGAACGTGACGAGCTCAGGAGGTGGGGACGTGAAGATTGTACACGAGGGGTTACGAGAGGAAGTTGGGAACTTTGAGAGCGTTGGTTTACCTAAAAATGTCACGGCGGAGGAGGCGAGGAGAAAAGCGAGGGAGAAGAGGAGACGGATGTCGGAGAGCTTAGAGGAAAGTAGGAGTCGCACAAGTGGGAGTGGTGGTAGTAGTAGCACGTAGCGCACAGATGCAGTAGCAGCACTAATAAAAATACACGTGTCGTCGCAAACGACGACACCTTCAACAGGGACTAAACACACTCTTCTGGCCGTAATTTTTCCGTTCTTTATACCCGTCCACGGCATACATAAACTGCAATATCGGTCGCCGCGTGTCTTTACTTTCGTTTCCGATGCCTCTGTGCATCAATCGATAATCGTACACGACCCAATCTCCCGCTTTAGCGTTTTTGTTCGATTGCACGCCACCTAAAGCGTGCGCGGCTGCTCCGAACCCGAGTAAACCGGCATTTTTATGCGAAGTTGGCCAAAATTCTGTGTATCCAACCGTATCGTCCAAATCGAGGAGGGCCATGAATACACACACGGCGTACGGTGGACCGTGCGTTTTGACTAAAGCGCCCGTTTGTTCGTCGTACGTTTCCTGGTCGCCTCTGTGCGCGCCGTCGCAATGCCACTCTTGGTCTGAACAGTTCGGTTCCGTCCAAACGATGGATATGTTAATGTCTATATCTTCTGCGTTCCGTAAAATATCCTTCACCGGTTCCACCCACGGCGCGTCTGATTTAGCGAACTTAAAAAGTGCATCTTCCTCCTCCTTTTCTTTATCGAATAACGCGTCGAATCGATACTTCCCTCGACTCCCGATTTCTTTATAAGCAAACGCGTCGGTTCCAACAGAAACGTGCGAATGATTCTCTCGCAGGGCGCTTAAAATTACCTCGATTCTCTCGTGCGTTTTCATTCGAAACGAATCAACGAGCGTTTTTGACACTCGACAACTGCTCGTTCCTTTCGCAGCGGTACCACCGTCAGCAATCAAATACCCGTTCGCTCGGAAGTTTTCTCTCAAGTCGTCCTTTTTCTCTCTCTCGTGTCTTTTATCGTAACTGTATTTACCGTCGCAACTCTCGCTCTCGTCTTTCAAAAACGGAAACCGGCACGGTGCCGACATCAACACGTCCGCGTCCTTCGCCGTAATCATCATCGCGTTCCTGCTCCTCCTTTTCCTCCCGTCGTCGCCTCCAAAGTCGTCTTTCAAAAATACGTCGAGCCTTTTCTCGTGACGAACGACTCGCGTCCACATCTTTCTCAACAGAAGAGACTCGTCCCCAGACGTCCCTAAAAACGACAAAAGGATATCAAAATACAGCTTGCCCTCTTTTCCGCCACCGACACCCACGAGTTTATCTTCTTCTTCTTCTAATCGAGCTCCGCTTCTATCTCTCACCGTCCTCCACTCGTGCACGACCAACCGTCTTCTCTTCCATTGAATTGTAACATCGAGAAGACGTTCTTCCAGTTCGCTCGCATTTTCATCATCATCATCCTTATTATTATTATTACCACTCTCCTCCTCGATTTCAAAGCAAACTGCCACGAACACTCGTCGTCTCTGCTGCTGTAATCGCTGTTCTCGTTCTTGTTCCTGTCCCGCCTCGTCCTCCTCCTCTCCCTCGCTCTCTAAATCCATACATCCATATATATTTTAACAACGAACGAAGTTTTCGACGACCTTTTTGTTTGTGTTTTTTTAGCAAAAAAGAAAAAAAAGAAGAAAAAAGAAGAAACAGATGCCAAATGATTGCCAAATCCTTGTGTT
>ENA-OWPI01000583-OWPI01000583.1-marine-metagenome-genome-assembly--contig:-NODE-583-length-49431-cov-19.822973_pt1 | contig 49431 bp, 38 predicted proteins | sample MGYA00238138_ERZ651775 | MGnify/ENA primary metagenome ERZ651775 (study PRJEB26906, sample SAMN06265043) | marine metagenome | isolation source: Helgoland LTER site | place: Germany:Helgoland, sampling...
GAACTCGTCTTCGAGATTATTAAAGCGGTTAAGGCGGCGGTCGATATTCCCGTCATCCCCAAACTTACGCCGAACACCGACCGCTTTGGGGATATCGTGCGCGCGGCCTGTGACGCGGGCGCCGATGCGCTCTGCGCGGTTAACACCGTCGGGCCAGGCTACACCAGCGCCTATGGTCACCCCATTTTAAGTAATGGCGCCGGCGGCATGTCGGGCAAAGGCATCCTGCCCATTGCCTTAAAATGTGTGCGCGAAATTCGCGCAGTTTGCGAGCTGCCCATCATTGGTTGCGGCGGCGTGAGCTCATCACATGACGTCCTTGCGATGCAAGATGCTGGCGCGTCGATCATCGGTGTTGGCTCAGCGCTGACTGGGATGACAACCACCGATATCAAAGATTATTTCAAGGTGCTCGCAAGCCCTGAGCCTAGTGTCGCCAACACGGCTGAAAGTAAAATTCGATATGACCTTGATATGGCGTTCAAACCGGTGACCCTCATCGAGAATCAAACGGTATGCGATGACATCGTACTGCTAACCTTCGCAGAGGATTTTCAAATCAAGCCAGGTGAATTTGTGTTTCTTTGGGTCCCGGGCGTAGGCGAAAAGCCATTTTCAGTGTTGTGTGACAAACCGCTGCAACTCGTGGCCATCAATGTTGGTGAATTTACCGAGGCCTTAATGGGCCTTGAACCGGGCCATGAGACCTACCTTCGCGGCCCCTATGGACAGGCCGTCGCGCCCCAAACCCAGCAAAAAGTTATTGCCGTTGCCGGCGGCACGGGTCTGGCTGCGGTCTATCAAATCGCGCGCGACAACCCGGGCTCGCAAGTCTTCACCGGGGCTCGAACCGCCGAACGCCTGTATTACCTCAACGAATGCCGCGATATCGCCTCGGTTCACGTTGCAACCGATGACGGCACGGCTGGATTTTCAGGCCGGGTAACAGAGCTGTTAGAGGAGTACCTAAAGACCTTGCCGAGCGCAGAGCTTAAAGATCTCGTTTTTTACAATTGCGGACCAGAACCCATGGTTCATGCCGCCGTTGCCGTGCAAAATCGCTACGCGCAACCCCACCAGATTTTCAGCGCCATCGACTACTTAACCAAATGCGGCGTCGGGATCTGCGGCGCCTGTGCAACCCCTGATGGCCAAAGACTGTGTGTGGACGGGCCTTTTTTGAATCCCCCAAAGACTGCATCGACCCCATGACGCAATGGACGGCTGCTGCAAAGCCTGCGGACGGGCCTTCTCACCTCGCCCGCTGGCTAGCGTAACTTGCGGCAAAGCCTGCCCAGTTTTACCGTGGCCGCGACAAGCATTGCGATATTGTTGACTTGGCTTGTGGCCGGCTTGTTTATCTTGGAAGCCGGTTTACATGGACTTTTGCTCACCGCACTTGTCAGTCTTGTGGGTCTTGGATTGTGGTTGGGCACGCCCTATCACACCCTCCGGAAATTCGTTTTTGACGGATTAGCCGCGGCCATGCCGGCGCTCATCATCTTCATATTGATCGGGGTCGTGATTGCGTCTTTTATTCAATCCGGGACCGTTGGAACCTTGGTTTACTTTGGCTTACAACTGCTTCGCCCGGAGCTGTTTTTACCTGGGGGGTTACTACTGTGCAGTTTTATGTCGTTTGCGACGGGCACGTCCTGGGGCACGGTCGCAACCTGCGGCATCGTTTTAATGAGTGTTGGCCAATCCCTAGGCTTTCCGCTGCCACTCACTGCTGGCATGGTGATCGCGGGGGCCAGTTTTGGCGATAAAATGTCCCCGGTGTCTGACACCACGAATTTAGCTGCAATGTCTGCCGGCACAAACCTGTACCGCCACATTCATGCGATGAGCCTGACGACGGGGCCATGCTATCTCATCGCACTCGTTATTTTTGCGGTACTCGGCAGCGCCTATGGCGCCGCACCTGCCGACCCAACAGCAGCGTCCGCACTGCTTGCGGCGCTTGACGCAACCTTCACCGTTCACTGGATCACCCTCATACCCATTGCGCTCATGTTGATCCTGGGCTGGCGGCGCGTCCCCCCGGAGGCGGTGTTGATTGCAGCGTCGTTCTCTGCCCTGATGATCGCTTGGGGCCTTCAAGGCGTGACCCTCGCGACATTGTTAACCAGTCTATACGCCGGCGTTTCAAGAGAAACCGCCTCGCCACTGCTGGATACCCTCATCAACCGCGGCGGGATCGGCGCCATGGCTTGGACCTTAACCCTTGCCATCCTCGCCATTGGCATGGGCGCCTTGCTGAGCCAACTTAACTTACTCAGAGCGCTGCTTGAACCCATTGCCCAACGTATTCAGCGGCCCGCGCAACTGCTGACGGCATCAACCACCGCGGCCGCGGCGAGCAACGCCGCTTTAACCGAGCCCTATGCTGCCATCATTCTCAACGGCCAAGTCTTTCAAGACGTCTATGACCGGCATGACATCGACCGGGCCATGCTGTCCAGAACCCTTGAAGAGGGCAGCACGCTGACCGCCGCCCTCATCCCTTGGACGACCACTGCCATTTTTTACAGCGCCATTCTTGGCGTCAGCAGCTTAGACTATGCGCCCTTCGCGCTGCTCAACTGGATGAACCCCATCATCGGCATTGCCATGGCTTGGCTGGGCCTTGGCTATCTGACATCAAAAGTGGATACCCCAAGCACCGACTGACTCACTTACCCATGATATGCTTTAAAAATCATGAGATTGAAAGAGCGGAGTCCTCACCATGGCAAATCCCAAGCAAGCCGGCCTTGATCCAGAAGCCAAAGCAGCGCTAAGAGAAAAATATCTGCTCGAGCGAGACAAACGCCTGCGCGCCGATGGTAACAATCAATATGTTGAGATCAAGCATGGCTTCGAGCAGTTCTTAACCGATCCACATACCCCGATAACCGAACGAGCGAGCGTTACCGATCATGTGACCTTCACCTTTATCGGCGGCGGATTTGCCGGCCTGGTCACCGGAGCACGGCTCAAGGAGCAAGGGATCACGGATGTTCGGATCGTTGAGAAAGGGGGCGACTTTGGTGGCACTTGGTATTGGAATCGATACCCTGGCGCCCAATGCGATACAGCCTCGTTTGTCTACATGCCATTGCTCGAAGAAACCGGTCATATGCCAACCGAAAAATATGCCCACGGCCCCGAGATCCTCGCCCACTGCCAGCGCATTGGGCAACAATATGCGCTCTATGACCAAGCGTTGTTTCATACTGAGGTCACTGATTTAAAATGGCTTGATCAAACGCAATGCTGGCAGATCACAACCCAGCGCGGCGATTGCTTTACCAGCCAATTCGTTGGCATGGGGACCGGGCCGTTGCATGTTCCTAAATTACCCGGCATTCCGGGGTTAGGCGATTTCAAAGGCAAGGCTTTTCATACCAGTCGGTGGGATTATCACTATACCGGCGGCGATGCCAATGGCGCGCCCATGACCAACCTGCAAAACAAACGGGTTGCCATCATCGGCACCGGCGCAACCAGCGTCCAATGCGTCCCCCATCTCGCAAAAAGCTGTGAAACGCTTTATGTTTTTCAACGCACCCCCTCCTCGGTGGATGTGCGCAACAATCAGCCCACCGATGCGGAATGGTTCAAAACAATCGCCACGCCCGGTTGGCAACAACGCTGGCTTGAAAATTTTACCGCCAACCAGACAGGCGGCATGGCCAGCGAGGACCTCGTGATGGATGGCTGGACGGATCTGTCGCGACGCATACAAGCTCGCATCCGCAGCCTGCCTGAGACCGAGCGGACACCCCAAGGCATGATGGCGGCTTGGGAGGACTCGGACTATGAAAAAATGAATGAAATCAGAGCGCGTGTTGACGAGATTGTGACCGATCCCAAAACCGCCGAAGGCCTCAAAGCTTGGTACCGGCAATTGTGTAAACGGCCCTGCTTTCATGATGACTACCTCGACAGTTTCAACGAACCTGGCACCCATCTGATCGATACCGATGGCACGGGCGTTGAGCGCATCACCGAAACCGGACTGATCGTTAATGGCGTCGCCTATGACGTGGACTGCATTATTTATGCGTCCGGCTTTGAAGTCGGCACGGAACACAAGCGACGAGCGGGCTTCGACTTAACCGGCAGAGATGGCGAAAAGCTATCAGATCACTGGGCCGATGGCATGAAAACCTTACACGGCACACATGTCCACGGCTTTCCCAATGCTTTTATTGTCCAACCCACCCAAGGCGCAAATTTAATCTCAAACGTCCCACATAATTTGACCGAGTCGGGCCAAACCATTGCCCTAACCGTTCGACACACGCTCGATGAAGGGCAGCAGGAAGTCGAAGTAACCGAGGCGGCCGAGGCCGCTTGGATCGAGATCCTGTTGTCCGGACCCGGCCGCATGATTGGCTCCCAAGACTGCACGCCTGGGTATTACAACAATGAAGGCAGTGACCCTGGCCCCGGCGCCAAATTCCATGTTGGCTATCCGCAAGGCGCCTTAGCGTATTTTGAATACCTCAAAAAATGGCGCTCTGACGGTCAATTTAGCGGCCTTTGCTTTCGCGGCAAACGAGACGACGTTAAAGCAAGCTAAGCGGTTCTCATAAGCGGCTTAAACCGGCTTAAAGACATGGGTTAAGACAGGGGTTAAGACCGGGGTTAAGACCGGGGTTTAGATCGAGGCGCGCTGGGCACGCTTTGCTCAGTTGTTGCGCCGGCTATCAAGGAGCAGGCCATGGCTTCTTTGAACCGTCTGCGGCGGATCACAGCCAGCTGCTTTGAGGTGAGGCAAAAAGTCCCAGATCGCTCAAGGCTCAGGCTACAGTATCGATCCATTGCCCAAGGGCCTAGATTTTGCCAACCTCAGCTAAGCCGCAGATTCGTCGTCAACTTCAGGTCCCGAGCTGAAGCCCCTACCTGAATGGTGCACTCGCCGGCCTCCAACTGAAAAGTTTTCGCGTCGGTATCCCAATACTGAAACCGCGCAAGCGGCAGGGAAAGCGTGACAAGCGTCGCGGCACCGGGCGCGATCGTGACCTTGGTAAAGCCGGCTAAGCTCAGTGCCGGCCGAGCGACTTGGCTCTCTGGAAAACACACGTAAACCTGCACGACTTCTTGTCCAGCCACCTTTCCGGTGTTCGTGACCCTTAAAGAGACCGACACCAATGCCTCGGCATCATTCACCTCGGCCTGCACGTCAGAATAGTCGAACTGGGTGTAAGCAAGCCCGTGTCCAAAGGCAAACAAGGGTTCGGTCTTGGCGGCATAAAAGCCGCGATACCCAATATTTAAACCCTCCTCATAACGGACCTTTCCCTCACGACCCGGATAATGCGCGAACGCAGGCACATCTTCGATTTGCTTCGGGAAGGTGAGCGGCAAGCGGCCCGACGGACTCACCTCACCGAAGAGTAGGTCCATGAGCGCCCGCCCAAATTCCTGACCAGGGAACCAACATTGTAAAATGGCTGGCGCTTGATCCACCCAAGGCATTGAGATGGGCGCCCCGCTATTATTGACCACCACCGTATTCGGGTTCACCGCCAGCACCCTTGCAATCAGTTCATCCTGAGCACCCGGTAGGCTCAAGGTGTCTCGATCGTTGCCTTCGGTTTCCCAATCATCGTTGGTCCCGACCATTAAAATACACGCGTCCGACGCACTCGCAAGCGTTACCGCCTCTGAAATCGGGTCCAAGAACTGAGGTTCCAATATCCCATATCGGAGCCCTTTAAACATGGTATCGGCGCTCACCTCGAATTCAATCTCAACGCGAATCCGCTTGCCCGCCTCAAAGAACCGCGAGCCGCGAACCTCGGTTGAACCCTGCATGAAAAAGGCGTCTCCTGGCTGCGGCGCAGTCCAGTTATCGATCAGGATCTCGTCATCCACCCGCATCTTTGCCCGACCTGTTGAGAGCAGCCCAAAAGTATAGTCGCCGGCCGTTTCACACAGATACTCACCGTCGAGCGTCATCGCATTGGCCGCGCCTGCCAGAAGCGAGGCATGCACGGTTGATTGACTGATAATCCGCTGCCGAATCAACTGCGTCCGCTCAACATCCTCATAAAACCGGACCCGTAACCCACGCGCGGCATCATCAAGGGTCTCGCCGGCGTCAACAGCCGGCGTCAATAGATCGCGTTCGGGCTCGGGAATATATTTAAACGTTGGACAACCTGTCTGCGCGGACACATCCATACCGGGATAACGTTCGCGCAATGCACTCAAAGGCGCGCTAATGTAATGGGGCTTGAGCGCAGAAGACCCGCCCCCCATGACGCGGAAATGGCGCACGTTCGGCCCGATCACCGCTAACTTTTGGATGCTGCTCCGAGCCAACGGCAGCACCCCCTCGTTTTTTAACAAGACCATGCCCTCAACTGCCGTCTGATACGCAACGGCTCGGTGCTCGGCGATATCGACACTGCGCTCAGGCGCGTCAGTCGGGGAATCAAGTCGGCCGCTCCATTGGAGCACCCGCAATAGGCGGCGAACCTTATCATCGAGCACCGACTCAGGCACAAGACCATCCGTTACCGCCTGTCGTAGCGCGTCACCCCAAACTCGGCTCGGCCCCGGCATTTCAAGGTCAAGCCCGCCCAGCGCATTCTCGAGTGTTTCTTTCGCAGCAAACCAATCCGAGATCACCAAGCCCTCGAAGCCCCACTCTTTTTTCAAAACTTGATTCAGCAATTCGTCATGAGAGCAGGCGTAAACCCCATTGACTCGATTGTAGGCGGCCATAATGGTCCAAGGACTGCTTTTTTCAATCGCAATTTGGAACGGTAGCAGGTAGACCTCGCGCAGTGTTTGCTCATCGACCTCAACCGAAATCGTGTGCCGTTCGAACTCAGAGTCGTTACAAACGAAATGTTTTAAACAGGCCCCAACGCCTTGGCTCTGCACCCCATGAGTAAAGGCCGCTGCCAGTTCTCCAGACAACACGGGATCCTCTGCGTAACACTCAAAATTTCGACCACCAAGCGGGGTTCGATGCAGATTAATCGTCGGCCCAAGCACCACTTGGACCTCTTTGGTTTTCGCTTCTTCGGCAATTGCGACCCCTAAGGTTTTGATCAAGTCTGGATTCCAGGTTGCGCCCATACAGATCCCAACGGGAAAAGACGCGGCGCTTGCGCCGCCGTCCCCGCGAACCCCATTAGGGCCGTCACTCACTTTTAAGACGGGAATACCAAGCTCAGGGATGGGATTGGTTCGCCACAAGCTCGCGCCGCTCACGAGCCGGACCTTCTGATCCAACGTTAATCGTTCTACCAACGCTGCAATGCTTGACGGCTCTGTTTTCATAGAATGAATTCCTTCTTCAACCGGGCTTAAAACACAATACTTTAGGCCCCGCGCTTGCTCAACAATGCCTCTTTAACAAATTTGATCATCACCGAAAACCCGAATAAAGATGACCCCTGCACTCACCCGCCTTCATTCAACGTGCTGCCTTTACCCCGCGCTAAAACCAGCGAGGACCCTAAAACTGGTTTTTTCCAAATTGCCCTCAAGCTCCCACATCCGGTGAACTCTCGTTTGGTTTAACGTAAAACCCGCTGACAACAACACCGTACCACTTTTGGTTTTAATATCCTCTGCCAACTGCATGTCGGGTCGCAATTGAAACAGTGACACCACAGTGTACTTTTCGCGTCGCTCAAGCGGGATATGCTGCGCCTGATGCGTCGCGGGCTTTGGTTGATAGTGGGCACCAAGCTGAAGCCGATCGACATCAATGACCACATCGCTATAAAGATGATCAAGGGATTCAGAAACGGTTTCGGACAACGCGATTAATAACCGCTTGATCAGGATCGGCGCCTTGAAGGGCTTTTGAACAAACCCGTTCACATCCAACGCCAAAGCCGTTGCAAGGGTCGCCTCGTCATCCAAGCTTGAGACCACAATACACGGCAGACTCGCAGCCGCGCTGGACTGACCTGAACGAATCTTCTTCAAAAGCGAGAGACCATCTAAATTGGGCATTAAGACATCGGTAATCAGCAAATCGACGGCAGTGTCCTTTAAAAGCGCTAAAGCCTGCTCTCCATCTCCCGCTTGCAAGATCGTCTCGAGTCCCAGCAAGCCCAATAACTTCTCAAGCACACCCAGAATAAAGGGGTCATCATCAACCAACAAAATACGCTTTCGTTCAAAGGAATCTAAGAACTCGAAGTCAATGGTCATGGAAAAAGCCTCTGCTATCAACGGCCGTTACAGAAAAGTAATCACCGCATTGTACTATGCCTACAACGCCCTTTGTGCGAGCCTAAACTGGCACCCGACGCCATCTAAAAAGGAACGCTTATGAAACTCGGCATTAATGGAACCGGCCTCGTTCAAAGGGCCTCAGTCGCCGCGGTTGAAGCCGATGCAAAACAAGCCGAGCAGGACGGGTTCCATAGCTATTGGCTGGCGGAGCACCCAACCGGCGGCTTTGATGCCCTCACAGTGCTGAGCCTTGTTGGGCAAAGCGTTCAGGCGATGGAGCTGGGCACCGCCATCATTCCAACCTTTCCACGTCACCCAATGACATTGGCAGGTCAAGCGCTCACGGTTGCGAGTGCGTGCAAAAGCCCCTTAACGCTTGGCATTGGCTTATCCCATGCCTCGATGATGGCCGCGCTCGGCATTGCCTTTGACAAGCCCATCGGGCATCTCCGCGACTACCTGTCAGTTCTGATGCCGCTCATCAACACTGGCGCCGTGGATTTTGACGGTGACTTCTATTCTAGCCATGGCCGGTTTTTTAAAGCGCCGGAGGTGCCCCCCAGCGTTTTAGTGGCCGCCCTTGGCCCCCAAGCCCTCAAAGTCGCCGGCCATCGTTGTGACGGCACGACGCTTGCGTGGGTGGGCCCGAAAACCATCGCAGCACACATTAAGCCAAGACTTTTCGAAGCCGCCGCAAAGGCCGGGCGCGGTGAGCCTAGAATCCTTGCGACACTCCCAATCTGCGTGACCGACAACGAACGCATGATTCGTACCTTAATCAGCAAAAACCTTGCGTTCTATGCAACGCTGCCCTCATACAAAGCCATGTTCGTGCGCGAGGGCATCAGCGCGCCGGGCGACTTGGCACTCGTTGGCAGTGCTGCCAAAGTTGAGGATGGCCTCGAAGCACTCGCCGCCGCTGGCGTCAGTGATTATGCGGCCTCGGCCTTTACAACCAATGAAGTTGAAGCATCGGCAACTGCCGATTTATTATCTAAAAAGCTGATCGATTGGGGATCGCGCGACCCGCATTAAATGACAACCTTTTCGCTTCTGTTCAGGCAAACAGCAGGTTTTGAGAGTAGCCCAAATAGCGCGATGGTGACCGCGCCGATGATGCCCAACTTGCAACCGCAATCCACAGCGTCTGCGAGTGAGGCAGCAAAGTCTTTCATCGAGCAAACGAGCCAGATCAGCCTGGCGCTGACGCGAAGACGTGAGGGCGCTTAATCAGAATAAAAACACAGCGCCGTTTTTGAACGATGCTGAACCATCCGGTATAAGGCAGTAATCTATGCAGCAGCACGCGATCATCCTCGGCGCCGGCGTCGCCGGACTCACCGCGGCCAGCACCCTAAAAGATCAAGGTTGGGCCGTGAGTATTTTAGAAGCCAGTGACCGAGTCGGCGGGCGAACCTTTACAAAAACAGTTGAGGGACACTTAGAAGAACAAGGCGCTGAATTTGTACACTGTGATCACCATCCAAGGGTGATGGCGGCTTTGCATCAACACAAGATCGCGGTTCAGGCCTTACCAAGCACTGACACAACTTGGTATTGGCAAGGTGTTGCCGCGCCAGCCGACCCCCTTGACCCTAGCTTGCAGTCGCTGCTTGCGCGCATAGACCAAGACTTGAATCTCATCGATCCAAACCACTGGATCACAGATCGCAATCAGCACCTTGACCGCGCCTTTCGAGCCTACCTTGAGGCGATAGAACCCAGCGCCGCAATCCGGGAAAAGTTCCTTGCCTGGACTGGGACCCTTACAGGCTCGGACCCCAGCGCGTTTAGTGCGCTTGGCATTCTGCGCGATTTTAAGATGTTCGGTTCAGCCAAGACGGCTTTAGAAGCAGAGGAGCACCGAATTATAGGCGGCACCCAATCCCTTGCGATCGCACTCGCTGCGCCTTTAACTGAGAACCTACAGCGCCTGCAGCGGGCCGTGAGCGTGCGACGGCGGCCGTCAGGATTGGACGTCATCACAGCAGATCATCGGGTCATTTCTGGGGATGTGGTGATTGTCACCATACCCTTTAATACATTGCATGCACTGGATCTGCCTTTTTTAACGGACCCGGCACTGTCCCAAGCAAGCCGACGCGGTCACGCGAATCGCAGCGCAAAATATTGGTTTGATCCAACAAAGCCGTTTGAATCAAGAATTTCGGCCAGTCCGACCACCTTAGCCTTCATGGACGTAACCCACACTTCAGGCTGCATCATCAAAGATGACAAAACTTCTTCGCAAACCGCCGCAGAGGCGTTGGGTCTACTGCCTGACCACCTCTCGAGCGCGCGCGCTCACACTTGGACTGGCGATGTCAACGCGCAGGGGGCTTGGATGACCGTGCGTCCTGGGCAAGCGGCTGTCATCGATGCGGCCTGGGCTCTCGGCGCCATCGACCCGACCTTCCAGATCGCGAATGCTGACGTATCACCGGTTTGGTCAGGTTGGATCGAAGGCGCCCTTTATGCGGGTCATTGCGCAGCCCAACGCGTACTGGGCGATTAACCCTCTATTCCCGCCAGTGCAGTTGGACGAAGGGACACGGTTTTTGAAAACAACAAAAATGGCCGCGCCAGCTTTTATGCACACGCCTTTCAGGGTAAAACAGATTTAACAGATGTGTTTTAGCCGTCACGGGTGCGCCATGGGTCCACTGGCCAACCAAGGCATCAGCTGGATTAGGCTCCCCCGGAAAAGCGATCACCCGAGCACCCTTTGGAAGGGCTGCAGGCCGAAAGTAGCGACCAATGTAACCCGGTAAACAATGCACCCGATAATGTTTGACCCATGCATTCGGCCAGAATCGAACGCCGCCTCGAACCGATTTTGTAACGTAGTGTTGCTCAAACTGGAAGCGCTCGGCGATGCCTTGTGGATCTTTTTGAAAATCTTCTAACAAGTAAGCTTGCGAGCCCACCTTGAATCGAAATAACGTGGTTTGCCCGAGTTTAGAAAACGGCTTCAGCCAGTTTCTCGCCAGAATCACGTCATTCGGATCGCCAAACTCGAAAAGCGGCGTCAAGTCATCAACAATGACAGAATCCAGATCAACGAACAGTGCAACACCTTCAATCCCGCCGAGATCCGCGCCCCAGACGGCTGCCTTACGCCACATCCCAGGCACATTGATCGGCACCGCGCACCCCAAATCGGGTAAATCATGACACCGGACCTCCGATCGAATACCACTGGCGTCGTCGGTAAAGCAATGGAGCAAAAATTCAGCCGAGAGATGCCTTGCGACCATACCGTATAAACGGTTCACATAGTCAGCGCCGTACTTGGCGCCCCATTTAAAGCAAATCACATGATAGGGCATCTGGTCTTTCACAATGACAATTTATACCTCTACACAGGCGCTTAACCCATTTTGAAAGCGGTCCGATCGTCATGGCGCCTTATATCAGCACAGCCCACAAGCTTTTTTCTTAAATCAAAGCCCACCGCACATCGCCCTTATAGCGCCGCGGCATTGATTTTTGACGTTGCTGTTCAACATCCATCTGAATCTGGCCTAAGCGCTGACGGCCCAGAATAGCGGTCAGGTTCATCGCATCCGCCTAACTTAGAATTTTGCCAGGCGCACGCTTACCCTCCGAACCCGATTATAGCGCATGGCATCCGGCCTCCGCGCCTTAAATATCAGATCTCATTATGACTATAAAAAGCATGGGGCGGACGACCTCCGACGACTTTAAGCGGACCCCACCTAAGGTTGGGCTTGATCGAGCTACCCGGGTTTCGGTCTGTACCCGACAGGGTAACCCATTCACCGCGTCGGCCATTTGATCACCATTCAACGTGGGCCATCTCGACCGACTGCCGCCCTGCCTTTACCGCCCAAAAGCCGCCGACGACCATCAACCGCCTCGCCTGTCATGCAAAAATCGGTTGAGGCCCAACACCCTCATTCAGGCGCTCTAATTATCACGCGCCTTATAATGACAACCATTATAAAAACCGGTACGCTCCTGTTGAACAAAAACAATTAGATCCAGGCGCATGAAAAAGATCGTCATCAGCACGCTTTTCATCAGTCTCATCGCTGGCAGTCTCTGGCATAACCGGCTTGATATTTTACTATCGATTGCGCCAAGCCTTCGAGCCTGGCAACTCCCCGTCGGCCCAAACCAGCCTGTTTTGTGGACCCAAGGGCCGACCCAGGCTAATTTGTCGCCCAGTCAGCGGCCGCCGAACATTATTCTCATCCTGGCGGACGACATGGGGTTTAATGACATTTCGCTGCATAACGGCGGCGCCGCCGACGGATCCTTGCAAACCACGGCAATCGACGCCCTCGCGCAAGATGGGGTTCAGTTTAGATCGGGTTATGCAGCAAATGCCGTTTGCGCGCCCTCCCGAGCAAGCATTTTAACCGGACGGTACAGCACTCGATTCGGTTTTGAGTTCACGCCTTTTTTTAAAATCGGCGCCACCATTTTTAAATGGGCACAAGACTTAAACCCTGGGCCATTACCGGTTTACTTCAACGATGCGGGCATTGAAAACATGCCAGACATGACCGCACAAGGCCTGCCCCCATCAGAGATTACCATCGCCGAACTCTTGAAAGACGCCGGCTACTACACCGCACACATTGGCAAATGGCACCTTGGCGGCAGCGCTGAAATGCCAGAAATGCTGCCCCAAAATCAAGGTTTCATCGACAGCCTTTACATGTCAGGGATGCTGTACCTCCCGGAAGATCATCCCGAGGTGGTCAATGCAAAGCGCGAGAACCAGAGCATCGAGCGTATGGTGTGGAGCACCGCCCAATATGCCGCATCGTTTAATGGTGGCCCAACATTCGAGCCGTCAGGCTACGTAACGGATTACTACACCGATGAGGCAATAAAGGTCATCGATCAACATCAAAACGAGCCGTTCTTTCTTTACCTTGCGCATTGGGGCATCCATAACCCGCTACAAGCCGCGCGGGCAGACTATGAGGCGCTCAGCCATATCGAGGATCACACGTTACGCGTTTATGCCGCGATGATTCTCGCCCTGGATCGCAGCGTTCGTCGCATCACCGAAAAGTTGACGGAGACCGGTCTCGCCGACAATACCCTCATCGTCTTCACCAGCGATAATGGTGGCGCATCCTATATCGGCTTGCCCAATATCAATCAGCCCTATCGCGGCTGGAAGCTCACGTTGTTCGAGGGCGGCACCCACGTGCCGTTCCTTGCGAAATGGCCGGCTAAAATCGAGGCCGGGTCGCAATTTGATGCGCCCATCCATCACATGGACCTGTTTTCAACCTTTGCTGGTGCAGCAGGCGTTGCGACCCCTTCAGACCGGATTATTGATGGTGTTAATTTGCTACCCTATTTAAATGGCAGTGAAGCAGAGGCGCCACACGAAACGCTGTTCTGGTTAGAGGGGCATCAAGAAACGGTTCTGCATCGTGGCATGAAATTGATTCGCGCCCAGCAACCCCGGAAAGTTTGGCTATTTGATTTAGCAGTAGACCCCACCGAACAATTTAATCTGGCCAACGAGCAGCCCGAGACCGTCAAGCTGCTGAACGAGAAATTGGATGCACACCGCTTGGCGCAAGCACAACCCATGTGGCCGAGCTTAATTAATGCCCCCCAACTGATCGATAAACATGGCGAGCAGCCCTATGAGGTTGGCGATGCGTTTATTTACTGGCCCAACTAACCAAACCTTTTAAGGAAACCTTTGTGTTAAACCGTCTGAAAAGCCCTAACGTTTTTATTGCAGCCGCTTACTTACTATTTTGCTTTTGGTATACGAACACGGGGGGGCCGTTAACGAGCGCGGAGATTGACGCCCACCTCGCCCAAATGAAAAAGGGTGACACCGCGTCCCAAAACCTCAATGTCGTCGAAGATTTCATGCGGGGAGACACGGGCAATCAGTTTGTGATGGTCAACCTGATTGACCTCAACCCAACACCGCCCAACTTACCGGCAACGGGCCCGGATGCCGACCCCATGGCGCTCGTAGACCACTACATGGCGCACATGTATCCGACAATGTTCCTGCGGGCCTCGCACCCCATTTTTCTCGCACCCGTCCAAGCCAGCGCGATAGACTTACTGAACGCGCCCGGCGCTAGTGACTGGACGCAAACGGCCTTGATGCGCTATCGCAGCCGCCGAGACATTATGGAAATCATCACCGACCCAAGATTTTCTGAACGCCATGACTATAAATTGGGCGCAATGCTTAAAACCATCGCAGTCCCAACAGAGCCGAGCTTCAATCCCGGGGATCCTCGGTTACTTCTGGGATTGGTCGCCGTGATCCTGATGCTACTTTTTCGACGGCGCGCTTAATTGGCCGCCTAACCCGTTGTCAGCTCCTAAGCTTCTGAGCAGTAACGGGCGCGACACGCCGAATTTTTAAACCGGCCTTTTTGAACGACCTATCGCGCCTGATCAGAACGGCTCAAAGCTTACGGGCGCTGGTTAACCGCGTAGCCCCGATAAAAACCGACGAACGCTGCGCGCCTCGCATTGTTACTTTTTTAGATTTTGGATCGGATAACCGATACCGCCAGCGACTCAAGACCAATCGTCATCCTCGCTATTGCGGGCTGATCAGACTGGGCGCGTCCAACCGTAAGGGTCTTCGCGTTCCCCTTTTTGAATCGCCATTAACAAGTCATACAACTGCTGTGTAACAGGGCCAATGGACTCACCATTGCCATAAAACCGATGCCAGGTATCTCCAGCTCGAATGCTGCCCACTGGCGAGATAACAGCAGCCGTGCCGCAGGCTGCGAATTCCTCAATATCAGCGACTTCTTTCAGAAACTCAACCGGGCGCTCCTGCGTTTTCATCCCAAGAACCTCCGCTGCCAAGGTCATCACGCTTCGCTGCGTGACACCGGGCAAAATTGATTCCGATTGCGGGGTCACGATCGTGCCATCTTTCATCTTCAAAACGATATTGGCCGATCCTGCTTCCTCTAAAAACCGATGTTCGGCGGGGTCGAGGTAAAGCGCCTCCTGGGCCCCCAATTCTTTGGCCATTTGGGTCGCCATCAAACCACCGGCATAATTCGCGCCGGCTTTGAACGCGCCCAACCCCTTGGGCGCAGCCCGGTCGAGATCTACGACCGCCAAGTCAATCAGGCTCAAACCGCCGCCTTTGTAGTAGGGCCCAACCGGTGAAACAAACACCCTAAATTCAAACTCGGGTGCCGGCCGTAAACCCAGATTTTCGCCAATGCCCACCAAGAAGGGCCGAATGTAAAGGCTTGCGCCAGAACCATAGGGCGGCACCCATGCGGCATTCGCCCGCACGGTTTCTTGTATCCCGCGCATAAACAAACTTTCGGGCACCTGCGGCATGAGCAGCCGCTGCGTGGTCCGCCCCATCCGGGCACAATTGAGATCCGGGCGAAAGAGCAAAATGTCGCCATTGACCGCCGTTTGCGCTTTTAGGCCTTCAAAACAAGATTGTGCGTAATGCAGAACCGTTGAGCCTTCGTGCACCTGCATCTCAGCCGAGGAAACCAATTCGCCCTCACCCCAAACACCATCGCGCCAACGCGCAGAAAATCGGAGCTCTGTCTGGACGTAAGAAAACCCCAGGTTTCCCCAATCTAAGTCTTTTTTTGGTGCATTCATCTCGTTCTCAACTGCAGCTAACTCTCGGTTTCAACAAACTTATGGGCCAAAGGCCTTTGACCCGCAAATCCTATCGGAACCTTGGGATATTGCAATAGACTGTCATGATGCTGACAAGACAAAGCCGCTCTGCTCAAACAAGCACCGGGCGTCGTTTAACCAGCACCGGTCCTCTTATCCTGAAAATCCGATTACACCGACCGGATCACACCATGAAAGTGTTTGGGGGCAATCCGCAAGATCACCCGGTCGCTCGCCTTCAACCATTGCCCTAAATTCTCGGGCACGGCATAACCCACCGCTTCAATATTCTCGAAAACACGACGGGTCGAATCTTCCAGGCGCTCGGTCTCAATAGTCACCGTCCCCTCAATTGAAACGAAATTGAAGGGCTCGCGATTATTGATCACGCACAAATTAACCCGAGGATCCCGCTCCATTGCGCGCCGTTTGAACGTCTTACCAGGCGTTGAGACCACAATCGCGTTACCCTCGACCGCATAGGCCACCATCGACGAGGCGGGTGCGCCGCCGCGCTTCAAATGGGTCAGCACCGCCCACCGGTGCGTTTGAATGAACGCGTCAAAAACCGGATTCGTCGAAACCATTAAACCACCCCACTGATCTTTGAGTTGTAAACCGAAAATCAAGCACCGTTACTGCGCGCAAACTGAAGCGGCATTCTATGCAAAGACGCACATCGACGACTGGAGAATCTTCGCAGATCCCGACACCGGTTGTTCTGGGGCACAAAGGCCCATCAAGTCACCGCCAATTTGCGCCTTGCGGGCACGCCACCGGGTGAACGCGCCAGACCTTGATCAGACCGTTCTTCATGTTGCGCGGGATTTCACGGAATCTTAGTGCCAGCGGCATTACGGTCAACCTTTGCCTGCTCAACATCCGGAAAGACCTCTCTCAACAAACTCAGCATATTCTGCGTGGACCGACGATCCGCCCCTTCATGCAGATGACCCGGTGGACCAATGCGGCTGGGCAATGCAAAGCCGTGGGGCGTTTTCGCATGATCCACAAAACACCAATCAACGCCGGCCCCATCCATCTCTGCAAAAAAACGGTCTTTATGCGCCTGCAACACCAAATGATCCTCAGCCCCGTTCTCGATCAGGACAATGGTCTCGGTATTGTAGTCATTAGGAATTGGCTTCAGAGGCGGCCTGACCGCTCCGAACCGCGCAGGGCTCGGGTCTTCACCCGTTTGGAGTAGGCCATGAAAAGAGACCACGGCGCTCAGATCGAGCCCGCCTCGGACGCCCTCTAAAACAGCCATGCCCCCAAAACAATAACCGATGGCCGCAGGCGCTACCGCATCATTCACACACGCCTCGGCTTTACCTGCATTGATCCAAGCTTCTAGCAAAGCCCGAAACAATTCAGGATCATGGTCCAGCCAAACCATTGCCTCAAAACATTTTGTTTGAAATGCCTCGACCCGACGCGGATCAGTCGGAAACTCACGCTCATCGCTCGGCACGCGATCGCCGTACATATCAATGGCCAGCCCAACGTAACCAAGCCGAGCAAAATATTCCGCCACATCCCGATCGAACTGTTTGAGCCCTTGATAGTTGTGAATAACCAAAACCAGTGGTCGTGGCCCAACCGACGCGCTGGGCGCAACCATGTGACCCTCGAAGTGATGACCCCGAAACGTGAAACCAATGCTTTGGTGTTGTAAGTCCGGCGCTGGCGGCCAAAATGCGGTTGAATTCGTCACCGTTTTCTCTCCAGTTTTGACCTTACTGTAGACAGCTCGAAGACACCTGGCAAGCTGGCGCAAACTGCAGAGCGGTCCATCTCGGCGCCTAATCTGAGCCCGCTTTTAATTCGGATCAAGGTTTACCGCACAGCGCTCATCACAGAGTCGCGCGGGATTGATTGCGTCACCCGACTGGGACGACGATCTCCAAGGGGCCCCGGGACGGCCACGTTTAGATTTGCCTTCGGTCAGGACAGGCGCTAATTTAACGATTAGCGCTTTAGGGACTCTGCGCTCAAGGGAGAAGCAATACCATGATTCAAGTCAGCGAAGAGCGCGTTGAACAACACTTTCCAACCACGGTCCTTGTTCGCACTTTCCAGGCCGTGAACGATCTCAATACGGCGCTTCAGCAGCGGTTCGATCAACTGGAACACGACCCTCATGCGGATTACACCAACGAAGCGCCGCTTTCGGTCAACACCACCCAAGGGGGCTATCAGACCAAGCGCGGCTTAAGCGTTTTAGAATTAGACTATCCCGAGATCCGGCAGCTACGACAAGAGATTGTTATGCCGTCCATTGAGATTTATCTGGCCGAGGTACTCAACGCTGACCCCTTGTTTACGCCCTTCGAAATTTCAAGCTGGGTCGTATCCTTAGGTGAAGGCGACTGGCAAGCACCCCATTTCCACGCAACGGAATACACCTTAATTTCAGGCATTTACTACGTCAACGTGCCCGACTGTCCCCCACCCGAGGGCACACTCGAATTTATCAACCCAAACCTGAACGCGGTGTCCTTGGGGCAGCAGGATGCCAGCCGGAATCATCAACCCAAAAGTGGCCAAATTATTCTCTTTCCGCCGTATTACATGCACTACGTGCACCCGATGCGGCGCGCCGAGACAAGACGCGTCATTGCCTTTGATGTTCGGTTAAAACTGCAGCCCTAGCCGCACAACCCGAGCCTAGCCCCCTTGAATTCGCGGTAACAAAAAGACGTCTGCATTACTTGGAATGGGTTGGTCCCGGCGATCTCGGTAGATCTCGCCGTTAACCGCAACCGCGATCCCATCATCGAGATGCATTTGCATCTCGGGATACTGCAGAACGAGCGATTGCAGCAACTCGCCAATGGTCGCGCCCGTACACTCAACGCAGCGCGCGCCACCAGCGGCCTGACTCAAAATACCCGATAGCTGAACCTCCATAGTGCAGCCTTAGATTACGCCTGGCCATCCTCAATGGCTTTCAGAATCCGAGGCGGCGACATCGGCACGTGGGTCATTCGTACCCCAACGGCATTGGAAACCGCGTTACCAATCGCAGCCAACGGCGGCACAATCGAGGTCTCACCCACACCCCGCACACCATAAGGATGGTTTGGGTTTGGAATTTCAAGAATTTGCGTGTCGATAAACGGCAAATCAGAGCACACCGGGATTCGATAATCTAAGAACCCGGCATTTTGCAGCCGACCATCATCGCCATAGATGTACTCTTCGTTCAATGCCCAACCAATACCTTGCGCCGCGCCGCCCTGGAATTGCCCTTCAACGTAGTCCGGATGAATCGCTTTACCGGCATCCTGCACGACGGTATACCGCAGTATTTTCGTCGCCCCAGTTTCAGGGTCGACCTCAACGTCACACATGTGACTGGCAAAGGAAACCCCAGCCCCATCGGCAACCACTTCATTATGACCCGCAATCGGGCCGCCTGTTCGAGGGGATTTCGCCGCAATTTCTTTCAAGGATAAGGGCGGCAAATTATTATTTTGCTTGCCCTTAGCGCGCGCTTCGCCCGCTTCCCAAACCACTTGCTCAACCGGAATATCCCAGGTTGCCGCAGCCCGCTGCTTCAGCACTTCAACCGCATTGCGTGCAGCAAAAATAGTCGCCATACCGGAGGAGAACGTACCCCGACTGCCTTCGGTTGTGTCGTTATGTCCGAGCGAGTTGGTGTCACCAATGGTGACTCGAACCTGCTCGTAGTCAATCCCCAGCTCTTCTGCTGCAATCAATGCTAGCGACGCCCGAGACCCACCAACATCAACCGTACCCACGGTTAAGTTGACCGAGCCATCGACGCCGATATTAAGATCCGTGCAGGTCTGCCCGCCAAAGTTAAACCAAAATCCGCAAGCAACCCCGCGACCCTGATTTTTACCCAGCTTTCGTTTCATGTGCGGATGGTTCTTAACCGCATCCAGCGTTGGGCCAATGCCAATGGGGCCATAAACGGGCCCGTAGGAGGCTTTGGTGCCCTTCTTAGCAGCATTCTTAATGCGAAAATCAACCGCATCCATGCCTATTTCAGCGGCCAACATATCAACCACACTCTCAACCGCAAAGGCCGCCATGGGCGCCGAGGGCGCGCGATATGCCGCAACCTTTGGCCGGTTTACCAAGACATCGAAACCAACCGACTTCACGTTCTTAAGGTCATAGCAGGCAAAGGAGGTCATCGCGCCAAACATCGCCCACATCCCTGGGAAAGCACCACTTTGGTAACGCAGTTCGGCGGTCGCCGCCGTAATCTTACCATTGCGCTTGGCGCCAATCTTGACATCAACCGATGTAGATGACGTTGGACCCGTCGCTCGAAACACTTCATCACGTGACATCACCAACTTGACCGGGCGATTCGCTTTTCGCGATAACTGCAAGGCAACCGGCTCCGTCCAGACGTGCGTCTTACCGCCAAACCCGCCACCAATTTCAGAAGACGTCACCTTCAACTTGGCAACCTCTAACCCTAGCAGACTGGCGCATACATTTCGGAAGGTAAAATGGCCTTGGGTTGTCACCCACAACTCACCACTACCATCTGGGCCAAGGGTCGCCAAACAGGCATGAGGCTCAATATAGCCTTGATGGGTTTGCTCCGTTTTAAAGGATTTTTCAATAATGACATCGGCTTGCGCAAAGCCTGCATCGACATCCCCATGCCCAAACTCACTGCGTTGGGCGACATTAGATGCCGTGGTTGGCGCAGGCGTCACGCCGGCCGTGCGAACCCAATCGTGAATGATCGGCGCGGAAGGCTTAATCGCTTCATCCACATCCGTAACATGTGGCAATTGCTTGTAGGTCACTTTAATGAGCTTTAACGCTTTGTTCGCGGTATCGGCGTCGATTGCGGCGACTGCGGCGACCGCGTGACCGTCATACAGGGCGCGCCCTCTGGCCATACAATTTTCCAAGATATCCATCAGGCCGCGATTACCACCGGTTAGATCCGGGAAGTCCTTACCCGTCAGGACGGCCTTAACCCCGGGGAGCTTTTCGGCCTTACTCGTGTCAATTTTTGTAATGAGCGCGTGCGCATGCGGCGACCGTAAAACTCGGCCAACCAATTGGCCCGCTGCATTGGCGTCCGCGCCATACTTTGCGCGACCGGTGACCTTATCAACCCCATCAGGCCGGTTAACGCGGGTGCCAACTTTAGTGAACCCTTGATTCGTATAATCTGTTTCGTAAGGCATATCTTTGATTCCTTCCATTTCTAGCATTTTTGGCGATTTCTGGCTCTACCTGATCAGATCTTGCTCGACCGTGACCCACCCTCACCTTGATTCTTTCTGATGGCCCCGATGTTCGAAAACGCGGTTATCTGGCCAACTCAATCATTTTCCCAAACCTTATCGTGCAGCCTTTTTGCCGCGGCGCATAATCTTCGCTGCCGACTGAACCGCCCGAACAATCTTGTCATACCCGGTACAGCGACAGAGATTACCGGCTAAGGCATAACGAATCTCTTCTTCGGTCGGGTTGGGATTTCGCTCGAGTAGGGATTTTGCAGCGACCAAGAATCCCGGCGTGCAGATACCGCATTGCAGTGCCGCTTTTTCGATAAATTCTTCCTGCAGTGGGTGCAACTTGCCGCCCTCGCTCAGCCCTTCTACGGTGCCGATTTCGCGGCCTTCGGCTTCCGCGCCGAGCACCAAGCAGGCACACACTAAGCGACCATCTAGGGTGATCGAACAAGCGCCACAGTCACCCGTGCCACAACCTTCTTTCACGCCGGTTAAATTAAGTCGATTCCGTAAGACATCGAGCAAGGACTCATCTGCCGGACAGACATATTGAACCGCATCGCCATTCACTTTTGCTGAGACTGTTACGCCGTTCATTTTGATCCTCCTGCTCGTTCATAGGCAATGAGTGCGGCGCGCCTGGCCATCACACCCGCAACTTTCGTTCGATACGCGATCGTGCCGCGCTTGTCATCGATTGGATTACACGCAGCCCGACACGCAGCAACCATCTTGTCCAGCGCCGCGTCATCCAATTTCGTTCCGATCAATGCCTTCGCTGCTGCCGGCACAATCACCGCCGTTGGCGCAACCGCCCCTAAAACCACCTTCGCAGACTGAACAATGCCCCGCGACAGGGTCAAGTTGATCGCCGCGCTCACAACCGCAATATCCATTTCCGTTCTTGGCGTGAAACGCAAGTAAGCATCAGCAGATTTTCCAGTGCGGGCTGGCAGCACAACCGCTTCGATGAATTCATCGCGCGCAAGACTCGTCCGGCCCGGCCCCAACACCACTTTTTCCACCGCAACCCGGCGCTTGCCTTTTGGCCCAACGACCAAAGCTTTTGCACCCGCGGCGATCAAAGCCGGCACACTGTCCGCTGCCGGTGACGCATTACAGAGATTACCGACAACGGTGCAACGCCCTTGGATCTGATCTGAACCAATTAAATTTGCCGCTTCGACAACCCCGGGCCATAGACTGCGTAATTTATCCGACTCGCCCAACCGAACGGCTGGAACAGCCGCACCAATCTGCACCCCGGCCGCTGCGACTTTAAGCGTTCGCAGACTCTCGATTCGTTTGATATCAACGACTAAATCTGGCTCGATAGACCCCATTTTCATTCGCACTAAAAGGTCCGTGCCGCCGGCGAGTACGTGCGCGACCCCAGACTCTGACGCGAGCAGTGTCGCGGCGGCTTTCGTAGTTGTTGGCGATTCAAATCTCATAGGTTTCCTCGTTCATTATTAATCGGTCTACGCGGGCCCGTTAGGCTGCCCCTTTTTGACGTTCAGCGATCATTGCTGATTGGCGCTATGCCTCTTTGGACTCTGACATTGCTGATGCAATGAATCAACCTCATGGCAATAGAACTGTCTGTATCTAAACTTAGACATGCCTGCAAATCAATCATTGCTGACATTAATTTAAGTGGTGTATCGCCGGCCCGGCCCCGCCTAAGAGGCTGCCGAAATCCGCGTCGGCGCCGGTTTCAGATGAAGACTCGGGCTTTTGACCCGCGCCGCGGCGAGTGGGATGATCTTAAGGCAGCTGGCAATGGACTCAGAGACATCACCCGCGCCCGTCCGCTTAATCAAAACAAGGAAGCCCGATGAACGAGAATACCGCGACACAACCAGTAGTAGAACTCAAAGACGGCGCCTTAATGGGTCGAATCAAAGACGCGGTTTATCTGTTTTCTGGTATTCCCTACGCGGCGCCACCCGTTGGCGCTGCACGCTTTAAAGCCGCGCAGCCCGTGCAGCCCTGGGAAGGCATACGGGATGCGACAAAATTTGGGCCCGCGGCACCGCAGATCCCATCCGGCGGTATGACGGATCGAGTGCCCGTGCGTTGGGATGAAGACTGCCTGACGCTCAACGTTGCAACGCCGAGCATCACGGCAGAGAAGAAAGCGGTCCTGGTCTGGATTCATGGCGGCGCTTATCGATCAGGACAGGGCGCCATTCCCTGGTACAACGGCGCGAGTTTCGCAACGCTCGGCAATATCGTTGTTGTCACCATTAATTATCGCTTGGGCGCGTTGGGCTTTACCGACCTATCAAGCTTTGCAGAAGGCTATGAAACATCAGGCGTGAATGGCTTGCTCGACCAAATCAAGGCGTTGGAATGGGTGCAGAATAATATTGGCGCGTTTGGCGGCGACCCAGAACGCGTCACCATTGCCGGCGAATCGGCGGGCGCTTTTTCAGTCACCACGCTGTTAGGCGCCCCTCGGGCAAGGGGCTTATTTCATCGCGCGATTCCTCAGAGCGGCGCGGCGCATCACACCTTGACCCAGGCCCAGGGACGCCGCGTTGCCGAACTGCTGCTGCAAGAGACCCAATCAACCGACGTGCAAGCCCTGATCGACTGCCCCGTTGAGACCCTCTTAAACGCGCAGAACACCGCCTCGGCCCGCTACCACACAGAGCGCCACTCCCCAGGGGTACAAGCCTTTTACCCGGTTTGCGGCAACGAGATCATTCCAACTACGCTACTCCAGGCGATCGAAGCCGGCGTGGGGCGTGATATTCCGGTCTTAATTGGGACCAATCAGGATGAGTCCAGTCTTTTTATGCTTGGATCGTCAGAGGACAGCACGGCCGAGACCCAGAGCAAGGCTTATGGCAAAAGTGACCTGCACGAACACTATGCGCGCGTCTTTCCGAGCTTTAGCCCCAGAGACATTGCCGTTCGGATGGCAACCGATTTTTCATTCAAGCTGCCCGCCATCAGACTGGCTGAACTGCGCGCAGAAACCGGCTCTGAAACCTACGTTTATCAATTTAATTGGGCCTCGAGAATTCCAGGGCTCGGCGCAACCCACGCCCTTGAAATACCCTTTGTCTTTAATATGCTGCACGCGCCAGGCGTTACAGCCTTTATCGGGCCAGGCCCGCTACCCCAAAGTCTTGCCGGTCACATGCACGACATCTGGATCCACTTCATCAATGGGCAAGCACCGAAGTGGCCAAGCTATCAGCGCGCTGATCGCTCTGTCATGCACTTTGATGAAACCTCGCACTTGGAAAACAACGATTACGAAGACGTGATTGGTCTTTGGGCGGGCCTACGCTAACCCATCAGCTGCGCCCGCGTTTAATTTGCGACTAAGGGGGTCGCCTTTGCAAGCTCGAACCTCAACACCACGTGCCGGGTTGCGGCGACGGCCAGATCAGCCGGGTTCGGCTCGAGCTTGAAGTTCAGCCGGACGCCGGCAAATACCGCATCGATTGGATTATGTGCGATGAGCATCCGCATCTGCGCCTCAATGGCTGCAGCATCGTTGACAACCAACTGGACTGGCGCCAATTGCCGTTGCCCTTTATAAATCAGCGTGGCCGATGAGCAGTCTTGCAAGTTGCGCCACCAAAGATTTTCGCCCAGGGTCAAGCAAATGAGATCATCGGATTGCTTGGCATAGCTGACCGGAATTCGAAAGATGCGCCCCGACCGGCGACCCGTAATCTCGAGGACCATCAGCTGAAAACTGATCAACCCATGCAACCGAGATTGCAGCAGCCAAGCGACGAACGGATTGATCATCCTGAAAAAAAACTTCACGGCCGGCCCTTTTTTGGAGATTAATTGGATTGAATGCCGCACGACCTGTGTGTGCACGGCTCGATTAAAAGCGTATACGGCGCGGACGCCTGATGAGATGTCTTGGGTCAAGACCCGTCTCACTAAAAAGCGTCAGGCCACAAAAGCGTATTGCCGTTCAACCTCATGCATCGGTCCCAAGGGGCAAGAAAGCCTATGCCCTGCGCGACGCTTGGCGCGCCTTGGGAAACCCGCCAACGCCCGGATTCCCGCCAACCCCTTGAGCTGCTATCGTTCGTCAAAGTGCTGTCAGCGAGTTTAGTTTGCATTTCCTAAATGCCAAGCCGCCCAACTATACGATTCTTCCCCGAGGCGTCATCCTCGCCTATGCCGTCCCGCGTATCGCCTTTGGCATTATGGGGACGTTGTTTGTGGTGTACTTCATGAAGTTCGCCACCGATGTCTTGCTAATTGCACCCGCCATCATTGGTACGATCCTCGCCGTCGGTCGCTTGTGGGACGGGATTACGGATCCCATTATCGGTTATTTATCAGACCGGACCCGCTCGGCCATCGGCCGGCGACGGCTCTGGTTATTTTGCGCGGCAGTACCGATGGCCTTGTCGCTCATTGGCATCTGGTCGCCGCCTGAATTTCTCAGCGGCATCACGTTAATCATCTGGATGACAATCTGTTTGTTGCTGTACGAAACAGCGCAAACGGCTTTTTTTGTGCCCCACGGCGCCCTATCGATCGAGCTATCCCAGGATTATCACGAGCGCACCCGGTTGTATGGCCTAAGCCACATGATCGGTATCTTCGGCGTGGCGGCAGGACTCTTATCACTACACTTTATGCAACAGGCAGAAGACAAACGGCTCTTTGCCTTCCAGTTGTCGATGTTTGCCGCCGCAGCCATCGCGCTACTGGTAATTTGGACCACCTACCTTCTGCCGGAACGCGCGGCCCATCAAGGTCGGGCGTTTAAAAACCCCTTTCAAACCTTTCTGGATATCCTAAGAAACCCACACGCCAGACTGTTACTGATTGTTTACGGTATTGAAACCTTTGGCGGCGCAACGCTTGGCATCCTTGCCGCCTACGCCGCCGAATACGTTGTTAAAATGGATTCCCTGGTCATCATTTTGGTTGTTTATCAAATTCCACAATTCCTGTTCGCCCCGCTTTGGATCCGTTTTTCAAAACGCACCGGCAAACGCAATCTTTGGATCATCGGGACCCTCATCTCAGCGGTATCCTATGGCAGCCTATTCTTTGCTGGCGCGGGGAACGATCTATACGTTTACACCTGCTGCTTTTTTGCTGGGGTTGGCGCGGGCGCCGGGGCGGTACTGCCGCCCTCGATTCAGGCCGATATTGTCGACTACGATGAATTCATGACGGGTGAACGCAAAGAGGGTGCTTATCTCGCGGTTTGGAATTTAGTCCGCAAAATCGCCAGTTCAATCACCGCTTTTGTCATTGGCCTTGCGCTGCAATTCTCAGGGTTTGAGCCCAATGTCGAGCAATCCGAGGCGACGCAAGACACCATCCGCTGGCTTTTGGCGCTCATGCCTTGCGCCTGCTATATTGTTGGCGCGCTGCTACTCATGCGATTTTCTTTTAATGAGGATGAGCATCGCGCGGTGCGCGAGGTATTAGATGCGCGACAGTCACCGTCGGCCCTTAACGAAAAGATGTAACCCTTACGCCTTTTTGGCACCAAAGCGATCGGGTCTTGTCTTTGTGGGATGCTAAGGGCTTTTATCCACGGGGCGGTTTCGGTTTTGCGAACGCGCAAGGCGCCAATCAAACCTTGGCGTAAACCCATAATAAGGAGATCTATGAATCAGCTCGGCGCACTATGGCCTGTTAGCGACTATACCCTTGGCGGCGGCGGTATCGGTCAAGTTTGGGGATCAACCGATCGCGCCGAGGCCATTGCAACGGTGCAAGCGGCCGTCGATCACGGCGTAACCCTGCTGGACCTTGCGCCAATGTACGGCCGCGGTGAAGCAGAAAGTGTGGTTGGGGCGGCCTTCGACGGCAGCCTCCCCGACGGCATCCGGGTGACCTCGAAGTGTTTACTCGCAACCGACACCACCGAGGCCATTGCAGATCGCTTAGAAAAATCCATCCTGCGCAGCTTAGACAGCCTAAGGGCCGAGCACATTGATCTGTTCTTTTTGCACTCCCAGATCATCTTAGATGATTACCAGTTCCCTACGCCGCTGAACGAAACGCAAACACAATGGTCGGTCACTCAACAATGTTTTGATGAGGCTGTGAGGCCCGCCTTTGAAGCGCTGATCAAGCGCGGTCTGATTGGTGCCTGGGGCGTCACGGGTACCGGTCACCCCGATGCCATCGAACAAATTTTAGCCAGCGACAAACCACCGCAGGCGGTGCAGCTGATTAGCAATTTATTGGACAGCCCAGGCGGCATCAAGCGCTATCCTGAAGCGGCTCGACAGAGAGCCCTCATGGCGCAAGCTGCAGCAAACGGGATCGGCGTGATGGGTATTCGCGCGGTTCAAGCCGGCGCACTGTGCCTGGAATTTGATCGCCCTATTGCCATGGATCATCCAGAAATGCTCGATTACGAGCGGGCCGCACCCTTCCGCGCGCTTTGCCAAACCTGGGCCATGGATCCAGCGATCGTCGCGCATCGTTATGCCCTTGCCATGCAGGGGGTGTCGACCGTTGTCCTCGGCGTTAAAAACCGACAAGAACTCATGGCCTGCCTCGATGGCGGCGGACCTTTATCGATGGAACAAATCGCGTCGATCGATGCCCTGGGCTTACAAAGGCCTTAACGGCTCATGGTGCGTGCAGCATCCGGATTGCTTTTTTTGGCAGGATGCCCACATCGGTTGAGCTGAAGGTTCTGTGCGGCGTAAACACCCTGCTTTTAAGCTTTCGGGCGTTATACTACCCCCTTTAATTTTATGACCACCTGACGATTAGGATACGCTATGACCCGCCATATAAACCTCGCCCAGATCGGGTGCTTTGTGCTCTTCAGCCTGGCAATCATCTCGGGCTGCGCGACCAGCCCAGCACCCGCACCTTTAACCGACACGAGCGCAACCGATGTGGTTGTCAAAAGTCCCAACGATCAAAGGGATTACGCCCACGTCACCCTCGACAACGGTATGCGCGTCCTGCTCATATCAGACCCATATGCGGATAAGTCAGCTGCTGCATTAGTCGCCTTTCGAGGCAGCTTTCACGATCCAGAGGATCGGCCCGGCCTAGCGCACTTTTTAGAGCACATGTTGTTTATTGGGACCGAGAAATACCCTGAACCCGATGGCTATTTTGCGTTTGTTCAAAAACATGGCGGCGGCTCGAATGCGTATACCGCCCCCGATCACACCAATTACTTTTTTGATATCCAGCCGGAGTATTTCGTCGAAGGCTTAGACCGCTTTGCACAATTTTTTATCTCGCCGTTACTCGACAAGACCTATGTTGACCGAGAAAAAAATGCGGTGCACTCAGAGTACCAGATGCAAATCAAAGAAGATGGCTGGCGCGGTTTTATGGTCCAGAAGGTCGCCATGAACCCTGAGCACCCGATGTCCAAGTTCAATATCGGCACCCTCGATACGCTCGACGGCGATGCCTACAGCGCGTTGATCACTTTTTTTGAAGGCCATTATTCTGCCAATCAGATGGGGGCTGTCATTTTACATAACGAGCCCATTGCAACGCTTAAGCCCTGGGTCACCGAACTCCTAGGCCAGGTGCCTAGCCGAGATTTACCCAACCTGGACCTAACGACCCCTTTAACCGCACCCGGACAGTTGCCAGCAACCTTACGACATCAAACCCTAAAGTCAGATCGATCTGTCTCCTTTTCATTCCCGATTCCAGCCATTGACCCTTATTACCAAACAAAACCGACTGGTTATATCGGTTCTCTCATCGGGCATGAAGGCCAAGGCAGCCTGCATCAATTGCTGACCCAAAAAGGCTGGATTACAGGTCTCGGCGCCGGCAGCGAAAATATCGATCAGGCCAATGCGATCTTTAACATCAGCGTACAACTCACCGAAGCCGGCATGGATCAAGTACCCGCCATCACCGACCTTGTGTTTGACTACATTAATCTATTACGCACCGAGAAAGCCCAAGCATGGCTATATCGAGAGGCCGCAACCGTTGCGACCTTGGGATTTCGGTTTCGGGAACAGATCCCGTCCATTGCCGCAGTCCAAAGTCTCGCCCCCAACCTCATGAAGTTTCCCGCAAAGGATCTTTTGGTTGCCCCTTATTTACTAGAAAACTTTGATGCTGAACTGATCGATAATTACTTAAGTTATCTGCGGCCAGACAATGTTCTGGTAACGGTTGCCGGACCTGAGGTTGAGGGTGACAAAACAGAGCAATGGTTTGATGTTGCTTACGCTTTGGACAGTGGTATCGAGCGCCGCGATGCCGAATCCGGCGCCCTGACGCTGCCGGCGCCAAACCCCTTTCTACCCGAAGATTTAACCTTAATTGAATCGGCTGATAATGCACCCGAGGCCCTGCCGAGTACGGGCCCAATAGCATTTTACCTTGCCGCTGACACTGAGTTTGGTGTGCCCCGGGCCATGCTCCACGTCAGCCTAAGACGACCCGATGGCCTGATTTCAGTTGCTGATAGTGTGCGCGCACGCTTATACCGAAACTTAGTTGAAGATGATCTCAACGCCTTATCCTATCCCGCACTTCTGGCTGGCGTGAGTTATGGTATCTCGACACCAGACCGCGGCTTTCGGATCAGCCTCGGCGGCTACCAGGATAAACAAAGCGAACTGCTGCAGGTGGTCTTAGACCGATTAACCAGCCTTACAATTAACCCAGACCGGTTTCTTGTTTTAAAAACCGAGCTCGAAAACAGTTTGCAAGACTCCTTTAAAAACAGACCCTTTCAGCAAGGCTTTGATCGCTTAAGACAAAACATTTTGTCCTCGAGCTGGCCCGCGGCAGATCAATTGGCTGAATTGGCGACGGTGACACCTGAAGATCTGAGCCTTTGGCGAGACGCTTATTTTGAGCAGGTTGGTGTTGAAGCACTGGCGGTTGGCAACCTGGACATGGCGGCCGCGCAGCGGATCCAAGCCCAATTGGCCAATAGCTTAGTGATTACACCAACCGCTGCCGCAGCCCCGACCGTAACCCAAATTGACGGGCCAATCACTGAAGTCATGGACATCGATCATAACGATGCATCCCTCGTGTTGTATCTTCAGAACAATGATGACGCCCTACTCGAGACGGCTAAAAGCAACCTCTTAGGCCACATCATCGCACCGGAATATTTCTCCTCTCTGCGCACAGAGCAACAACTGGGTTACGTGGTGTCCGCATTTAGTCCAGAATTTGAGCAGCAGGGCGGCCTAGGCTTTGTCATTCAATCGCCTTCAGCGCCAGCTGATGCCTTGCATCAAAAAACCCTTGAATTTCTTGCAGGCGAGGTCATCCGACTGGCTGATATGAGCCCTGAAGACTATGCACAGAATCAAGAAGGCTTGATCGCGCAGGTGCTCGAGAAAGATAAAAACCTTGGCGAACGCGCTTGGCGGTATTGGTCTGATTTAGATGAGGGTTATCAGAACTTCGATGGCAACCAACAATTGGCGGATGCCATCTCAAGCATCGATCATGAAAGCTTGAAAGCGTATCTCGATGACATGCTTAAGAAAGCCAAAAACCAGTATTTACTGATCCTCAGTGAGGGGCGATTTAAAGAACCTGCTACAACATCGGACGAGGCCTCCTAGTCGAGCCCTCCTAGCAACCAGGATCACGGCAGCGAATCACACCATTCGCTGCCGGCTACTGCGAGCCAAAAAGCGCAAGCATCGCAACCCAAGATTACCTATGACTTAACGATGCCCCGCGCCGTTAAGATCTGCGAAACGGACCATTAGCGCGCCCATTGCAGGCTTCAACCCTGCCTTACGATCGCAACGGCCCCAACAGGGCCAACCGCTCATTCAAGCCCAAACCGCGGATTGAAGGCAAACGTCGCGAGCGGCCTTTAGCTGTATTACGGCCCTGCACATCAAAGCTTTAACAGCTGTTTGCCAAAATTGGCGCCGTCAAACACCCGTTTCAGGGTCGCCGGTATCTGCTCGAAACCAGACTGCACATCTTCTTTATAAAGCAGCTGGCCTTGTTGCAACCAGTCCGCTAAGCGGGCGCGAGCCGCTGGAAACTCACTCGCATAATCGGTCACCAAAAAGCCGGACATGGTTGAGCGCTGGAAAACCAAGTTAAAGTAGTTCGCAGGCCCAGCCGGCAGAACGGCCTGCTCATAACGCGAGATACCACCGCAAATTACCACCCTTGCATTGAGCGCAATACAGGCCAATGCATCGTTCAAAATAGTGCCGCCAACATTGTCAAAAAACACGTTTACGCCAGAAGGGCAAGCCGCCCGAATTGCGGCTTTAACGCGGTCACTCTTGTAGTCAATTGCCTCATCAAACCCCAATTCGTTAACCAGCCAGGCGCATTTTTCTGCTCCGCCTGCAATGCCCACCACACGACAGCCGGCAAGCTTTGCCAATTGGCCAACAATCGAACCCGTGGCGCCAGCAGCACCCGACACCAAAACCGTATCACCCGGCATCGGTCGGCCGACTCGAAACAACCCAAAATAAGCAGTAAGACCCGTGCCACCAAGGGGCCCCAAGTGCGCGGCCATCGGCGCATCCCCCGTTATCACCTCCAGCTTCTCTGCCGCCATCACCGCATAGCGCTGCCAACCGAGGCTGCCCATCACTTTTGCACCAATCGGTAATCGATCGACGTTGGACTCAATGACTTCTCCCACACCGGTGGCGTTCATCACCTGCCCAAATTCCGTTTCCGCAGCATAGCCGACGTTTTCCATTTGGCCCTTTTGAGAAGGGTCAAAGCTCAACATCTCGACTTTAACCAGCACCTCCCCTTCCGTCAGAGCCGGCAATAACATGGTGTGCCGTTTAAAGTCCGACGCCTCCAGCGCTCGGCCTTTTGGACTACCGTTGATTAACCATTGATCATTTTCCACACGCACTCCTTAAGTGTTAGGTCATCGCGATTGACTCGCAGGCTCGCGCAACCAACAGCCCGCGCTGGCCGCAAAGACAATCCAACGTTATTGAATCATGTCACCGATACGAATAATTTTTAACGTATTGGTGCCACCATGGACATTCACAAAATCACCTTTCGTCATAATCACCAGATCACCCGGCTCAAGATGCGCGATTTTGCGAACGGCCTCCACCGCCAAATGATTGATCATTGAAGGCTTCATGGTCGACGCTGCAAAATAAACCGGAATAACGCCCTTATAAAGCGCTGTGATGGCGCTCGTCCCCACTTGTTCTGCCAGCGCGAAAATCGGCAAGGACGATTGCATGCGCGACATCCAGCGCGGGGTTTTGCCCGTCTCGGTTAGGCAAATAACCGCTTTTATGCCCGACAACTGGTTTGCGGCGTACATCGCAGACAGGGCAACAGCTTGATCGATCTCGCCAAAGAGGGGCGTTGATTGATGCTGAGCGCGCTCAAGGGTGGGATGCTGCTCCGCGCCAACAATCACTCGCGCCATCGCTCGAACGGTTTCAACCGGATAGCGGCCGACTGCCGTTTCCGCCGACAGCATGACAGCGTCGGTGCCATCCAAAACCGCATTGGCAACGTCAAACACCTCTGCCCGGGTCGGGGTTGGCGCATCAATCATCGATTCCATCATTTGGGTTGCGGTGATGGTCACCTTGTTGGCAGAAATGGCGCGGCTTATGAGCTCTTTCTGAACGGCAATCAGATTCTCATCCCCAATTTCAACCCCCAAATCTCCGCGCGCAACCATGATCCCATCGGCTGCAGCAATGATTTCTGAAAGCCACGGCGCGGCAATTGCCTCGGCACGCTCCATCTTAGCAATGATGTGCGCCTGACTGCCGGCGCTCGTTAAGTGCTGGCGAGCCAAGTGAACATCTTCAGCTGATTTCACGAAAGACACTGCGAGATAATCCGTTTTGAGTTCTGCAGCCACTTTTAAGTCCGAAAAATCTTTTTCGGTGAGCGCCGGTGCGGATAAGCCCCCGCCAAACTTATTGACGCCTTTAAGACCCGAAATGATCCCCCCACGGCGCACAACACAGACAGCGCATTGGTCATCAAGGCTTTGCACCTCAAGCTCAAGGCGACCGTCATCAATGAGCAATCGATCTTTTGGCGCAAGGTCCGTGAGCACCCACGCTTCTAAATAGACCCCTTTGTTTGATCCCGCAAGCGGGTCAATCAACGTTGATAACTCAAACCGGTCGCCCACCTGCAACTGCGGTTTTTGGTTATCTGCAAATTGCCCGATTCTGATTTTCGGCCCCTGCAGGTCGCATAGAACGGCAACGGGTTGGTCTAAACGTTGGCTGATCGCGCGCACGTGACCCGCTGTCACAACGTGATGTTCGGCAAGGCCATGGGAGAAGTTCAGACGAAACACATTTACGCCTGCTTGGATTAACGCCTCGATGGTATCGGGATCGTCACTTCCAGGACCCAGGGTTGCAACGATCTTCGTTCGACGCCATAAATCACTCACAAATTAACTCCCTTTACGGCCGCGCAATTGCCACCGCGTGGTTCCAGCAGGTTACCCACATCAGGACCCTTGATTTGGATCATCGAACAACCAAACTTTCGCCTGGTGTTTCAGTGCCGCGATCTGCGGCAAGGTCGCTAACAACTCTGATTTGTAGTGCAAGCCACTACCCAAGGATGCGGTCGAAATCGGGTTGCGTACCTGCGCAGCACTTGGGGTCATCACAGCCCGCTCAGAAAGGTGCGGCGTAAAACACAGGGGCTCGGGCGTGAGCGCACAATAGCGCAGTAAATTTTCAATTTCGGCCACTGGCGAGGTGACCAATGCCTCATAGTCGAGGTGATAAATCTGACCCGGAAATAGGGCCTGCCAGTGCTTCATCAAGGTTAAATACCCTTGCCAATAAAAAACGATCCCTGGCACGCTGTAACTATACTCGTGACCCTGAGCGAAAAACTGCTTGAATACGGAGATGGCGTTATCCAATGGATCTCGCACGACATTCACAATCTTCGCTTTTGGAAAGAGCCGTTTTATCAACCCTATGTGCAGAAAATTATTAGGGTTTTTGTCAATGAAAATAGGCAGGTTCATCGGCCTAAAAACGGCACTCAATCGAAGATAACGCTCCGCTAGATCCTCGACCGCGGGATCCTGAAGCCGCCTAATGCGCGTCGCATAGCCCCCGTCTTGCTCAAGTTTACGGGCAAAGTCACCCATCAACATCAACTCATCGGTGGCTTCAACCTGAGAATGCGCACTTAAAATTTGCTCGACCAAGGTCGACCCAGAACGGGGCATCCCAACGATAAAAATGGGCTCGGCCATAGCCTCTGAAGGCGTCCAAGAGACGCGGTGTACGAAATCGATCAAGGTCTTAATCAGGTTTTGATATTGATCTCCGGGGAACGGTCGAATTTGCGCGATGCCTTGATTCGCGATTTCAAATGCGGTGAAAGCCCGCTGATACGCGCTGGTTTGCGCCCAATGATCCCCCAAAGCAAATTGCGCGAGGCTTTGATGCCCGAGACTAAGGTCCTTGCTTTGGCTCAGGGTTTCGAGTTTTTGAACCTCTTGATTGGAAAAGCCATAACCTTTGAGATTGGCAAGACTCCAAAGCCCTGTAACCGCCGCCTTCTGGATCGGGTCCTGAGCAACCGCCTGGTAGGCGCCAATGGCGAGCGCAAGCTCCCCTTTGGCCTTGTAAGCGTGTCCTAAATTAAGCTGAAGTCGCGCATTGTCACCGAAGCGTTTTAAACATGTGGAGTAAGTTTCCACCGCGCCATCGACGGCCCCCACTTTAAGTTGAACTTGACCAAGGGCTTCATACAGCGCGGCGGCTTTGTCGCCCGACGACTGCTGAATTTGCTCGGTCAGCGCTTGGATACGGTTGGCATAATCCGGACTGGTATCTGTTTGATCAACCTCTGAATCAATCGAGATCATTAGGTCTTAGCGTCCTTAATTCAGCGGCCTAATGCCCAAATAACGATTCGGGCTCACCCTCTGAGTACTGTTGTGGTTGGTTAAATTGTAGTTTAACCATTTCACGGTACAAAGGCTCATGTTCCATCAGCCATTGATGCTGGCCAATATTGATAACCTGCCCCTCAGCCATCACCAGGATTCGGTCTGCGTTCATAACGGTTGCGAGGCGATGCGCAATGACGAGGGTCGTGCGCTGATGGCGGAGCTGATCGAGCGCTGCCTGAACCAGGCGCTCACTTTCAGCATCGAGCGCATTGGTCGCCTCATCTAAAAGCAAGATGGTCGGATTCTTGAGCACGGCTCTAGCAATGGCAATGCGTTGCCGCTGGCCGCCGGATAATCGTGCGCCCTTTTCGCCAAGATCGGTGTCATAGCCTTCGGGCAGGGCAGCTAAAAAGTCGTGTGCATGCGCGATCTTTGCCGCGTGTATCACCGCCGCATCGGTGGCCTCTGGCGCGCCAAAACGAATATTGTCTTTCGCGCTGACACCAAAAATAACGGTCTCCTGCGGCACGATACCAATGAATTGTCGTAGCGTTTTAAGCGACAGCTGCTGCAGACCAACACCATCAATTTTGATCTGACCAGACTGAGGGTCATACATTCGTAGCAGCAACTGAAACACCGTTGACTTGCCAGCGCCCGAAGGCCCAACCACCGCAATCTGCTCACCCGGCTCAATGGTCAAGCTTAAGTCTTTTATCGCTCGTGACTCTGGCCTTGATGGGTAGCTAAAGCTAACAGCCGCCAACTCTAATCGTCCTGGACTTTTTTCAACCAGCGTTTCCGGCACCTCGGGACTGACCACTTCCGGACGCAACAGCAAGAGCTGACCCAAACGTTCCATCGCCCCTGCAGCACGCTGAAGCTCTCCCCAAAATTCGATGAGCGCGCCGCCCGACGCCCCAATTAGCACGGCATAGATCACAAACTGACCCAACTCCCCGCCCGTAATTTCTTGAGCCAACACCGCCCGCGCGCCGACCCACAGCACGACAATAAAGGCGCCAAAAAGGCCCGTCATCGCAACCGTTGTTAATAATGCCCGGGCTTTGATTCTCGCAACCGCAGTGGTGAAACTGCTCTCAACGGCTGCTTCAAATCTTGCCGTCTCGACGGGCTCTGCGGTGAACATCTGCACCGTTTGCACCGCATTGAGCATCTCGCCCGCTTGACCGCTCGCATCGGCTATGCGGTCTTGTGAGTCTCGAGACAACTTCCGAACCCAACGACCAATGATCATGACCGGCGCAATGACCGCCGGTAATAAAACGAGCAACATGAGCGTCAGTTTTAGATTGGTAAATCCCAAAAGGACCAGGGCGCCCAAAAACTGAATGCTCGACCGTAAGACAATCGATAACCCCACCCCAGAGATGGATTGAATTAACGTGGTATCGGTGGTCAATCGAGAGAGCACCTCACCGACCTTTGTGGACTCGAAGAACTTCATATCCATAGCCAGAACTTGACTAAAGACCTGATTGCGAAGATCTGCAACCACACGCTCGCCGAGCCAATTGACAAAATAGGCACGCGCCGCGCCAAACACGCCAATCAATACTGCAAATCCCATGAGCACGAAAAAGTACTGATCAATTTGAGAGGCAGCTTCTGATGAAAAACCATGATCAATCACATCCCGGACCGCCATCGGCATCAGCAGAACCGCTGCTGAGGATAAAAGTAGGGCAACCAGCGCAAGGACCAACGTGCGCCAGTAGGGTGTAATAAAGGGCACCAGCATTAGCAAGGGCCGAATGGACTTGCTGATGGGGCGGTCTTCTAATGCTGCGTCGGTCATAGGATTCCTAAACACAACCCACCCAGATTGCGGGTTGCGTTGCGCATTAGACCACATCCGACATACCCAGCGAACAGCTGAAGCTTTGGCCGTCCGGAAGAACGCTCGATCAAGCGCTAAAAAGCATCCTACCGGGGATTCAATTGAGAAACCGCTCAAGCTGTTGTTTAAATCCGCTCAAGGCTGTTCACAAAAAACCGCTCAGGGCTGTTGTTTAAATCCGCTCAGGGCTGTCCACAAAAAACGCTCAGGGCTGTTGTTTAAATCCGCTCAGGGCTGTTTACAAATAACGCTCAGGGCTGTCCACAAAAACCGCTCAGGGCTGTTATTTAAATCCGCTCAGGGCTGTTTACAAAAAACCGCTCAGGGCTGTCCATAAAAACCGCTCAGGGCTGTTCACAAATAGCGCTCAGGGCGTGGCGATCGAGGCGGGTCAGGTGGTCGGCGTTTCTGAACGCACGTCAGTGACCGCAAACAACATAACCCCACCCACGGCAATCAGCACAACGAGCGAGGCGAACCCAGCGCGCTGCGAATCAAACCACTGGGTTGTGGTGGCGACCAGCAAAGGGGCTAAAAAGGCGGTCACCGAGCCCGACAGCCCGTAAAGCCCAAAAAACTGGGTCGCTTTTTCCGGCGGACAAATCTTCGCCATGAGCGTTCTGGAGGCGGACAACGCGGTCACAAAGAACAAGGCGAAAACTTGATTGGTTCCGAAATACACCACCTCGGCGATGGTTGTGAAATAAGGGAAATCCCAAACGGGCTGCGTTGACACCGTAAACCAAAAGCCGATCTGGTCGGTCTGAATCGAAACCAATGCCAGCAGGATCAAACACGTCATAAACACCGAGACCTTTAGCGTGACCAAGGACCCCAAATGATCATCGATACGGCCCCCTATATACGCGCCAATCATGGCCGACACGCTCGTGCACAACCCAAAGATCAAGAGCGAGATGGTGTCCCAATCAAAGGTTCCAGCGGCATAGACGCCGCCGAAAACCAACACACCAACCATGCCATCGTTGAACAGCATTCGGGCCAAAAGATAACGTGCAATATTGGCGTAATGTTTCAGTTGAGAGACGGTCGCAAGGACATCTTGAATCCCAGACGTTGCCGCCTGCCTAATCGTTAATCCAGACTTGGGCGTATCCGGCGTAAAGATGAGCAACGGTAAGGTAAACACCAGCATCCAGACCCCGGCGATGGGCCCAACGATACGGTCCTGTTCGTGCGCGGCCTGATCAAGCCCCCACCAAGCGACCTCCGGTAAAAACCACCAAGTCTGCGCGCCGGGCAAGGCAAAGGCGTACAGCACAAACAACATTAGCGATAACCCGCCCAGATTACCCAAAGAGAAGGCCAGACCCGACACCAAGCCCGCTCGATTTGCGGGCGTGATCGCCGGCAACATCGCATTATGGAATACTTCTGAGTAAGCGAACGCGATATTAATGAGTAGCAGCAGCCCAAATCCCCACCAGAGCGTTGCGCCGGCCGCATTGGGCGTGATGAGCCAGAGTAAACAGGCGCCAACCCCCATAAAAATGACGGTCCCCGCAATCCAGGGCTTACGGCGGCCCTGCTTATCGGCGATCGCGCCCAAAAAAGGAATGGTCAATGCCAAGAACGCACCGGCCGCCGCATTCAAATAACCGATTAACGTTTGGCCGTAGACCGGGTCGCCAACCACGACACTACTGAAATAAGGGAAGAAAATGTAAATGACCACCAGGATGTAATACGGGTCTCGACCCAATTGACCACTGGTCCAACTGAAATACCCCAAGGGTGAGGCCGCCGGCGTTCCTGCGATCGAAAGGTTTGGTGTCGACATCGAGCCTCCTTAACGGATCTTAGCGCCTTATCAGTGACGCAACGCCGCGTTATCCAATGGCACCCTCTTGAGCCCATTCGATCAACGTGTCCATACTGTACCCTAAGCCCATAAGGACTGCTGCGGTATGCTCACCGACATCGGGGGATGGTTGGTTTGAGCCATGGCGGGTTGCGCCAAACCGGGCCGGCGCTCGAGGATGGATCATGGCGCCCGCTCGAGGATGCTGAAGCCGCTCGAGCGTTTCGGCGGCCTGAATTTGAGGATCATTCACGAGATCATCACGCCGATTAACGCGGCCGACCGGAATTTCATTTGCGGCAAAAAGATCGATCAGTTCTTCGGTGGAATAAGCGCTGCAATCCCCGTTTAATGGGTGCGACACAATCGCGCCATCGCGGGTCGCACTGACTTCGTATAAGTCCGCAAGGTCACCCGCAAGCGCGGCCCCCTCGCCTTCAAAGCTCTGGTTCCACATCAGATCCGCCCAATTAAAGTACACCGCCGTGTCGAGCATGGACAAGGCGATATGTTGCCCCCCTGCACCGCGCTCGCGTGCGAACAAGGCAGCCGTCATAGCCTGAGCCGCCGTTAGCGCTGTGACCTTGTCAAAAATGATGGTCCGCACCATGGCGTAGGGATCTTGAACGCCTTGCGCCTCGAGCAGACCGCTCATGCCCTGAATCACATAGTCATACACTTTCTGACCGGCGTAAGGTCCAACTTCCCCCATGCCCGATATCGACAGATAAATCAGTTCCGGAAATCGAGGTTTCAAGGTTTCGTAATCAAGCCCTAATCGCTTCATTTTGCCCGGCCGATAATTCTGCAAAACAACATCAGCCGTGCCAATCAACTCCTCTGCGAGCTGTCGACCTTGGGGATGCTTTAAATTAAGGCCAACGGATTTCTTATTGCGATTGATCAACGTAAAGATCGCGCTGACCCCATTGCGGCTCGCCCCCAACCCCCGCACGCCATCGCCCCAGCCCGGTGGCTCGATTTTAATGACCTCGGCGCCCTGATCGGCCAGCATCACGGCGGCCATAGGACCAGAAACCACAGCCGACAGATCGACAATGCGCACGCCCGCAAGCGGGCCATTAGATGCGGGAAACGTTGAGGTGAACTCTTCAGACATGCCTGCATTGGATCTCGCCAATCAGGGCGAGTCAACGCTTAATTACCAGGATCAATCGCGACGGCTCATGGCCTTTGATGACCTGACCGCTCGTAGGATAACGCTCGGCAGCTTCAAAGCGGCAAAAAAGCGCAGGCGCCAATCCCCCGATTAGTTTAAGTACATTTCGGAATATATTAGTTTTAATTTATTCCTTATAACAATTGAATCGGCCTTGTTACATTGCGCTCCGCAGTCTTAAACAACCCGTCATAACACATCCGGAGCACCTCCTCATGGCACAATCTCAAAGAGCGGTCGCAGACCATTACCCAACCAACCCAGATCAACCTGAGATCAAAAGGTGTCTGCCCAACACCCGCCCCGACATCGAACTCTCGGAGTGGGATCGGGCACGACAAACCAGCAAGACCTGGTCCATGGAACAAGATTAAGGCAGGCGCGCCAACAGCAGCGGAGTTTTCGATGCCCGTGTGCAAGCTCACAGCACGGGCTGCCCTGTTAATGCTCGGCTGAGCCACGCGAGCACCGTCACGTATTCCACAGCACTGGATGGCATAACATGAAGCTACCCTACTTCCTGATCGACGCGTTTACCGATCAAGCCTTTACGGGTAACCCAGCGGCCGTGTATGTGCTGAACGCGCCCCTATCCGACGTTCTCATGCAAAAGATTGCAGCGGAGATGAATCTCTCCGAAACGGCTTTCGTGCTGCAGGACCGCAATGCAACCCGCCTGCGTTGGTTCACCCCCACAACAGAAGTTGATCTTTGTGGTCATGCAACACTGGCCAGCGCCCACGCCCTGTTCACGGCAATCGATCAACCTCAGCGCGGCGTTATTACCTTTGACTCGGCGAGTGGCGCGTTAACCTGCGAGCAAACCCCAGCCGGCATTCGTTTGGATTTTCCAGCGACCCCACCGAGCCCTATGCCCACCGATGCGGACATTTGCAAACAGCTCGGGGTGACCGACCCAATCTACTTCGGACGATCAAAGTTCGACTATCTGATTCACCTGTCGCGCGAAGAGGACGTGCTGGGCCTCGCCCCCAACTTCTCGGCCTTGGCAGGTATTGCGACACGCGGTTTTATCGTGACCGCTGAGGCCAATGCGCCAGACTTGGATTTCGTCTCACGGTTTTTTGCACCGGCAACCGGCGTTAATGAAGACCCCGTGACGGGATCGGCCCATTGCTGCCTGGGGCCCTACTGGGCCCGGCATCTGAACAAGCCGGCTCTACAGGCCGCCCAACGCTCCCAACGTGGTGGCAGCTTAGCGGTTGAAGTCGTGGCCGACCGGGTTTTACTTACGGGTCGCGCCATATTGGTTGGTCGCGGCGAGTTACTGCTTTAAAAAAGCAGCGCCCCTTCTGGCGCAACCTTGACGCAGCACGCGCAAAAAAAACCCAGCAGATGCTGGGTTTTTTCATTCACCGATTACAACAATCAGTTTAAATCAAACCGGTCTGACTGCATCACTTTGGCCCAAGCCGCAACGAACTGCTGGACAAACCGCTCGTTCGAACCCGCAAAGGCGTAGGTTTCAGCAATCGCACGAAGCTCGGAATTTGAACCGAAGATCAAATCCACTGACGTTGCGGTATAGCGCACGGCGCCAGTGTTTCGATCGAGTCCTTCGTAAATTCCTTCAGTGGCACCCTTACGCCAAGTCGTCTCCATATCCAACAAGTTCACAAAGAAGTCATTGCTTAGCGTCCCCGCGCGATCCGTCAGCACGCCGTGCGCCGCAGCACCTGTGTTGCCATTCAAAGCGCGCAGACCGCCCAGCAAAACCGTCATTTCAGGAATCGTGAGGTTCAGTTGATCTGCCTTATCTACCAACATCTCGGTCGGCGAGCGATAACTGCCCGCGGGATCAAAATAATTGCGGAAGGCATCGGCCTTAGGTTCTAACAAGGCAAAGGACGTGACGTCTGTTTGATCTTGTGATGCATCGGTTCGGCCCGGCGCAAACGGCACAGCCACTGCCACACCCGAGCCATTGGCTGCCTGCTCAATCGCAGCGGCACCGCCCAGAACAATGACGTCCGCCAGGGACACCTGCACGCCGCGGCGCGCCTGATCATTAAACGCCTGCCGCACTTGCTGCAATTGCGTTAACACTTTGTTGAGCTCAGCCGGATTATTCACCGCCCAATCCCGTTGAGGCATCAGCGCAACACGCGCGCCATTGGCCCCGCCGCGCATATCACTATGTCGAAAACTGGCCGCAGAGGCCCAAGCAGTCCGGACCAGCTCCGATGGGGTTAAGCCCGCGTCCAAAATCATCGCCTTGATTTTGGCAATGTCTTTTTTACCCACCAACTTGTGACTCACAGCCGGCACAGGATCTTGCCAAATCAACGCTTCATCCGGGACATCTTTACCCAAGTAGCGGCTGCTCGGCCCGAGATCTCGGTGGGTAAGCTTGAACCAAGCCCGTGCAAAGGCCTCTTGATAATCGTCTGGGTTCGCTAAAAAGCGCTCCGCAATCGCCCGATAAGCGGGGTCATATTTCAACGCAAGATCGGCTGTCGTCATGACGGGTGCATTGAATTTACCCGGCACGTGCGCGTCTGGCACGATCGCATGCAGGGATTCATCGGTTGGAATCCACTGCAAGGCGCCCGCTGGACTGCGGGTCTGCTGCCACTCAAAGTTCAGCAGGTTCTGCAAGTACAGCGTGGTCCACTGGGTCGGTGCTTGGGTCCACGCGCCCTCAAGGCCACTGGTTACCGTATCTTCGGAATGGCCTTTACCGCATTTGTTTTTCCAACCCAGACCTTGTTCCTCAATGCTGGCCGCACCTGGCTCCGCACCGACACAGGTACTGGGCTTGTGCGCGCCATGCATTTTGCCGAAGGTGTGACCACCGGCCACCAACGCCACGGTTTCCTCATCGCTCATGGCCATTCGTCCAAAAGCGACTCGAATATTTCTAGCCGACCCGATTGGATCAGGCTGGCCCATAGGCCCTTCTGGATTGACATAAATCAAACCCATGTGGGTGGCGCCGAGGGGCCGCTTCAACTCACCGCCCTCATCCTTGCGATCACTCGCAAGCATTTCTAGCTCAGGTCCCCAATACACAAGGTCCGGCTCCCAATCATCGTGCCGACCACCGGCAAAACCAAAGGTTTCAAAACCCATATTGTCCAGCGCCACGGTGCCCGACAAAATCATCAAATCACCCCAAGACAAGCTAGCGCCATACTTTTGTTTAATCGGCCACAGCAAACGCCGCGCCTTATCTAAATTGCCGTTATCAGGCCAACTGTTCAACGGATCAAACCGCATTTGACCCCCGTCACCGCCGCCTCGACCATCCAACGTGCGATAGGTCCCGGCGCTGTGCCACGTCAATCGAATGAAGAAGGGACCATAGTTCCCAAAGTCTGATGGCCACCAGGGCTGCGAGGTCGTCAGCACGTCATCGATATCCGATTTCACCGCATCCAGGTCTAACGCATTAAACGCATCAACATAGTTAAAGTCGGCGCCTAGCGGATTCGATCGCGTATCGTGATCGCGAAGAGCGGACAGGTCCAGTTGATCTGGCCACCAATATTGGTTGCTTTTCGGATTCTGCGTCTCTGCCTGGGTTGCGGCGCTCAGGGGCAGCATCGAAACCAGAAACAGCGTTTTAAACACTCGAGCGATTGCCGTATTTTGAAGCAATTTCATCTTACTCTCCTTTGTGAACTGGACTGGTCCCTCATTCTAGAGTCGACCCGTCTACCATGCTTATCTTATTAACCCTACTCTGACGGCCGGCATCGCACGCGGCCACCCGTTCAGCATCGGGATGTCTTGACTCTTTTCTACAATCTGCATCTTGGTCCTCGCAAAACGTCCTGTAAAATTGTTTATTTTCACTACGTCGATCGATTTCTTCTATCGTAAAACGGATCAGGCTAGCCTGGTTTTGTGCCGCTCATGCCGATTTCCTCAGTGCGATTCAGCGCCCTTTTTAAAAAGGCCGCATCCTGGTGGTATGAGCCGCGGTCCCGTCCATTACGAAACACCTGCGAATCAGCGTTCTGCGGTCTAGATCACCGCGGCGGGCCTTAGGACGCGCTATTCACGGTCTTGTAACCCGCGCTGAACAGTTGCCATCTGTGAGGCTGTGACGCGCTCAGCCAAGCCGCCGAGGCCTTGTCGCATCCATTAAAACGAACGCCGCAGATCTATTAACTGCTAAAACCCAGGAATCAATGGGTGACGACGAAGCCAAGACGCACCCTTCGGTTTTATGCTTTACTTTGAGTTCCAATTCACGATTCAACCTCCCATGACCGACGTTTCAAACATCACAGCCACATTAAACTTTGATCCAGATGCCCTCCGGGAAAAATATCGTTTGGAACGGGACAAGCGAATCCGAGTTGCCGGTAATCAACAATACCTTGAGGTCGATGGGGACTTCTCAAATTACATTGACGATCCCTATGGCGCTGCCATCGAATCCAGAGATCCAATGACCGATACCGTTGACGTTGTCGTTATTGGCGGCGGCTTTGGCGGCCTGATCTCCGGCGCTCGTTTAAAAGAAGCCGGTATCAACAGTGTTCGGATCATCGAAAAAGGCAGCGATTTCGGCGGCACTTGGTATTGGAACCGCTACCCAGGGGCCGCTTGCGATACCGAGTCCTATGTCTATTTGCCTTTGTGTGACGAGTTGGGGATTGTGCCCACGGAGAAATATGCCCAGGGCCCGGAAATCTTTGCCCACAGTCAACACATCGCTCGGCACTATGACCTATACCAAAATGCGTGCCTACAGACCCAAGTCACTGACCTGCAGTGGGACGAAGCCGGGCGGCATTGGCTGATCAAGACCGATCGCGGCGACGCAATGCACGCCCGCTTTGTCATCATGTCGAACGGGCCGTTGAACCGCCCCAAACTACCTGGCATACCCGGTATCGCGCAATTTAAAGGTCACACCTTTCACACTAGCCGCTGGGATTATGACTATACGGGCGGCACCTCGAGCGGCAATCTTGAAAAGCTTTGTGATCAACGCGTTGGCATCATCGGCACGGGCGCCACCGCTGTTCAATGCATTCCTCATTTGGGCGAAGCAGCCAAGGCGCTCTATGTTTTTCAACGGACCCCCTCCTCAATCGATGTTCGTGCGAACCGCCCCACAGATCCTGATTGGGAAAAAACGCTGACTAAGGGCTGGCAAAAAGCGCGGATGGAAAATTTCAACGCCCTGACGTCTGGGCGGATTGTTGAAGAAGATCTGGTCATGGACGGCTGGACCGAGATCATTCGGAATCTGATCTCAATGGCGAATTATCGCGGCAAGGATATCGACCCAGCGGACATCCCTAGATTGATGGAACTGGCGGATTTTCAAAAAATGCAGCAGATCCGCGCCCGGGTCGATGCCCTGGTCGAGGACCCGGTCACCGCTGAAGCCTTAAAACCCTATTACCGACAATTCTGCAAGCGGCCCTGCTTTCACGACAGCTATCTGCAAACATTTAATCGCCCGAACGTGAGCCTCATTGACACCCAAGGCCTTGGCGTTGAGGCGATGACTGAAACTGGGGTCGTGGCGCTCGGGAAAACCTACGAGCTTGATTGCGTTATTTTTGCCACCGGATTTGAAGTTGGCACCGACTATACCCGGCGGGCAGGATGTGACCCGATCGGCACTGCAGGCCTCACCCTCAGCAAAAAATGGGCGCAGGGCATCCGCACACTGCACGGCCTCCACAGCCGTGGATTTCCAAACGTATTTTTTATGAGCACGGCCCAAAGCGGCTTTACGACCAGCTTTCCACATGCAATGGATGAAGCCGCGCAGCATATCGCCTACATTATAGATCGCTGCCTAACAGAGGATATTGGCGCCATCGAGCCAAGCCAAAAGGCAGAGGATGAATGGGTTGCAGAAATTCTTCAGCTCTCTCGCATCAGCGCGTCGTTTCAAGCCGAGTGCACGCCGGGGTACTACAACAACGAAGGCCAACCCAATCCCCTAAGCGCCCAAAACAGCAGCTACGGCAAGGGGCCGATCCCCTTCTTTAGCCGCATGAAAGCCTGGCGAGACGACGGCGCCCTTGCTGGCCTTGATTGCCGTTCGTAGCACCTTGATTCTTCCTGGCGAATGCTGCGGCATAACTTTCTTAGGGGTTGTTCAAAACAGCGGTTGACCGCTCACCCGCTTCCGGATTAAATGCCGCCCCACGCGATTTGGAGCCCTTGCCGTGCTAAATCTATTTATCGAAAACTTTATTCTGATCTTCGTCGCCATTGACCCAGTGGGGTTGCTGCCCATCTTTGCACCCTTTACAAAAGGCTTAACGAAATCCGAGGTTATGCAACTGACATTGCGCAGTGGGTTCACGGCTTTTTTCGTTCTGCTTGCGTTCTGGTGTTTTGGCAGCACGATTCTGTATTACATGGGCATCAGCATTGATTCTTTCAAAATCATCGGGGGTTTGTTTTTGATTGTGATCGCCTACCAAATGCTGTTTGAACAACGCCAAGAACAACGCCAAGACACGATGGATAAGGCGATGCGCGACAAAGCACTGAGTTCTTTGGCAACTTTCCCGATTGCCATCCCGCTCATCTCGGGCCCAGGCGCCATCGCAATCACCATGTTGATGCAGGAAAAAATCGATGCGTCGCTCGAGCAACAGATCGTTGGGTTTGCGCCGATCGTCACCGTGCTGGCGATGGCGGCTGCGTCCCTTTGGCTCTCTTCAAAAGTTGCGAAAGCGCTACCGACCTCGGTGATCGGCGCCATTCAACGGGTTTTCGGTTTACTCCTCGGCGCCTTGGCGATCGAGTTCGTGATCGACGGGATCAAAACCACCTTTGGTTTGGCGTGAACAAGCCTCACCACCAATCGGTTTACCCTGAAAGCCTCAACGACCCCGAAACAAAAAGTCTTTAATTTCGGATCGAGCAGCTTGAATATCAGTTGCCTTAACGCGGTCCGTGTCGCCGACCTCTTCCGGGACATAAAAATGGATCGGGTCGCTATTGTGATAGGCCGCCCAAACCGCCTCTGCAATAGCCGATGCGGGCATTAGCCGGTAAGCACCCGTTTTGGGCAGGCGGTCCAGCATTGATAACTCGAAGGGCCGCCCGGAACCTTTCGCGGTTTCAGTCCGCAGCATGGGCGTATCGATACAACCCGGCAACACGTCCGCCGTTCGAATGTCGTATTGCTCAAGCTCCAAAGACAAGGCTTCGGTCAGGCCCTTCACCGCAAACTTACTGGCCGTGTACACCGACCGCATGGCATGACCGAAGGTTGCAACCGAGCTCGACGTACTGATGCACAGGGCGTTGTCGGTGCGTTTTAAAACAGGCAAGGCAGCCCGAATCCCATTGATCACGCCAAAGACATTGACCTCGATCACCGCTCGAATGGTGGCGTCAGACATCTCCTCGAGCAGCCCTCCCGGCGCGATCCCCGCATTATTAAACAAGATATCCATTCGGTCGCCGCTCCAAGCCGAGAACAGCTTGACCGCCTCAGAAAAGGCGCCCGGGTCGGTAACATCTAACACCCCTGTCATCACCGCCTCCGAACCAATGGTCGCTTTTGCTGCAGCCAGCGCCGCAGCGTCCAGATCGAACAAGCCCACGCGCCAGCCGGCCTCAGCAAATCGCTGCCCGGTAGCGAGCCCCATGCCACCGGCGCCGCCGGTTATAAAAATCGCTTTTGTGTCCATCGCTTTTCGTCCTGTCATTGTTGTTTTAGTCGAACCTCGACTCGGCGTTTTCATCATCATCGTCCAATCCGCGTCGCCCACACGCAGAAGGTCTGTAAACCATGCTCAAGGGCCCTCGCCAAGCCTTGTTTGGCGCCCATTTTGTGGCGTGTGGCATTGGGACCTGGCCCCGGCGCATCAATAAAGAAAGTGCCGCCACCCAACAACCTCAGCCGCGCCTGTCAGCACAGGTTAATTGGCAGCTTGGCGCATCGCACCCGTCACTGGCGCCGCCTGCGTCAGACGCCCGCAATCAATCCGGCAAGCCCAGCACCCGCTTGGCAATGATATTGAGCTGCACTTCTTTGGTGCCCCCCGCGATGGTTAAGGATTTCTGATAAAGCCATTTCTGGAGCGCCGCGAGCTCGTCTGCATCGGCCGTTTCAGGATCCCAGCGCAAGCCTTGCGACCCCATCGCCGCAACCAGCAACTCATCTCCATCTTGTATATTCAGTGCGTTCGTGAGTTTTACGGCAGAGGAAGTAAAGCCCGGCGCCCGGGAACTCAGCTCCTCAATCGCCCGACGTTGCGTGATCCGTTGCGCGTGGGAGTTCATTTCAAATTCTGTTAGCCAGCGCCTCAGCGCCGGGTCGGATAGCTGGCCCGCTTGGCTCGAGACATAGCGCGCAACCAATGCAGGCATCTGACTCTTTTCTGATCGCCCGCCCTGGGAGCCCGAAATATTAATGCCCGCATGGGTTGAGCGCTCAAATTGCAATAATCGCTTGCCCACCGTCCAACCGCGGTCGATGCCGCCAATAACATCCTCCAGCGGCACCACGGCATCAGAAAAATGGGTCTCACAAAATGGCGAGGCGCCGGAAATTAATTGGATGGGTGAGACTGTAACCCCGGGTTGACGCATGTCCACGAGCATTAGGCTAATGCCTTCGTGTTTCGGCTTTTCAGGCGAGGTGCGCACCAGAACAAAAATATAATCACAAAGGGTTGCGTCACTGGTCCACATTTTTGAGCCGTTGATCCGGTAATGATCCCCTTCTTTCACCGCCCGCGTATTTAAACTTGCAAGATCAGAGCCCGCACCTGGCTCGGAATAGCCCATGGCCCAGGCCCCTTCACCCCGTGCACAGATCGGCAACCATTTTGCTTTTTGCGCATCCGTTCCAAATTCTAAAATAGTCGGTCCAATATAATTGACGCCTCGGCCCGTAAGCGGCGTGCGAGCGCCGGCACGCTTTAATTCATCAACCAGCACATCATATTCAGCGCGTTCGAGCCCAGCGCCGCCATATTCCTTCGGCCAGGTCGGCACGGTGAAACCTCGGGACACCATCGCTTGCAGCCAAGCCGCAACATCTTGTGTTAATGCGACCTGGCTACTCCCGAAAGGAATCTGGCCAGGCCCGCGCGCGCCTTGGGGACAATTCGCCTCGATCCAAGAACGGGTTTCGGTCCGAAATGCTTCAATGGACACAGTTGATTCCTCCAGGGTTTGGTTCATAACCGTTCGCTACAATTCGCAAACGTAACCTAGTATCCCATGTGCTGCCGCCACTGCAAACGATATCATTCGGCCCAGCAAGGCAACCCATCAAGGTGATCAAAGGGCCGGTTGAATCCAAGCTAAGCCGCGGTTCGCGTCGCGTGCCACGGGTATTGAACGGACTCCTCGCCGCTCGATGAAACGCCTCATCCTTGGGATCAGGTAAAGCACAATGGATCAAACTTGACGGGTTTAACACGAGCGCCGGCCCGCGATCCAATCCGCGTAAGCACTTACCCGACAATGATCAGCACCCACCACACCCTCTGTTGCCTGCGTTGACAGCCAGCACTCAGAACACTCTAATAAGGGCTCGTGGGTTCATACCAACAACCACAAGCCCACGCTGCTTAGCGGTCAAAGTCACTCCTTAAAACAAGCGAGCAACGCGAATGAATAACCAATATTTAAACCCAGACGATCAAAACAGAAATGCGTTATCCGAGCGGTTACGAGGCGGTGATCTCA